>Ga0169931_10009511_pt1 | contig 14000 bp, 9 predicted proteins | sample Kivu_15m_20L_FD_129675 | JGI IMG/M metagenome (GOLD analysis project Ga0169931, IMG submission 129675) | Freshwater microbial communities from Lake Kivu, Western Province, Rwanda to study Microbial Dark Matter (Phase II) - Kivu_15m_20L... | ecosystem: Environmental > Aquatic > Freshwater > Lake ...
AAATATTATTTTCTTTTTCTTTCTCTAAGCGAATCGCGATTGCGAGGGCATTGATACGGAAACCAGCGCTGCTGCTGCTAGACGAGGCGACGTCAGGTAAGTGTAGCAATTATCAATTGGCGACCGTTTTGATAATCTCCTTTTAATTTATTCTTGTACTCTACGACTTAAGCGCTTGATTCAGGTAAATTTTTCATTTCATATTATCCACATCTCCTTAGGCTAATATGGCCCTCATCTGTATTTAATCCCATGTACTATGTTTTTCATAATTAGAATCGGAAAATATTGTTCAACGAGCGATCGACGATTTATTGATGAAGAAAGGGCAGATGACGGTTATCATTATTGCCCATCGCTTACAAACAATCAGAACTGCAGATACTATAGCTGTGATCGAGCATGGCCATGTCGTGGAATGTGGTAATCATACTGACCTAATGGAGAAACGCGGAAAGTACCGTCTAATGGTCGATCGAGCTTCGGGTTCCGGGGTACTCGATGATTAGCTGTCAAGAGAGACATGTGACACGATGTATTTCATGGAATATTATTTCTCAGATTTTATCGTTTTATTTCGCGTTGTGAATCTCACACATGTAAACTCTTTCAACTTCTGCTAGAGTTGTATGGAGTGCTCGAAGACAAGTACAAGTAACAACAATCTTTGAATCGAATTCGCTTAAAAAGCATTTACGAATTCTGGGATGATGATTAGATCAAAGTGCATGAGTAGAACATTTTTGGCAGAAACGAATGGGTTGCTGAAGGCGACGTTCGCGAACGAAGTCGACTGCAGCATTACGTGCATGATTATGATGATGCGTTGTGTTATTGAAACTTGGCTAACAATGGTACTTACACCATCAAAGAAAGCAACTATATACAGCGGTCGACAACGTCGTTGTCATTTCGAGTGGATCATTTGATAACATATTACTATGACCTTGTCAGCTAAAGTACATAACTGAATCACTTGAAAATAATCATGCATGTGAAGTTGCTCTCAAGAAGCAACTTAAGGAGAATAATGTCACGCAAGAAGGCACTTGACGATTTCATTATGATCGTTACGGGCAAATGCGGGTAATAGGGATAGCTAACAGACTCTACTGTACTGGTTTTGAGATGATAGGAGTTTACTCGAGACGGGGAGTGAAGAGACTATTCGAGATGATACATGTAATCGAGATGAGAATGAGGAGCATATTTATAAAAAAGAATGAGGAGAAAGGAAGAAACGTGATTAAAAACGAATCATAACTATTCGTTTAATCGGAACTCTTCATGCTTTACCAGAAAATGACTTTCAGAGTTACAAGTCAACTTCCACTAGCTTTATCTTCTGTTCAATCACCATGTCTCCCGAATTCGAGTTTAGGAGTTGGTAAAGGTGTAAGGCATCAAATCGTGGTAAGCCGCCTATCATCCAATCTAGATGCATTAGTTCGACACAAGAAATGGCTGAAAGATGTAGAAGCGCAGAAAATAAGTAAGAAAGTGGCTTTGGAGGAGTCATCGAGGATCAAGTCGGAAAGGAGGAGGAAATTTAAATTAAGCCAAGCTAAGAAACGAAGGGATTACAAAATCGAAGCTCAGGCGAATATTCATCCACAGGAGAGTGATCGAGAAAGCAACCCTGCAAAAATGGACCAAGTACATATAGCTAATGACAGTTTCAATAAACCTGCATGGGCACTAACAGAAACATTTGCACAAAGCAAAATTCGCTCACAAATGGTTGCCGAGGAGGAGGCTTTATTAGACTTTATTGAGTCTCTAGATTTGGAGACGTTATACCACGATTTGGAACTGAATATTCTGGTAAACCATTTGAAGGAAAGAATTCGGACATTGGAAGCAGATCGAAAGGTCAATCAGAATCAATTGCAGATGTTATGTTATGTATGTCTGTGTCAAATGCATTAATTTTTAATATCGTTTCAGAAGTTCAATTTATAACTTTTATTTCGTTAAAGAGGGACATGGAATTAGATAATCGACAAGATGATAAATCTTGCCTAGAAGTATCGAAGAATGAACCCTTATCAGACTCAATACCACTTAAGGATTCGGACAACGATATTGAGCCACAACATGAAACAGCATCAATTGTCTCTTTTGTAATAAATGAGCGTGGAAAAGAATTTTTTTCCATTCATAGTAACAAATCGATGACGAGGCTTATCATGCGATCTCATCAAAAACTAGAATCTCAGAAACAAATCGACCCTAGCTTTGCATCAGAATTAGAATTGAGGCCACCCGTCGTGGTGATTCATAGGGATGACGAAGGTGCCCGTATTGCAGAGACTAAGAATCTGAACAAACTTCCTTTCAAGAATAGAAATCCCGCTATTTAAATAATTACGTATGCTGTAGAGGAAATCCAATCTCATGCTGCTCAACAATACATGAATAAACTGCTCGGCCACATCACGTCTTCAAGAAAGTAAAATAAGTATTCCATTCTTGTTTCCTAGTTGAAGAGTCTATCCCTTTGCTATATGTTTTAAAAATTCCAAAACAAAAATCCCGACTACAGTATTCCAACGTATCGCTTCCTCCCGAATCGTACATGCGGTATGGAGATTTATTTACATAGGGGTCCAGGAATAAGCATTAATCTATTTCACATAATATGTATGAAATTATATTTACACTGTAATATGAAGTTCATTCAACAAAATTGAAGATAAATTAATCTCTGCCGGTGGTACATCTACTGTAAAAATGAACGAGTCTATCAACTTTTTAAAGGGATATAAAAAGTGCGGCCGCGGGTCGGGCTATTGTAAATTATCTGGTGTCACTATGTCAATGGCAGAATCAATGGGACTTCCAGCCTTGTTCATGACCACTGTAAGACTGTTACCGATACGATGTGAACGCTATTTTTTAAGCGACGATTGAATTCTACCATTACCTCAAATCGTACTATAATCATACACCGAAAGTATAATCATATGAGATATTAAAGCTATAAACAAAGATATCAGGATTACAGTGTACATAGACATTGCAAATGATACAAATTACTTACAGACTATATATTATCGCCATCATATATCAGATTCCATCCCCTACATCATCGAGGAAACAATCATATACTCATGAAATGTCGGTGTAGGAAAGAAATCATCCGTAACAATTGGGCCGGATGTCAGGGAGTCTGGATCCTTTTTTCCCATCATGGATTTGGGATGTGGATGATTGTAGATGATGGATAAAGTTGATGATGATGGACGCGTGAATTGAGTGACTGCCACGACTAAAATTACTTTTATTATTTATAAAAAGCATAGGTGAGCCGTTACTTTTAGGTACAGAATCGACTACGTATGTATTTGACTTGTACCGGACGTACCGCTATGCCGGCTCCACTACATATCTCTCTAACGGCTATCTATGCATAACAAAGGACCAAGGACCAAAACCAACTGTTTGTCAGTTGCTTGTCATTTGTGTGTTCGTGAGCAAATGTCTCAGTCTCGACGTCTCGACCATCATCACCATCATCACCATCATCCACGTACGTCGCATGCTCTCATAGATCCATAATATTCACTAATAAGATGAAATTTCTTCTAGCTTTGATATCATTTTTCACTGCTTCTGAGTGGAGTAATTTTTTTCAACTAGTCAGTTCTCAGACGCTGACAGATGATAGACACGGAATTTATGTGGGTCCTCCAATCTCACCGGCTGGAAAACCAACGAAATTTCCATCGATCAAGCCAACCAAGGTATCATCGCGTAGGAAACCAACAATCAAGCCATCACCATCAAGTAGAAAAAGTTCACTACCGTCTACGAGACCGTTCAAGATAACCTTGTCGCCATCTAGGAGGAATAGTAAAAAACCATCTGTTAAGAAAAGCGTGCTACCCTCTATGAAACCGACGCGCAGAGTTACAGCTTCTCCCTCAAGGCGAGCAAGTAAAAGGCCTTCTATCCATAGGAGTAAATGGCCCTCGAAGAGACCAAGTTTGAAAGTTACAACATCACCGTCAAGACGAACAAGCAAAAAACCCTCAATCAAGAGAACCTTACTACCTTCTAGAAAACCTACTCGAAGAGTAACAAATGTCCCCTCGAGACGAACCAGTAGAAAGCCATCCATGAGGAAGACTATATTACCCACGAAGAGATCAAGTAATAAAGGAACAGCCATGCCATTCAAAAGCGTAACAAAAAAACCGAGTTATAACTTAAGTCGTCGCCCATCTAAGAAACCTACATCTTCCAGGATGTCTACCCAGAAACCTTCAATTCCTAGATCTAAAATTCCCTCACTTATTTCCACCTTTTCTTCATCATCTCCTAACATTTGCAACAGTACCGGTGCTGGTAATTTCGGAATCAGTACTTCCGACTCTGTCGTTGTTTTATACGGGTACCAAATGCAAATTTCTCCAACCGCTGATTCCACTGGACTTGCCAATAAAATGGAACTTGCTATTGGCAATATAGTCTGGCCGTCTATCAGTTCATGCAGCAACGATACTAAGAGACTGTTAGAATCCAGTAATGTAGTAAAAGTATCTGGGCTTTCTTACTTACCCAAAGATGGAGTCTCAGGTTCGTACAAACGTTTTAAGTCAAATGTAACTGATTACTTTTAAAATTGATACCAAAGAAGATTTGCGCTTATTAATGGCTTCAAACTATCGTACTCTATTTGCCAAGACTGCGTCTCGATCAGCAAAGGTTCCAAATGCATCAGCGTTAGTGGAAAAATGACAGTTTACTTTGCTGCAAAGTCGAGATTGAGGTCACGTTCTCTTTTCGTGAATCGCTACACCCTTGATCTAAACCAAGCCATGAGTGATACCTCTACCAGCATAAATCAGATAATTGACAGTGGAATAAGAAGTGGTCTATTTCTCTCTGTTAGCTCGGATATACAAGGCATGACCTATGTTGGGCCCGGACCTATTCAACAACCTCAGGTCAATAGTAGCAACAGATTCCCTGCATACGGTTATGCCATAATCGTTCTATCCATTGCTGCTATAGCAGCTACCGTCATAGCAGCATTAAAATTGGCTAGAAAGCGCGTAAAGCGACAACATTCGTCTCATCAAGATGATATCGAAAATGTTCAAATGTCTGATGGTGTTCAATTTATTAGCGAGGATGGAGTTTTGGCGCAAGTCGTTGAAAAAAATCCCGTGAAATCAGAATCGCCGGTGAAGCGATTAAAAGACCCCGTAAATGATGGAATAGAAAAAGGCCACAGCTCATCGGTGGAGAAATCTCACAAAGATGAAGAAAGAATAACTGATTTAGAAGAATCATCTTCCGTGGAGAGCAATACGGATTCAAAAGCACCTCTTGTTAAGGCAGAAACTACCAAGAGTGAAAGTCCTGATCATACCGTTAGCTTAAAACAAACGATCGATGTCAAGAAGCCAGACTCAACCGATAGCGATTTAGATCTTAACAGGACAGGCTCCGACGAATCATCGGCATATTCACGCGATCACGATTCACAATCTCCATTGCTTAGCCGCAATAACGATGCAGAATACGAACACATCGGTAACACCTCATTTGACGAGCAAAATGTGCTTGCTTCTGATAGTCGCGAATCCTCCGATGATTCATCTGTTGATGTAAGGAACCGCAACTCGAAGGTCCCTCTGATTCATACTTAAACTTCTATACCTATGTATTTGTTCCGGTAATGTCATCTGTCTGTAAATATATCTTTGTATGTCAAAGATGGATTAGCTATCGCTTACAAAGAATATTTTCTATTGTATATTCTTAAATAAATCTGATTCGAGATTTTTAATTGTTATTGAACGGCGCTAGGTTTACTAATGACTTCTTCTCCTATGTATACATAAGTATTTGCTTCGTTATCCTCAATGCGGTCCCCATGTTCTACCAAACCGATCTGATTCTTCTGATCCTTAGCTCCATCATCGTGAGGTTGAATATCATAGTAGGCGTTGTCAGCAGTATTTCCAATATACAAAAGAGTCGAATCCGAATTATGATTTCGGAAAAAAGTGATTGCTCCATCGTATGCCTTTTCATCATACGGTGGCACAACATTAGACTCCAGCTGTTGAGCGATTTTTTCTTGAGCAGTGTATTCTTCGACGAAAATATCGACATGATCGACAGCCTTCTCGTCGTATGGTGCATGCATTGTTTTAATGTGCCCTTCTGATTCAATCGTCGTATCTTCTATGCAAGTTAGATGACCGATAGCTTCAACATATTCCGAGTTATTATTCTCTTCATTCGCAGCACTTTTTACATCGAGGTCATCAGCAGTAGGTACATTTTTCGATGTCTCGGGTTCAATATTGTGATCTGAAATGTTACCAGCAAACAAATCATTTTGGACACTATTGATGATCTCAGGAGACAAGTCTGATAGACTTTGCTCTTTCTGGGCATCCATAAGCTCAAAGTGGTTATAAATAAGTGGCGGAGAAATCGTCCGGGTATTCTCTGATGACCCCAACAAATGGTTCTCATCTGCACCCTCCATATTATTACGAGCGATTCCAGAAAGCGAATCGTTTGGAGGGTGAATCTGATGCTCATCGTAATTAAAAACTCGATCCATTTTGCATTCTTGCTGTGTCTCGTTGCGAAGAATATCATGATCAGATCCGTTTAGTCCCTCGATGTCTGCATCACCGTTCATGTCCTCGTATGTATTCAAGCTACGAGCGTCGCCATTTAGCTGCTGCGCTTTTGTCCTTTCCTCCATTAAACTCGTTAATAGAAGCTTGTGCCTACGTCTGACTAATAAAATTACCATGAGGACGAAAAATAGAACTATTAGAATAATACCGTATGATGGAAACGGATCTGATTGAATAGACGACGGTTGATAAGCTATTGCTTTATCTTCATTTGCATTAACATACTGAAGCGCTTTGATTTGGTTGTCTACTGAAAGAAGCCCCCCAGTGTCCATAGCAGATTTGATGGTGGTCGTGACCATGGCAGACAGGTCTGCGATAAGTGTACCATGAATGTCGAGTATTCGATCCCTTGGCAATAATTGAGTCGAGTTCGCATGGGTAACATCCAATATAAACAGAGTCAAGCGCCCTTTGACATCATAGCAGCGTACTCCTGCAGGAACATACACGCAATCGTTTGATACTTTTCAAAGAAAATAGAATATTCAATTAACAAGTGCGTATGCGTTCGAAGAGGTCCAACTGCATTCAACGTACCAGTAGCTATATCATCGGGTAGTGCCGATACCCCAACTACTTCCAATGCACTGGATGCCAGCTTTCTTTGATTTGTAGACGCACATTTTCCTGAAAATAAAGATGGTAAAATAAGATCCGTAACCTTGCGCTCGAGTTTACTGATAACTTGTCCAACATTAATTGTTTGTGGAACCTGAATTTGATAATTGTACTGTACGTAGAGGTTTCAATGCCATAATCGCCATTACTCGAGCTTGAACATGCTTTTTGAGTTTCCTTACTTGGTAGAGGTGAACGTGGAGTAGAAGGAGATACCGTGCCAATACTCGGTGAATGAAAATTGATAGTTGGTGTAAGCGAGGATGCAGTCATCGATGGTATTGAATTGGTTGTTGGTAATGCAGTTTTCTTAAAATAATCATTATGAGATGATGGCGACGGTGATGAAAAAGCTGATATTGTTGGTCTTGGTGAGGTTTTTTTCGATAATTTCACCGTTGGCAGAAGTGTTGTCGGCGGTTTGTTTGTTGGTCTACTATGAATTGGTGTGCCGGTGGGTTTGGTAGTCGGATAAGCTTTATCGGGTACCTTGGATGGTTGTACCACTGGCCGAAGAGTTGGCCGCGGTTTGCTGGTTGGTTTCGATGTCACAGGTACATAAGTTGGTCGATTGATTTGTGAAGGTTTGTTTGTATTTTGGATCTTCGCAACTGAAGGACGAAGTGATGGACTGGAAGGTCTAGGGCTCTTATAACTCTTCTTCAGATTAGAGGCGCTGACGAGGTTGTCAAGAGGCGTAAAGCAGAATATAGTGTAAAATAAGTAAAAATAATACCGGCGGAGGGCGGAGGTGCTTCATTTTGACTTCCACAACGACTTGGGAATTATCGGAATTATGAATGTCATCTATGAAATGAACACCTACTGTACATGTATGTAGAAGAAGGCCTGAGAGACAACGCTTCGAGGCTCTTCATAATTTTTTTTCACGAATAGAAAGTTTAGCTGATTCCTAATAAAGCTGTAGATAAATCTACTAGAGTAGGGTATGACTAGTTTAGCTAAAATGAAGTCTGAGTCTATAATAAAAAAGTTTGGTAGTATGTAGAGTGTACACTGGACTCATTCGTTTTGACTTTTGTTGAAGGCCAACACTGTACTGTAGGATCAATAATGTTCGCTGTATTTAATCGTTCAGAAGTCCTCTCCATGTCGGATTTCTTTTACCATTCATGGACGGATACAAAGTCGACCGAATGGCATTAAATTAGGAGGGGTTATAGAATTTTAAACTCCGTTCTCGAGGGACATACGTACAGAACAGGATGTACAGTAAACTTGATGTTTCAATGATTGTTATTAATGTTGGAGAGAGAACCTTAACGAAAGTGTGTCTTTAAAAATCTCTTGTGAAAATCATTTCGCACAGTATCATTAATAAATCTCTTTTGTTCTACGGGTTCTCCCTTTGCTTGATTACGGAAAACGACATCATCATTCCACCGTCGTTTCATTTTCCCACTTATAGTGGATGTATTGGTATGTAATAAAGGATTACCCACTAATGCAGCCTCTTCTTTCTTCGCCTGTTCTTCAGCTGCTGCAGCAGCTTCTACTCTAGCTTTCGCCTTTTCTCTTTCTGCTCGAATTTTCGCTAGTTCTGCTTGTAAAGCTGCTTCTTCATCTTCATCATCATGATCATCGGATTCATCCTCCTCGGATAAACCTCCTTCTTTATCAAAATCGGAGTCACTACTATCTAGATTGGTTACATCATCGATATCACTCCATCTTCTTCCTCCCTCTTTGGAATTATCATCATCTCCCACTTCATCTGCATCATCATACTTATTTCGTATAGCTTCATCATCGACTTCAGCAGTAGCCATTATCATTTTCAACCGACTTTCCTCCTCCTCCATGACAGCGGCAGTATCCATAGTTCTACTAGGGTGATGTACATGTTGCTGTATCCTCCCTATTAGTTTATTCTTATAATGTCTTTCTTCAACTTGTTGTAATTTCTTTAAACTTTCTTGAATTAATTTATCTCGTTGGGATAATGATGATGTCGATGACGCTGGATCAAGAGTACTACTATTACTTATTCGTACTTTTAATTGAGTGTGAGCTGGTGCATCCTTAGCCGATCGTGATGTTGAAATCGCTCCTCCACTAGTGGTTTTAGTCATTGTCTTAATTTCGGTAGATAATTTTTGTGGAGATCGATTGTTGTCTTCAAAAGGTTCTTGCTATGGCAGATGGACTTACTTGTGTTGCTGCTGGATTTTGTGTGTGTGAACGAGTTTGGAGTTTGATGAGAGGACTCGATGCACATGCCAGCACGAATGGGATGAGTTTTGATAAGCATCCATCAAGCATCAACCATGTTCCATTGTGTTGTTGATTATTGTAATCTCACCGTGTGGGGAACCATGAAACCAATCGTCTACACAAAGAGTCGTACAACCAAGGAAAAGGATAGGGGAGTCCATCGTACTCCATCTCGGAATGCAGAGGCAACTCGATTTCATGGAGCCTTCACGGGCGGGTTTTCAGCTGGATTTCACAACACCGTAGGCTCGAAGGAAGGATGGGAACCCATCCAACATACATACTTAGAAGAAGAGAAGGAGGATGAACAAGATGCGGCATTGTCATCCAACCCACAAGAGAATCGTGGAAAAAAGAGAAGAATGCAATTCAAACCACAGCGGATAGAAGATTTCATGGATGATCAAGACGCCAACGAATGGGGAGGACCTACGAAAATACATTCACAATTTGACGAAACGACGGATAGAATCATACCTCGTCATCAGGAAGTCAAAGAGGAAGGTTCATCAATCTTATCATCCAAGATATTCAATCTAGTATATGCCTCTGATTCTATGGAAACAATAGGAAAGAAATTACTGCGTAAATTAGGATTGCGGGATCATCATCAAAAGGTGGCATATGTACCTACGGATACACTTGAAAATAATATGGATTCCATGGATGGACACAATACTTATGTATCTGATTTTCTTAAGCATCGAGGATTGAAAAAAGTGAATATCCATGACAATATACAAAATAAGAATTCACCACTCATAATAATACCTGAAACTAAAATTGATTATTTTGGAATCGGATTCACACCCTTCACTCATGCACCTGAATTTGAATTGTATCATAAACAAAGGAAACAACAATCAATGATAGATCCTACTGATTTAGAAGCACCTCATAACTTATCTCGAAGGACAAATATATACCGTACCGACGATGTACGTTTAGGAGACGATACAACCATAGATGGTTATGAATTAGTTCGTAGAAAGGGATTACTTTCATCTAGGTCGGCTGATCATGGTGTGACAACGAAACATCATTTTATGGGGTTTCATCAAGACGATGATGAAGATAATGTTTATGACCTTGTAGCTATAGCGAATGGATCATCATCTACAAAGCATCATTTTAGTACTGAATATAATCAAGAAGTATATGATGAAAGTGATCAGGAGGACTTTAAACAGGATCATGCTACTAAAAATCATCGACAATCTAATGATGGAACGACGAGAGATCATTCTACAGCTTTTGCAGATGCATTACATTCTTGGGCATCCATTCCTCAAAATAGCGATACGAGTGCAGCTAATGATACGTCAGCCAAAAGTAGTAAATCACTCCTGCCAAACTTTGTACCAAATCAGATCCATGATATTACTTCTATCAACAAGCGGTGGAATGGTCCAAATATACCACCTGATTATGTTATTTCACGGCATATATTTCAATCATCTGAACCTATGGCTGAACTTAAAAAATTATCCGAAGCTATGAAATTAGAATTAATCCAAAGACGAAAGAAGTATAGTCAACAGCAAGATTCGGTACGTCTACCTACAGTTCCCAAAACAAGACATTCAATAGATTCCAAAGTGCCCATGACAGGTACTACATTTATTGGAATCAAAGAAGAAATGAATCGACGATTTACTCCATCAACTCCATCCGGTGTCCATGTAATGGATACTTCTACATCAACTCCTTCATTTTCTAGATCCGACATGGTTACTAAACTCGAAACGAAAGTAATACGGACAACGTCAACTTGGATTCCGCAAGCTTTATTATGTAAACGATTTCATGTTATACCAACATGTACGACTGAAACATTGAATCCGATCAGTTCAAAAAGTAAACAAACATCACATCAAGAAATGATTGAACGTATAACAAAAGGTCTCATACCGAAGAGACAACTCTCCGATACACAACAGAGTGGAAAGGTCAAGTTTGATCGAGACATTGACTCGACACATGATAATGAGACTGGAGTCGTTGCTGTCGATCGACCATCCACACAACTTCTGCAATCGATCTTTGATTCAGATGATGAAAGTGAGCCATTGATCGTGAAAAAAGGTATTGAACATGATACCATCCATCCCTCACTAGTATCAAACGAGCAAAGGAATCATGATAGTCTCCAAGACCGAGACAAAAAGGAGGATGCAAAGCATAATTCGTCATCATCTTGTTCTTCACCATCGGAAACTGCTGATCAAAAATATGACATGGACCACAATAATCGGCACAAGAAGAAGCATAAGAAAGAAAAAAAGAAGAAGAAACATAAAAACCATAGATTACAAAGGAAAGAAAAAAGAAAAGATTATTTATAACAAACTATTTCATGTGGTGTAATTACATTTAATCGTCATCAATAATTCGACGTTTTCTGGATTCAGCACTAGATAAACCTACGGGGGTCTCTACTACGAGTATGCTGCTATCATCATCACTATCCTCTCCTTCCATTGATTTTAATTTTCTCAAAGGTGGAGTTCTCGTAGGAGACTGCCGCTTCCGCTTCTGTTTACTATCATTTCGTTTCTTTTGATACCAAGAATCCTCACCTGAAGATTCGAAGTCTTCATTATCACTGAAATCATCTTCATCTTCAATTTCAAGCTCTTCCGATTCTTCACTTGCTTCCTCACTACTGCCTTTATCATCTCCAAAAGGACTTGATGCATTGTTCTTATTTCCTTTCCTTCTCAGTGCCTGGACGATTTCGTCTTCTAGATTCTTCGGTTGTTCGAAAATGTGAACAGGTTGAATGTCCCCCTCCTCCTCTCCAAGTTCATCGGTTATAAAATCTTCAACATCACCGAGGTCTTTTTCAAAGGGTGCACTGAGACTATACCACATTTGTCTAGCCCTCTTTGGGAAAGAAGTGCAGAATTCAGATGAACCGTCTTCGTCATCTTCACCAGATTCCTCTTTGAGTTCTATCAGAGATCTAAGCAGTATAAATGCTCGATCATTACCCTCCTCAGTCCAGTAATTTCTCATCGACGTACTCCGTACACGACCGTGATAGTACTCCAACAAGTGTCTCTGTAGGAGGCCTATAAAGTAAGAATGATTAAGAGACAAAGCCTTTAATCGTTCTATTTGTTTCTTACCAAAACTTACCATCTTGATCTCGAATCTAAACATGATGAAGGTAAAAACACGCGTTTAAAGACGATCTTGGTATGATCACTAACTTAAGAAAAGTTATCATAGCTTACCTTGAATTTCTTGAGTAGACTATTAGCATCTATGCCTTTTAACGTAATTGCATGAATTTTCACGATGTGATTTTTTACATTTACGACTTTACGGAAACAAAAACATGAGGCAACATGAAACTCTTCATCGTCCAATGACCCTAAAATTGACATCGGATCAACTTTTGATGCAGTGACAGTTGATAGCAAAGCTTCGTACGATTCATCACCACTATTCGCGTCATCCTCAAAAGCGAGCCCTAAAAATCGCTGATGAGCCTCAGAATAACAAATAGGGCAGCAGTACAAATCTCCACTTCCCATTTGATCGGTTAAATATTTACTTAGGCGCTCTTCGAATGACACTAGGCGATTATCATTGTCAGAATCATCCTGGAGATGATGAGTATGTCGCTGGTAAGGGTCTTGTTTAGACAAGTACACTGAACTTTCTTCAATAATCAATGCTCTTCTTCCGAAACGCGAAGCGATTTGATCTTCTAAATTCCCATCGATGATAGTTCGAAAGTGTGGAGGCTGTAAAAATGCCAATCGCCCATCAGGCTTGTACCTTTTCAGGCCAGGCATCATAGCAGCTTTGTACAATGTTTCTAATGCGAAGCAATGGCAGGATCGATTATCTGGTGTATGATAACAGACATGGAGACGGGGTAAAGCTTCCATTGTGATGCAATCATGCGTCGATGTACAAGGAGGACGCACAGGTGAGATGGGAGCGGAAATCTTCGTGAAGGTATTTGATGAACGACCCTTATCCATCCGCAATTTTGGCGAAAGTAGTTTTTTTGGTGATATTTCTGATTCACTGGATTCGTCAAAGGAAATTGAGTCAGCATCTCCAATTTCCTTTAAAGGTGTTTTCGCTTTGGTATTGGTAGAGCTAGGCATAGTCTTCTTGGTTTTGAAATCATTATTATGGTCCAACCCACTTGTTTTAAACGGAGATTTCTTTTTACCAGAGTGCGGTAGCTTCTTAGTTGCACCATCGCTTTCATCGTCATGATCTTCTTGAAAACTTGAGTTATCATCTTCAGCTACGGCAGCTGCAATGAGAGCCATGGCTCGTTTCGCTGTACTCCTACTTGATCTTCTTGTCGGTGTTTTATCTTCTATATCAGAGAATTTACGAGTATAAGATGTACGTGAGCGAGGTATTTTCGTCTCTTGTTTTGTATTTTTCTGAACAGCCCGGCCCAAACTTTTCCCTTTCCCTTTCTTTGAAGGGACTTCATCC
>Ga0169931_10009512_pt1 | contig 14000 bp, 10 predicted proteins | sample Kivu_15m_20L_FD_129675 | JGI IMG/M metagenome (GOLD analysis project Ga0169931, IMG submission 129675) | Freshwater microbial communities from Lake Kivu, Western Province, Rwanda to study Microbial Dark Matter (Phase II) - Kivu_15m_20L... | ecosystem: Environmental > Aquatic > Freshwater > Lake...
AGTTCGCGGTCTACCCGATTCAAGGGCCGGAGGGCGGGGGACGGACCGACGGGGGCAGGCCGTGAATCGCTGGAAGGGTGCGGGCACCCGGATTCAGGGTCGGCCGAAAACTAACGATTCACGCCCTGACCCCGGTCGGTGCCGCATCGGCCCGAAGGACTCGCCCCTGTGGTATGCGCTCACCCTGACCGCCTTCGGTTGTTTGGCCTCATGGGCGGCGGTCCGCTGGCTCAACGCGCGCAACTTCTTTCTCCGCCTGTGATGCCCTGCGAGGCGGGTGCCAGCGAGAGCTGACTCCGTGCCCGCCGAGTTGCTTCACGCGACCCAGCCCACGAGCGATAACTGGGGGGGCTTGACGACTTCTGTATGAAGCGCACCAACTGCCCTTCTTCCGCTGCGGATCCCTGATGATGGTGCTGGCACCAAGCACCCGAGCTGGCGTTCGCGACTTCGGGATTGAACCACGCGTGTCGCCTTTGCCGCACCCCTCCCGCCTCGGCCTCCGCGCCTCCTAGTGACCGGCGCTTGACGCTCTTGATCGGCTGTCCTCATCTCCTCCCTGCCATGCCCGCCCGCCGCGCCCAACCGTCGCTCCCGACGCGCCTCGTCGCGTCCGCGACGGCGTTGCTGGTGGCGGTGCTCACCGTTTTTGCCGCCAGCCCGGCGCTGCACGTTTGGTTGCACGAGCATTCGGCGCACACGGCCGACGCGCACGCGAACTGCCCGCACTCGCATGATGCGCCGGCCGCACCGGATTCTGGCGACGGCGATGATCTCTGCGTCGTCACGCAATTCGCCCACGGCAAGGCGGACTTCGCCCACGCGCCCACTCTCGCGCCCGGCGCCGTCCTGCGCGTCAGCGCGACGTTGTCTCTTTCCGCGGCGCCCGCGCCACGCGCGCCCGCTCTTTTCTTCCCGCCCGCCTGCGGCCCCCCGCTGGCTTGACGAACCACGCGCCGATCGCGGCGTGAAAGAATAGATCCGCCCGGCCCTGCGCGGCCGTGACGTCGCTCCCAGCGCCCGCTCCCACGCGGAGCCGCGCACTTTTCCCTCCGTTCGTCCTCAGGCCAGTCCGCCACGCGTTCCTGCCTATTCATCTTTCTGGTCGTCCGCGCTCACGCGGCACCTTCCCGCTGAACCACGCCGACCCTCCCGTCTCCGGTTTTCTACCACCACAATCTCCCCTACCGTGCCAACCCGACCATACCGTCCCGCCCTCCTCCTCGCGCTGCTGCCGCTCGCGGCTGCCGCCCAAACCACCCCCGCCAAGCCGTCCGCGGCTTCGCCCGACGGCCCCTACATCACGCTCGGCCGCTACTAAGTCGCCGCCTCCAAATTCGGCGTCCGCTCGACCGATCTGCTCACCTCCGTGACCGTCGTCGGCGCCGACCAACTCGCCAACGAAAGCGCCGATTACACGCTCGAGCTCCTCGGCAAGATTCCCGGCGTCACGCTCACCGATTTCAACCAGGGCGTCATCACCGCCGATGTCTCGCTGCGCGGCTTCAACGGCGAAGGCTCCAGCCCGCACTTGCGCCTGCTCATCGACGGCCTGCCCGCCAACCTCAATAACGGCTACAACGATCTCGGCCCCGTCTTCCCGCTCGAGATCGAGCGCATCGAGGTCGTCAAAGGCCCCGCCGATCCGCGCTACGGGCTCAACGCCGTCGCCGGCACCGTGGGTGTGCACACGCACCAGTCGTTCGTCGGCCAGAAACTGAAGCTGATGGCCGGCTCCTTCGGCGTGCAGGACGCGCAGGCCCTCGCCGGCTACAAACAAGGCGCCTTCGCCCAGACGTATTTCGCCGGCTACCGCCGCAGTGACGGCTACCGCGACCACGCCGCCATCGAGAAGTATTCCTTCTCCGGCAAATGGTCGCTCGCCGGCGCCGCCGACCGCTGGCGCCTCGGGCTCAATGCGCGCTATCACCACTTCGACGGTGACGCCCCCGGCTACCTCGGCTTCGCCGACTCGCGCCGCACGCCGCGCGCTTCGCCGGCCTTTTCGTCCACCGACGGCGGCTCCGCGGAAAACCTCCAATTCTCCCTGCACGGTGACGCGCAGCTCGCCGACCGCCTCACCGCCTCCGCGAAAATCTACCGCCACGATGTGGAGCGCCACCGCTACGTGCGCTTCACCGCCGCCGGCGCGCAGCAGGAGCGCCTCGAAAACGAACTCCACTCGGGCGCGACCTTTGCGACGCAATGGCGCCCGGTCGACACGAGCCTGCCCCTCACCCTCGACGCGGGCGTGGAATTTCACCGCCAGGACGCCGATAACCAGCGCTTTGCCACCGTCACCCGCACCCGCACGGCCACCACGCGCAATCACAACTACACCCTCGACAACACCGGCGCCCACGTCGGCCTCGAGGTGCGTCCGGCCCCCGCCTTCCGCCTCGTCGGCGCGCTCCGCGTCGATCGCTTCGATGGCGAACTGCTCAACCGAGTAAACAACGCCCGCACGCCCATCCTGAGCGACGACGCCATCTGGCAGCCGAAGCTCAGCGCCTCGTGGCTAGCGCACGCCACGACCCAGCTCTACGCCAGCTATGGCCGCGCCTTCCAGCTCGGCGGCGGCGCCGCCGCTTACTCGGCCAAGCCCCTCGACCCGTCCAAGAACGACGGCTACGAACTCGGCCTCCGCCTCACCCCGGCCAAGAATCTCACCGCCCGTCTCGCCGTCTGGCGCCAGACCGCCACCGACGAGATCCGCCTCAAACCCGACAACAGCGGCGACTCCGAAAACATGGCGAGACCAAGCGCGACGGCCTCGACCTCGAGTTCGCTAGGCGCGCCTCCGAGCACATCTCGCTCTGGGGCTCCTACACGTTGCAGAAAGGCAAGCTCGTCAACCCCGGCCTGCGCCCCGCCGACGCCGCGCTGCGCGGCAAGCGGATTGACCACATCCCCGACTACCACTTGAAGGCCGGCGCCGACTGGACCATCACCCCGGCGTTCACCGCCGAGGTCTCGGTGCTTGCCCAAGGATCCTATTACCTCACGACCGCCAACAACACCGGCCGCTGGGGCTCGTCCACGCTCACCAACGTCGATCTGCGCTACCGCTACCAGAAGGCCACTTTCTCGATCGGCGTGAAGAACATCTTCGACCGTTACCACGAATACGTGTGGCACGACGGTGCCATCTCCCTGCACTCGCCCGGCGACGCCCGCGGCTTCCTCGGCAGCGTCACCTTCGAGTTCTAAAGTAGGCTGGGTCTCCGACCCGCGCTCGGGTTCAAAAATTTGAAACCTCCCGCTTCGACCGGCGCCACCGGCGCCATTGTTCGCGCTGAGTTGCGCCTCCACCTGCGCCGCCCGGCCTGGTGGCTGCTTTTCGGCTTGTTCACCGCCCTCGTGGTCGCCGCCGCTGCGCTTAACGGCCAGCGGCAGCACCGCGAGCGCGGACAACAAGCCGCTTTGCAGCAGCTCGTGCGCGCGCAGTGGGAAGGCCAGCCCGAGCGACATCCGCACCGCGTTGCACACTACGGCACGTTTGCGTTCAAGCCGCCCGGTGCGCTCGCCGCCCTCGATCCCGGCGTGGATAGCTACGCCGGTCGGTCGCTCTACCTCGAGGCCCACCGCCAGAACGCCGCCAACTTCCCCGAAGCGGGCGATCTCTCCGCCGCGTTTCGCCTCGGCGAACTCTCGCTCGCCTTCGTGCTCCGACTCGCACTCCCACTCGTGATCATCGCGCTCGGCTGCCGTTGCTGGGCCGACGACGCCGAGTCCGGCCGCCTTCGCCTGCTGCTGGCGCAAGGCGTCGCCCCGCGCGCACTCACCCTCGGTAAACTACTCGGCCTCGCCGCCGCTATCGTTCCTCACCTGACCATCGCCGGGCTCGCGGCGCTGGTCCTCGTCGTGCCGAGCGCCGGCCCCGCCACGCTCTTCGATCTCGCGGCGCGTTTCGGCGTGCTCGGGACCGCCGTCGCACTGCACACGGGCCTCTGGCTCGGGCTCACGGTCTGGGTCTCTCGCCGCGCGCGGTCCACTGCTGCTGCCTGCGGCGCGCTCGTCGCGCTCTGGGTGGTCGGCGCCGTCGTCGCCCCGCGCGCTGCGGGCGCGCTCGCCGCCGCGCGCCATCCGCTGCCGGACAAGAGCACGTTTGCCGCCGCCGTCGCCGGAGAGGTGCGCCAACACGGCGACAGCCACAACCCCAACGACCCGCACTTCGCCAAATTCCGGGCCGACACGCTTGCGCGCTACGGCGTCGCCCAGGTGCAGGACCTGCCCGTCAACTACGGCGCCATCGTCATGGCCCACGGCGAGCAACTCTCCGCCGAGGCCTTCGCCCGTCACTTCGCCACGCTCGCAGCGCGCATGGAAGCGCAGGCCGGAATCGTCGAACGCTTCGCGTTCGCGGCGCCCACGCTCGCGTTGCGCGCCATCTCGTCCGCCGCCGCCGGCACCAATCTGGGCGCGCAGCTCGCATTTCAACGCGAGGCCGAGGCCTACCGCTACACCTTCATCCAGCACCTCAACGAACTTCATCGCGACAAAATCAAAGCCGTCGGCGATCGGGACCAGAAACTGGCCCCCGAGCACTGGCGCGCGATGCCGGACTTTGCGCCGCGCCCCACCGGCTGGCGCCATGCCCTCGCCGGCACCGGCCCCGCGTGGCTCGCCCTCGTGCTCTGGGCCGCGCTCCCCCTCGTCGCGCTCGCGCGCCCGCGCGCGGCCACGCCATGAACACCTTGCTTCAACGGCTACGCTGGGAGACGCGCCACCTCGCGCGCTCCCCGGCCGCGTGGTGGATTTGCGGCGCACTCTTCGCCGCCGGCCTGCTCGCCGCGTGGACCGGCGCCGCGCGCCTCGAACAGCACCGCCTCGAAATCGCCGCGCTGCCCGGCCACCACGCCGTGCAGATGGAGCGCCTCGCGGCGCAGTTCTCGCCGAAGGGCGAGGCCGGCTACGTTTCCTACTACAACTTCTACCCGACGCACCACCCGCTGCCCGCGCTCGGCGGCCTCGCCTTCGGCGTGCGCGATCTCGTGCCCGATGTCGTCTGGGTCCGCCTGCTCGGCCTCGAGGGGCAGCTCTACGAGGCGGGTTTGGGCAACCCGCTGCTCCAGGCGCTCGGCGGCTTCGATCTCGCCTTCGTGTGGTGCGCGCTCGCGCCGCTTGCGCTGCTCGTGCTCGCGCACGACACGCTCTCGCGCGAGCGCGACTCCGGCCGCCTCCCGCTCCTCGCCGCGCAGGGCGGATCGGTGCTCCGGCTCGTGGCCGCGCGGCTCACGGTGCGCTGGCTCGCCGTCGCGCTCGCCGCCACGCTCGCCACTGCCGTCGCCGCGCTCGCGTTGCGGCTGCCGGCCGACGCCGCGCTGCTCGGCTGGGTCGGCGCCGCGTGGGCGCACCTCGCCGCGTGGGCCGGCTGCGCCGCACTCGTCATCGCCACCGCCCGCAGTGCCGCCGCCACGCTCGCCGCCGCGCTCGCGCTCTGGACCGCCGCCACCGTCCTTGTGCCGCCGCTGCTGAATCTCGCGCTCGTCACCGCCTTTCCCGTGCGTGAAGGCCTCGATCTCACCGTGCGCCAGCGCCAGGAGAGCCACGCCGCGTGGGACAAGCCGCGCGCCGAGACGATGGGAAAATTCTTCGTGCACAACCCCGACTGGGCCGGCACGCCCCCCATCGAGGGCCGCTTCGCGTGGCGCTGGTATTACGCGATGCAACAGGTCGGCGACGAATCGGTCGCGGCCGATTCGGAAAACTACCGCCGCAACCTCCGCGCGCGCCAGGCGACCGCGCTCCGGCTCTCATGGCTCGCGCCCGTCGCCTATGCCCAGCTCGCGCTCGCCGCCCGCGCTGGCACCGATCTCGACGCCCACCTCGACTACCTCGACCGCGTGCGCGCGTTTCACGGCGGGCTGCGGCGGCACTTCTACCCGCTCTTCTTCGCCGAGGCGACCGTCACGCCCGCCGATTACGCGACCTTCCCCCGCTACGAAGCCGTGCCGCCGGCGCGCACCACCTTGCCGCCGCTCTGGCCCCTCCTCGCCCTCGCCATCGCCAGCCTCGCCATTGCCGCGCACCGGCTCCGCCACGCGCGGCTCTGATATCCACCCTCGCCGAAAAACCGAAACCCATCTCACCCATGCTGCGCGCCCACGCTCTCTCCATCACCCGCTTCGGCCGTCCGCTCCTTGATGCCGTCGATCTCACGGTCACGCCCGGCGCCCTCGTCGCACTAATTGGCCCGGCTGGTGCCGGCAAAACCCTCTTGCTCGAGACGTTTCTCGGCCGCCATCGCCCCTCAGCCGGCACGGTTCGCGTCGCCGGCCTTGATGTGGCCGATCGTCCCGCCGTCGCCGCCCCGCATGTCGCGTGGGTGCCCGCCCAACTGTCTTTCGATCCCGCGCTCTCGCCACTCGCGCACCTCGCCGCCGCCTGCCACGCAAATGGCCGCCGCATGCCCGAGCCGGTGCTCCGCGACGCCCTCGTCCGCTCCGGTCTCGCCCTCACCTATCACGAGAAGCCGCTCCGCGGCGCGGCGCCCTCCGTCGCCCGCCAACTCGCCCTCACCATCGCAGCCCTGCAAAACGCCGACGCGTGGCTGCTCGACGAGCCCGACCGCGACCTCGATCCCACCGCGGAGGACATTTTCGTCGCCGGCCTCCGCCGCCTCCGCAAACGAGGCGCCGCCGTCCTCCTCGCCACCCGCGACCTCGAGTTCGCCCGCCGCCTCGCCACGCAGATCGTCACCCTCGAGGCCGGCGCCGTCGTCGCCACCGTCGAACCGCAGCTCTCCCGCCGCGACCACGCAGACGATTCCTACCTCTCCGCCCTCGTCGGCTGACGACCACGCCCCCCAGCTCTCAATCCTCAACTCTCAACTTCGCCGCATCCCCATGCTCACGCTCCAAAATCTCACCAAGCGATATCCCGGGACCGCCGCGCCCGCCGTCTCCGCCCTCAACCTCACCGTCGCGCCCGGCGAACTGTTCGCGCTGCTCGGCCCCAACGGCGCCGGCAAGACCACGACGCTCAACTGCCTCCTGGGCTTCGTCGCCCCCGACTCTGGCCGCGCCGTCATAGACGGCCTCGACGTGGCCACAGAGCCGCTCGAGACCAAGCGCCGTCTCGCCTACATCCCCGAGCAGGTGAATCTCTACGGCCACTTCAGCGGCATCGAAAACCTCGCCTACTTCAGCGAACTCGCCGGGCACCGCTACGCCGACGCCGAATTGCGCCGCTTCCTCACCGACGCGGGCCTGCAAGCCGACGCCCACGAACGCCGCGTTTCCGGTTACTCCAAAGGCATGCGCCAAAAAGTCGGCATCGCCATCGCTCTCGCCAAGCACGCCAAGGTGCTCCTCCTCGACGAACCCACCAGCGGCCTCGATCCCAGCGCGAGCCACGAGTTCAGCCGCCTCCTCCGCCAGCTCCGCGACCGCGATGTCGCGATCCTGATGGCCACCCACGACCTTTTCCGCGCCAAAGCCGACGCCGATCGCGTCGGCATCATGCGTCACGGTCGCCTCGCACACATCCTGACCGCTGAGGAACTCGCCCACACCGACCTCGAGAAACTCTACCTCGAAACCATGCACGCTTGAGCCTCTTGTCATGACCGCGTCCGCCATCCGTCACGAAGTTATCGGAACCCTGCGGGACGAGCGCTTTCACCGAAGCGCAGTAGTAATCGGGCTGCAGTCGAGCGGCGTGAATGGCCCGCAGTTCACGCGGAGACCAGATCACGCAGTCGCAGCGCTCGACGAGGCAGCAGGATTTGAGGCAACCGACGCCGTCAGCGGGCTCACGGAGCCCAGAGACTGGTTTTCTTCTCAATGGGTGCGTAGCGAAACGCAGCCGCGCCTCACTAGTCGCGAACTGCACATGGCGGAGCGTCCGAAATCCGCCGAGAACGCGCCGCATTTTCTCGGCGGGCAGTCCGCGCGCGTCCGCGGCACGACGGCGACACGGGAGGGGACGGGCGCTACGCTGCCGGATGGGGCTGACTCGCGTGCGGCGACCTGCGCGCCATCACATGCGCCGGTCCGATTCGCGACCGCGCGCATCGGATCGCTCCACGCACCGCCGGGCTCAGGCCGGCTGGCTCATGAAGCCGATGCTCGTGCCGATGCTGCGGATCGGGTCCGGAGACTGGTCCTGTTCGACGTGGCACTGGGCGACGCCAGCCGCAGCGCACGCGGCGACGATGGCCTTCATGTCGAGCGTGCCGCGGCCGAGTTCCTTGAAGGCGGAAACCGGGATCTTGCCCTCATCAAACATGGTGCCGTGGCCGGCCTCGAGATCCTTGAGGTGGACCTGGGCGACACGACCGCGCAGATCGCGCAGAGTCTTCACCGGGTCGAGTCCGCCGATGGCGGCCCAGAATACATCGATCTCAAACTGCACCAGCGCCGGGTCGAACTCGCCGGTGAAAATCTGCCAGCCGGTGGTCGCACCGTCGTCGAGTTTGGCGAACTCGAAGGAATGGTGGTGGTAGCAAAGCTGGACGCCGGCGTCGCGGCACTTGCGTCCGAAGTCATTGGCGCGGGCGGCAAGGGCCTTCATCTGCGCCACCGTTTCGCGGTGACCTTTGCCGATGTAGCCGAACACGAGGTAACGCAGACCGATCTCACGTGCGACCTGGAGGTGGGCTTCGGGCGTCGCGGTGTTCGGCGCGGTCGGGTTGACGAGGCAATTCCAGTCGATCATCGCGGAGGTCACCTTCAGCCCGAGCTCACGCGTGTGGGTGAGAATTTCCCGGGCATCCATCGTGCGCATGAGTTCGACCTGCGCGTATCCGGCGGCTTTCACGGCGCGGAGCGTGCCGAGCATATCCTTGGCCATTTGGTTGCGCACCGTCCAGAGCTGCAAGCCGAGCGTATCGCGGTAGCGCAGACCGGCCGGGCCGGCGGCACTGAGCCAGCGGGGCAGCGAGAGCGCGGCGAGAGCAAGGGCGGAGGTGCGGGCGAATTGGCGACGATTCATGGGGCTGGGGGGAGTGGAAAAACTGGAGTGAAGCGGAAGCGCGCGGGAGTCAATCGACGGTCGGACTCATTCCCCGCAAACCTCGCGATACGTTGGCGCGAGGAAGATCTCCCCTTGGATTCGCACCACGCGGCGCGTGGTCGTGCAGGCGCAGAGGTCGGCACCGCCGCCGAGCCGCTTATCCTCCCGCCGCGACCACACCCTCTCTGGAAATGCTACCTGGAAACCATGTTCGCCTGAACCTCCTCTCATGATCACCTCCGTCATTCGTCACGAATTCGTCGGGACACTTCGGGATGGCCGCTTTCGTTGGGCCGCAGTTTTTGTTGGGCTGCTGCTGATCGCCGCGTTGGTGGCAGGCTGGTCGTATCAGCGTGAACAGGCCGAACAGCGCGCACTCGCCACCGCGTCCGAGGACAATCGTTGGCTAACCCAGCCCGCAAAGAATCCCCACTCGGCGGCGCACTACGGTATCTGGGCCTTCAAGCCCTCGTTGGCCACGAGCTTCATCGACCCCGGCGTCGAGCCTTACGCCGGCGTGGCGGTCTGGCTCGAGGCACACCGCCAGAATCAGTTCCTCCACAAGCCCGCGGACGACGCGAGCGCGGCCCAACGCTTCGGCGATCTCACCGCCGCGCTCGTGCTGCAACTCCTCGTGCCCTTGCTCGTCGTGATCCTAGCCTTCGGCTCGGTCGCGAGCGAACGCGAACGCGGCACGCTGCGGCAGGCACTCGCCTGCGGCGGCAACGCCACACCCTGGATGTGGGGCAAGGCCCTCGGCCTCGCGGCCGCGCTCGGTCTCCTGCTGCTGCCGCTGCTGGTTGCCGGCGGGGCGCTCCTCCTGTTCCAACGCGACAACGTCGTGGTCAACGGCGCCTGGCTGCGGTTCGCCCTGCTGATCGCGAGCTATGCGGCCTACCTGGGAATCTTCGTGCTGGGAACGCTGGCTGTTTCCGCGCTCGCGCCGAGTGCGCGCGTGGCGCTGGTCGCGTCGCTCGGTTTGTGGATGTTCAACGGTCTGCTGCTGCCCCGGGCGATGGCGGAGATCGCCGGTGCGCGCCATCCCACCATGGAAGGCGTGACCTTCCGCACCGAACTTCGCGCCAAGCTGGACGACCCGCACGCCCGGAGCCCGCGCCTGGAGCGCCTACAGGCGGAAATGATGCAGCGCTACAAGGTCACACGGCCCGAGGATCTCCCGCTCCATCGCGGCGGCCTCAATCTCCTCGCGAGCGAAGAGACGAGCGACGCCGTCTACGACGAGCTCTTCGGCCGCGCCTTCGGCCAGATCGAAGCGCAAAACCGGATGCAGCGCGCCGCCGGCTGGTTCGCCCCGCTCGGCGCGCTCCAGCCGCTGTCACTGGCGCTCGCCGGCACGGATTTCGCGCACCACCGGCATTTTATCACCGCGGCAGAAACGCATCGGCGACTTATGCAGCGGATGTTGAACACCGACCTGATGCTGAACGGCCCGCGGGACGGCTCGGTGTATCTCGCCGACCCCAAGCTCTGGCACAGCATCCCCAAATTCGACTACCGCCCGCCGTCCCTGCGCGAGGTCCTGCAAGACCGGTTGGCCTCGCTGGCTGGTCTAGCCGGCTGGTTCGCCGTTGCGATCGCGGCATTCCTCCACGCCGCGCGTCGCCTCAACCCGATCTGACCATGAACTCCCGTCTTTTTGCCTGGGAACTCCGCCACCTGCGCTCCGACCTGACCGCTTGGCTGCTCGGTGGCCTGCTCGTGGTGATGACCCTGTTCGCGGTGGCCAACGGCGCGCATCATCTCCGGTTGCAGCACCAAGCCGTCGCCGACTCTCTCGCGTTGGCCGACAAGCGCATCGCCGACGCCAAGGCGCTCGCGCAGAAGCTCGATGCCGAGAAACGTGAGGAATCTCCGAGCCGCGATCCGCGTTTCGCGCAGGGCTTCGCGCACTTTCATTTGCAGAGCTACGCGACCAAGCCGCCGCTTGGCCTCAGCGTGCTCACCAAAGGGCAGAGCGATCTCTATCCCAATGCGAACCTCGTTGCCCTGTCCTCGCGCGACTTCTCCGTGCGTGGCGAAGGCGTCGACAATCCCCAGCGGCTGCTGCTCGGCCACTTCGATGCGGCTTTCGTCGTGGTGTATCTCCTGCCGCTGCTGCTGATCGCTCTGAGCTACAACGTGCTCTCGGGCGAACGTGAGCGCGGCACGCTGCCGTTGCTGCTGCTCCAGCACCAATCACCCGCACCGTTGGTCGCACGCCGCTGCCTTGTGGCCGGCCTCTTTTCCTTTGGGCTGCTCGCGTTGCTCTTGGTGGCTGGACTTCACGCCACCGGCTCACTCGCGTCCGCCGAGGTGGGTCGTCTCGTCGCATGGTTGGGCGTGGCCTTCGCCTACGGAGCGTTCTGGCTGGCGCTCGCGGTCTTCGTGACCTCGCGCGGCGGCTCCTCCGCCACGAATGCCGTGGTGCTCGCGAGCGCCTGGCTGCTCGTGACGATCGTTGCTCCCGCGGTCATCAATGTGATCGCCAAGCGGGTCTATCCCGCGCCTTCGCGCATGGACTTCATCGTCGCCCAGCGCGCCGCGACCGACGAGATCAGCCACCGCCGCAGCGCGCTGCTCGCGGCCTATTTTGAAGACCACCCCGAACTCGCGCCGGAGGCGGCAAAGCGCAATGCGCCCGATCCGCAGGTCGTGGCGCAAATGTCCTATCAGGAGACCGAGCGCCGGCTCGCGCCGATTCGCGCGCGCTTTGCCGAGCAGCTGGCGCGGCAGCAGGCTCTGATTGAGCAGTTGCGCTTCGTGTCGCCGGCACTGCTGGCGCAGACCGCGTTCAACGATCTGACCGGCACGGGCCTCGCCAGCTACGAGACGTATCGCACGCAGATCGGCGCGCACCACGACGCACTGCGCGCCTATTTCCAGCCCAAGATCCTCGCGAAGGAGAAGTTCGCCAAGTATGACGAAGTGCCGCGCTTCGCTTTCGTCGATGAGCCGACCCACGCGGTCCTCGCCCGCGCCGCGTGGCCCCTCGGCGCGTTGCTGGCGATCAGCGCGCTTATCGTCGTCCGCAGCATCCGCTCGCTCCGCCGCAGCTCCCCTGCCCTCGCATAAAAACACGCCCGCTCGCCCACGAGTTCACCACCGCCGAAGTCGGCGATCTCACCACCCGCGCCGGATTCACTGTGTCAGTGCCCTTCATTCCAACCCTGCGGACCGACGCGCGGTTCTCCGCCGTGACGCCCTGCCCCGGCCCATGAATTCGCTCTGGTCAGATCTCCGTTACGCCGTCCGCTCGCTGACCCATCAGCGCGGTTTCAGTTTCGTCGTCATCCTCACCCTCGCCCTCGGGATTGGCGGCACGGTGGCCATCTTCAGCACCGTGCAGTCGTTGTTGTTGCGGGCTTCCCCGTTTCACGATCCCGAGCAACTCGTGCGCATCACGTCGGTCCGCGGCGACAAAGACGGCTCGCTCGCCGTGCCCGAGCAGGACGACTTCAACGCGCTGGGCGTCTTCGAAGACGTCGCGCTCTTCACCGATCAAGCGATGTATAATGCCAGCGGCTTCGGCGCCCCGGAGGAACTGCCGGCCACGATCTGCACCGCAAACCTCTTTCGTGTGCTGGGCGTGATGCCGTTCATCGGTGCGCCGTGGCCCGACAACTTCGATCGCACGCGCAATTTCGGCCTTGTGATCAGTCATGACCTGTGGGTGCGACGCTTTGGCCGCGATCCCAACATCGTCGGGCGCACTATGACGCTCGACGGCGCGCCGGGCTACACGATCTACGGTGTGATGGCGCCGCACGTGAATTTCCCGTCGCCCGCCGACTTGTTTCGCAGCAGCGGCATCGGGGCCGATCCGAAGGGCTACGAACGGCGCGACGTGCGGGCCCGCTTCGCCGTCGCGCGCCTCAAGGCCGGGGTCTCGATCGAGCAGGCGCGGAGCGTGGTCAACGGGCTCGCGCTCCATCTGGAACGCGACTTCCCGGCGACCAACACCCAGCTGCGCTTCCGGGTGACGCCACTGCGGGAAACTTACACGGGCGCGATCCGGCCGTATGCGCTGCTGCTCCTCGTGGCGGCGGGGTTGGTGCTCACGGTCGCCTGCGTCAACGTGGCGAACCTTCAGCTTTCGCGCCTGCTCCTGCGCGAACGCGAGCTCGCGATCCGCCTCGCGCTCGGCGCCAGCCGCGGGGCGTTGGCCCGGCAAATCCTCCTTGAAAGCTCGCTCCTCTCGGTTGCAGGCGGGGTCGTGGGATTCGCCATGGCGCATCTCGGCGTCCACGCGCTCGCGGCCGCAGTGCCGATGACGTTGCCGCCTTGGATGCGAATCGAGATCGATCCCGGCGCGATCGGCATTCTCTTTTTGGGGTGCGCGGCCGCCGGCTTGGCGTCGGGGTTGGCGCCGGCTCTGCACGCGATGCGCGGCGAGAGTTCCGCGGCGTTGAAAGAAGGCGCGCGCGGCGCCTCCGCGGGCCTGCGCCAGCGTCGGCTGCGCAACGGGCTCATCGTCGCCGAGGTCGCGCTGGCCGCTGTCCTGCTCGTCGGTTCCGGACTGCTCGGGCAGAGCGTGGCGCGACTGCAACAGGTGGACCTCGGCTTCAATCCCGAGCGTCTGCTCACGTTCCGGGTCGAGATCGGCTGGGCGTCGCCCTGGGCGCCCCAGGAAAAGAGCCGCGAGTTTCATCAACGCGTCCTCGAAAAGCTCCGGACGCTGCCCGGCGTGCGGGCCGTCACGTTCGACCCGAACCTACCGCTCAGCGGCAAACCGCGCGAACCGTCGGTTTTCAGCGCGGAAGGCCAGAGTCCCGACGAACGCCTGCGCAACCCGTATCTCAATCAGCACATCGTCGGCCCCGACTATTTTTCCACGATGGGCATCCGGTTGCTCCGCGGGCGCGATTTCGCCCCTGAGGATCGGCCCACGACACCCGCCGTCGTGGTGGTCAGCCGCAGCTTGGCCGAACGTCTGTGGCCCGGCGCCGATCCGATCGGCCGACGCCTGCAACCAAGCCCGACCACCACCCCTGACACGTGGTTCACAGTCGTCGGCATCGCGGACAACGTCCTGCACCGCGAAC
>Ga0169931_10009513_pt1 | contig 13998 bp, 6 predicted proteins | sample Kivu_15m_20L_FD_129675 | JGI IMG/M metagenome (GOLD analysis project Ga0169931, IMG submission 129675) | Freshwater microbial communities from Lake Kivu, Western Province, Rwanda to study Microbial Dark Matter (Phase II) - Kivu_15m_20L... | ecosystem: Environmental > Aquatic > Freshwater > Lake ...
CAAATGTGGAGGCGTTTCAACAAGCAACTCTCACAACCTATGCCTGTGGCCGATGCGACAGATTCCTCGTTGGATCATTCTCTTACTCCATCTTCAGGAGGTGAAAGCACCGAGACTTCCTTACCTATGGAGTCTCCTGGTAAAACTTCGCCCCATCGTATACGTGGGTAAGAAAAATGCTCATGATTTGAATAAGATAATTCTCTTGAAAACATATACTAAACTTTTGGAAATAAATTAATTTTCAGGATTACTGAGGATCGTGGAACCTTGGGAAACATGCTGTCGGCTATTCGATCCTCTAGTAAAGCATCTATCGATTCCTTGTCATTCAACGATACGGAAAGTGAACGTAAGGTCTCACAGGCTGCCGGGCGATTAGGTAAAGACATTCAACAAATTATTGTCATGGCAAAGGCAGGAGGACAATCATCTCTTCCCAGTGACGAACGAAAAGGGGGCGCAGACTTTGAAAATGATGCTTGGAAAACAAGGCTTTTGCAAATTTTAGGTGGTACAGATATTGATGTTGAACAACTTAACAATCCATATGCTAACTCCGACGTTGACGTTATACTACAAAATTCAACATGTGATAAGTTTATACATCGATGCCTAGAAAATGAACTTCCACCCAATCTGATCCATTGTCTTCGACTTTTACGTGTCTTGGAATTACAAGCCGCACACTCCTATGCTCGGCTACAACGCAATGTCAAGAATTCTGTAAAAAATACCAACTCTGTAAGTCGATCTGCCACGGAAAAGGTTATGCAATTACTCATAATGCTATGTAAAGATGTAAGTGTGGGAGAACAATTAAAACCTCATTTATTTGGTCTTCTCGCATTACCGGGAGCTAGTTATCCACCCAATGGGATGCATATTGCACGTGCCGCAACCGAAATTATTGTAGCATTTTCTCGGTTTTGTCTTAGTCCACCCTTGGCCATGTTTCTTCATGATCGAAAGGTCATTCTGAATATGACAGATGACGTGAAGGAACTTTGTGGGCTTATTGAAGCTAGCAACTTGACATCGGGATCTCTTTGTTTATATGGTGAAAGTGCAGAAGATGCTGGATTGTGGGTCGTAGGATTGCGAGCCATTGTCTATCTTGTCCATGCATCATGTTATCAACAATGTGTAGATATTCTAAGAGATTTTTATGACTCAGGGGGATTGGAGTTACTAACCTTTGCCATCTGGAATTCAAGAACAAATAATGTAAAGAAGCTATTAGAGCTGGTGGCTACCCTGACTTATTGTAAATTGGAAACAGGGCTTAGCCGTGGGGAACAGAATAATTCATCTTCCAACTTTCTAAATGACTTGAACAAACCACCAACCCGTGAAACGTCTTCTGGAGAATATGGTTTGGCGTCAAACCCCGGAGCATTTCAATTGATTGAAGACTTGATGGTACGCTCGGTACCATTATTAAGGAAATATAACGAGTTCTACAAATCAAAAATTACCATCCAAAAGGGAACCTCTTTAACTGAACTAGCAAAAATTTCTTTAGATATATCGGCGGAATTGCATATACTGGCGAAGATGAAGGATCAAAATGAGGCTAAAGTGTATCGGTGTAATGAACTTGCAAGTGAGCTCCTTGTTAGTACTCTTCAAATATATTCAGATCATCCTCGCAACTACTCCATCATTGAGGACAAGTATCATGTACTGGCACTGTACTTGTTATCCTTTACAAGTTTCACAGATGTAAGCACAAAAGTTTTGATTCTCAAGACTTTAGAATATGTTTGCACTGGACTAAGCGATATTAGCCCTGTGATTCCACTTCAAATCACTTGTGAGATACTACTGGCGATGAGTAAGTATCACCTTCGACTTTCAGTGGATGACGAAAGCATAAAGAGCCATGAGGAACTTTTAAGTAGATATAGCGCCGACTGTTCCCTCCTCCTGGAAGTTCTTGAAACATTGGCAATTATGGGACCATCAGTCCGAGATGTCCTCGTCGCCATAGGAATTTTCGACGAGCACTTCGACGAGTTTTCTTCTACAATCATGAGCTCCCTTTCACAAGATCAGCAATCTGTTCCAGTATTCAATTTTCCTCCTGTCAAAACGTCATTCGATGAACCCTTCATAAGCATTTGCCGTCTGCTGAATATCTCCTTGCATGTTTCAGCGATCAATAACGAATCGGGGTCAAGGACAAACGTTGAAGGGAGTCTGACCCTGACTGGTCAATCTCGTGATTTGAATTTACTCATAAATGCCGGTGTCTGTGAGATGGGTGAAAATGCTGCAGACGCTGCCTTATCGACACTTGGCACTAAAATGTCATTTTATACATCTGTCTCCCAGCTTCAAATCGATATGCTTTTCTTGATGCAACTTTCGATACACTTTTCCGAGCTGATCTTGAGAGCACCGTCAGCAATAGAACTTAACCGGGATAATGTCATGAATCAGTTGATATCTCGTCAGTGTTCGATTCTTAAAACATTCTCCTCAGTATTGACCAACAATAGAGATGCCATTCACTCCTTCCGTGTTGGGCTAGGTTTCAATATTATACTGCGATCTGTTGGCTCTCTTCATGGAGCTGCACAGATTGGTGTAGAATGTTTTGATTCGGCGTTAAAGATGATTCAGATATCTTTAGAAGTCTTGTCTGTAGCCTTAACTTTGAAAGAATACCTGGAAGAAGGAACCTCACCCGAAGATTACATGGGGCCCGCATGCAATCGTGACAATTTTTTCGAGAAATTCGCAGAGTCCCTTATAGGGACTGGAATGCTATCACTTCACCCTTACGGGGAACTAATTGTAAAGTGCGCCCTTCATGTAATTGAACCCTCGTTGCTTTTAGTTAAAGGTGTGGAATCGGGGACTGATGAAAAAGTGTTAAGTTTAGAATCAGCGTTTGCGGGTAGCTTACGTAATCCCGATGCCGTCGCACTTGTTCTATGCATAGCTGTGCGTATGCCGACGGATATGGATTTATCATGTGACGCAATCAATACTGTTTATACCCTTTGCTTGATAGAAAATAGTCGCTCATATAGTCAAATAGCATCAATAGGTCTTTGTCGTAAGCTCATCGAGAGTATGTTGCGTATAAATGCTCGACATAAGCTGTACCATCCTTTGTATAGGCTTTTTAAGAAGATATTGTCTATGAGGATGAATTACGGTGATTTCTTATTCCTCATTCGACTGATGATCTGGCCATTGTTTTCAAAGGATGGAGGTCGTCTTCCTTTGCCAAAGATTGGGTCGAAAGATATACTCAATATCAGCGATGCGGAGGTACATAAACCTGATCAGAGACTTACGTTATTAATTCAGTGCATGAGTGAAATTGCGGAGGAAGGGACTCGCTCTGCCGCTATGAAACTTGGCGGCGGTAGTATCAGCTCCATCGCATACGAAATTCAAAAGGGTAGGATTGAAGAGCGCCTGCAAGGTTTTGCTAAGGAAGGCGGAACTACGTTCGTTCAACTAAATACTGTTGAATCCTCATCTCATAGCATTTTATCGACTCAAACGCTGGGCGCCAATATGGCAGTGGCTGATAATCTGTGGTCAGCTACTTCTAGCAGTGGGTTCTCCTACTCCCTTTGGATTCGAGTCCCTTATCGATCATCGGCTGAGGGTAATATGTTTCTATTCGACGTAGCGACATCGCCTGACGAGGATACTAATCGACTATCCAGAACTCATTATGAATACCTATCCTTATTTTATGACATCAAAAAAGAAGCTTTTATTATCATCACATCCTCTTCCCCAAAGCCGACGATTTTGTCGTGTACGCCTTTGGCTGCAGGATGGCATCATGTTTTATTCTCCTATCAACCGGCGAAGAGATCGATGCTCTCAAGGAAAGCACTAATCGGGCTTGCGATAGATGGTAGGGCTTTGGATGGGGACATAAAAATTGACCCAGTTATACTGCCTTCAAAATCACGAATATACATTGGTGTACCAAATCCTGTTCTAATTATCAGCGGCATCGTTAGCGGTCCCCTTCTCATTTGGGAAATGGGATCAATCTTATTGTTCTCAACTGTACTTAGTGCTCGAGATGCCACCTCGATATATTTATATGGTCCAGATTACGAGGGGAACTTTTGGGGCGATAGTCCACAGAGGCTATCGCTATCATCACATGCCACTATCGCCTTTGCTACTTTGTCAATCATGAAAAGACATGGAGGCGTACTTAATGCATTGGAGAAGTGCGGTATTAATGATTTAGAATCTTCGAGTCATTCATCTATGGAAAACAGGTTTCTAGGGGCATACTATGAAGATTCGCTTTCTTCAATGGGGCTGTCATTTCAGGTGAACCCAGACGCCGTAATTGCTGCCTACCGACTGTCGTCTCACGGGACCATAGCACCAAACGAACGCTGCCTATACAATGTGGCCAGAGTGAGCTTGTCTGAGTCCACAGCGACAGATGCTAACGGGTTTGGTGTAGTAAGCATTACAATACCGCAGAGTATGTCAGATAATGTCAGGTGGGGTGGTGGGCCAAGCATTTTTTTTCCGTTTGTCGTTTCGTCCATTTCCATTGAGCAATTAATACTATCCCTGCGCCTTATTCGTTCAAGTATCTATCTTCATGTGCCCAATATTGACTATATGCAGACTGGTGGGGGCTACCGAATGCTAGCATATTTTCTTAAGGAGAAGAACCTAACTGATCTTCGTATCGTAGACGAATGCTTCGGATTCGCAACAAATATCGCGCTGTCTGACTTCAACAACTACTTTGAAAGGTGTCCCGATCAATTAGTCTTAATAGATTTAGAAGCCATGAAGTCCCTTTTGTTAAACCAGCATGTGTGGGATCTTCAACGAGGCCCTGGTGTGTCTTTACACCTAAACTCTCGTTTGAATATCTTAATTACACCAGGTGCCGTTAATTCGCCTTTCAATGCTAGAAGAATGCATCAAGTCGGAATCGTGCCGTTTACGCTTGATTTGATGCTAGAAGCTGCAAAGATGTATAATTTAGGATATCTTGGTGCAGAGGAGATGAAGAAAGCAGAATACCGAAGTACTAATCTACTCAATGCTGTCAGCGCTTACAAAAATGGCTGGTATGTCGCACCTCCATCATCCACCATAGTTTCTGCAGGCGGCGATCCAGGGAACCCATTATTGTTTAGCTGTAAGAACCTATTGAGGCGTGTTTTAGCGTACATGCTTACTCCGATGGATCTCGAAAATATGGCTGCCTCAGCTGTATACACGCTATCCATGGATAGTGCTCCTTTGGGTGGTGACGCGATGAACGACATGGATATGGACTGTCAGTTACTCCCTGGCTCGGTGACTAGAATCTATCTCTTACGCATAATCGAAGAACTGATTGTAGAGAGAATCGACAGTAAAAAGGACAGTGTTGATGTCAATCGAGCAGAACAAACGCGTGCATTCTTGTCGGCCTTTTCTGGTATATTGCGACCTCTTTGGTTCATGTCTCTTCTTGATAAATGCCGCGACGAAGCCTCAACTTCTGCTGTTTTCCGTCTACTTGTTCTGATGATTCAGACATGTCCTTCATTCCTTGAAGCTTTTATCAAAGAAGACAGTTTTCGAACACTTCGTTTGACAATACCGAAATTTTCCACATCTTCTAGTATCATTTTGACCTTATTAGGTTTATTATTCCATGCTCCCATCTGGCATTTACCTTGCTTCGCGACTCTCCAATCGGCTCAACTGCGCGATGTGTTTGAATCAGAATGGGACGATATCGACCTTGTAAACAATGAAGTATCCGTCGCTGGTTCAACATTTCCGGTCGCTCAGGGGGCGCTTACCATACTTCTCGATTGCATCGTTCGAAATATTCGATTGAGTGGTCTCGACGATAGGCTCGGTCAAATGGCCGTCAATATTAATAGTGCTGCCTTGAGTGTGATTGAAGTCTGTCTGAAACGATCCCTTCGTTTCAAAGATTTCAGCCGCACTGTGGGAATATTCGAACCTCTGATAAACGGTATATGTGCTTCGATTGGAGCGAAAAAAATAAGAGAGGTTAATGCTGGTCGAAAGCGCGCGGAAACAGAACCGTCGTCTTCACCACCACGAAATAGTCTGGCGCTAGAAGGAAAAAGGGTGTCATCATCAGCATTCCTTGAGAGTGAATTACGATTGGTTTCTATAATGCGACTGATCGTATCAGAGCTTCTCCTCACCAAGTCGACTGCTGCATCTACTTTGCATGTTCTTTTCCGGGCATATCCTCCCCTTGCTTCTGTGGAGGAAGTTGAAGGTGTACACTCTATCTTAATCGAAAGTTGCATATCAGCTGTACAAGAATGTATTCTTAATGCTACTGTGGTTACCTTGTCAAACATTGTTGGTCTGTGCTCGGTATTTCTTGAGAGAATCCGTTCTGGCTTTTTCCGCCATAGTGACATAATAGAATGTGTCAGCTTATCGACTTTCGTTCTCAATAGCGTCTTATCGTTCATGCCGAAAACAATGAGTACTACACTAAATGAATCGAACATGTTGCTTACTGATTCTCTTCACATAGTCCGATTGATGTCCTTGTCAGCATTACAACGATTTAGATATAGTACAATTACGGACCCGGAAATGATTCCGCTTCAACAAAAACTATCAAACATCATTGTCTCAAATATCAGAAATATGCTCACACCCTTTCCACTGTCGGTAACAAGTTCGTTAAAGAAAATGCTTCCTGAAGTGCCAGCATACCAAATATTTCAAAATACAAGCATAATTCGCTCCAAGACTAGTACACGGTCTTCATATCCTGACGTTCATGCAGTTGAAGACCCTGATAAAACGTTCATCCTTGTGTTACTTGCAGAAGAAAATTTTTTACTTCTTCAGAGTAACAAAGAGATTCGTGAAATCGCACTCCCTGTTATTTTGATACTCTTACGAGAGCGCCGGGCTCTGATGGGTGAACTCCTTCGACGGGAATATCGCAAAGGTGAAAATAGATCAGAAACCATAGATCTCATCAACAGAGGAGGCTTTGGTGCCCTATTAGCTTTGATTGATGCTCCAGTAAACTCTACTGATCATAGCACACCTCAACTACTAAATGATGCCTTTTTTGACTGGATTGATCGAAACCAGGTGCAAGTGACCCCAATATTCGACTCGATTCGTTCCGAAGCATATGTGCGCTTACCTATTTTTGAATCAAACATCACCCAGGGGGCAGATGCGGCTATTGAAGAAGAGCAGAGATTGATGTTGGATATGCAAGGCCATGCCGAGGAAGAAGATGTTGTTTTGAAAGGTGCAGAAAGGTCTCGCTATTTGCAACAGATATATGATCAATGTTCTGAGTACCTATCTATCTGGAAGCGCTCAGGTTTCAGTGATATTATATGTGGTGAATTCTTATGGGAGAAGTATTCGTTACAAAGAAAAATTGATTTTTCATTTGAGCCTAATGCTTTGATTCTATTCGATAAATCAAAAGATGAAGCTCACGGAGTTCCATCGGAATCTCTCATTATGGATCGCTTTACGCTTGACTTAAGCGAAGGATTCGAACGTCAGCGTCGAAGGCTTCTACCGAATCATAGGTTCAAAACTTTATACAATGTCATGGATAAAGAGTCACTTTTTAATGGTTTGCTTATTGAATTGAAAGAGGGAGTGGCGAACATATCTATGGAGTATAAAGATGAATTCAACCGACCTGAAAATGACTCCGTGGAAAATGTACTTCAGGCAACTGCTGCGATATTGAAAGTCGCAAAAGTTTCAAAGGATAATGATGGGGATGTCAGCGACTCTGAAATAAATGACGTTGTTGATGAAGTTGTGATACCGATTGCATCTTTTAATCAAAGTTCAACGGTTGAGAGTACCCACACCACCGATCTTAATGAACTGCTATCATCTGATCATGAATCCGTAGACAAGCCTGAAGCGGATAAGGCTGAGCTAGGGACGACAGACCACGACGAGTTGAGCGATTTAGATTATAGAAAAACCCTCGACTCTAGCTTGGAACTTGTCATGGGATTTCTTGTCGATGGAGATAAACCCGAAAAAGTCTTCAATGTCAAACGATGTATTGGTCTTGAGATTCGGAAAGCCATATTATTGTGGTGCTCTCGAGCGATCTACATAATAGACGGCTTTGAGATGAATCAAGGAGAAGGACTTGCAGGTCGAATAAATCGCGTAGAGCAATACAGAACGACCTTCAACGTAACTTTACGCCAAGAAGAGAACGTAGAGATGGCTAACGATCCTGCAGCAATTTTTGAATCCGATAGGGTTCATGATTATGCAGATAGAAAGAGTAAATTACAGAAGTTTGGACGGCAGACGATTTTTCATCACCGAGCCCAACGCATTAGCTTCAACGATGTACATTGTATTTACCGGAGACGCTACCAGCTTCGACAGGTTGGGCTAGAGTTTTATGACATTCATAAAACAGCAACATTATTGGCCTTTGACAATCAGGCCAAAAGGGAGGAGGTTTTGATGAGCACCTTAAGTGCTCGTCTTCCGAATAGCATATTTAATGCAGGCATTTTCGGCTCTACAATAGCCTTGAGCTATAATAAATTCATGAATAATTATCGAGCAAAAATAACGAATGACTGGGTTTCGGGCAAAACTTCAAACTTCGATTTTCTTATGCATTTAAACACATTCGCAGGACGCTCCTATAACGACTTGACACAATATCCTGTATTTCCATGGGTGCTAGCTGATTACGAAAGCTCAACAATAGATTTGAATGATCCGTCCATTTATCGAGACCTCTCACTGCCCATGGGAGCAATAGGAGAATCTAGAGCAAAGCAGTTTAAGGATAGATATGAAGCGTTGGAAATGCATTATCTGGATCAAGATGAGCACGAGCAACCGCCACCGTTTCACTATGGTACTCATTATTCTTGTGCAGCATACGTCGTAAATTATCTTATTCGTCTTGATCCGTTCACTCGACTAGCTCTCACACTACAAGGTGGGAAGTTTGATTTGGCAGATCGTTTATTCCAAAACGTTGCGGCGAGCTGGCGTAGTGCTAGTCGGGATAACCTACAAGATGTTCGTGAGCTAATACCAGAATTTTTCTATCTTCCCGACTTCCTTGTAAACAAAAATGCTTTCGACTATGGAGTCACACAGCACGGGAAAGTTGTAAATCACGTAACATTACCACCCTGGGCGAAAGGAGACCCGACCAGATTTGTTCGCATACAGCGAAAGGTATAACATAACTTCTTGACCCGTTCATTCCATTTGATCGATTCTTACCTCACTGTCTCTCTTGATGTTCAGGCTCTGGAAAGTGATTTTGTGAGTAGAAACCTCCACAAGTGGATTGATCTCGTTTTCGGCTTTAAGCAGCGTGGTCGTGATGCTGTCGAATCATTGAATACTTTTGTTCATGTTACTTATGAAGGTGCCGTTGATCTAGATACAATAGAAGATCCAGTCGTTCGGGAATCTACACTTGCGCAGATCCATAACTTTGGGCAAACACCGAGCAGACTTGAGAAAGTTCCTTTCCCTTCTCGCAATGTAGCTGCCATTTTAAAAGAGAAAAATATTGATATTAATGCAATTACATATCTTTCTCATTTGACTCCATCATACTGCATCACTGGGGCGTCGCATAAAGTTTTCATGAAAACTGCTTTATGGGACACTTGCAAGTTAGGTTTGATGGGACAAGACGGTACTGGAGTTGGGGATATATTCATGTCCAAGGGTACTATATTAGGAGTCGGCTCAAATTGTATATTCGTCAATGCATCTACTTATATTCGATATGGTGGTCACAGCCATGGTATCAGTTTTCATGTTGCAACGACATCCACACGATACAGAGAAGTCGATAAGGTCCTTTCCATAATTGACGATATGCACAGCTCTCCCATCACAATTGCAAGAATATCCTCTGATGCGCACTTTCTCATAACAACGTGTTTAGATTCTACGGTACGAGTTTGGAGAGTGCATACAACTTCTCGCAGTTTTGAGAGAAGTTATGCTCTTCGTTTGCAAGGAACTTTGTCGGGCCATGAAGGTGTCAAAGTAACTTGTATGGATATTTGTACTGTCTTTGGATCGATTGTTACTGGTGATGCCAAAGGAGCCATTTTGATATGGAATCTTCGCTCCTTAAGCTTCGTATGGAGACTTTCTACCGATGATAATGCTCGCTCACTGACAAAGATTCCTGTACCAGCTATTTCCGTCTCTTTAAATCGTAAAAATGGCAACATAGTCACCCTGGTTGGATCTAGCCTAAAAATATTTGACATCAATGGAACCCCTGTGGCGACGCTTCCTACAGAGTTTAAGTTTCCCATGAACAATATGCCGACCTTTGCGGTATCAACCAACTGCCAAGAATGGATGGATGGTATAGTGGCGATAACTGGCCATATGAACGGAGATGTGCGGATGTGGAGTATTGATTATGAAAGAGGTCTTTTAGTTTTTCGTCATGTCATACCTGACAAGGTTCACGATAACGCCATCATATGCTTGCGATGTCAAGACAACCAAAAGAACTTACTTATTGGCGATTCGTCGGGAAGGATCAGTATGGCGAGTACGATGCAACTTGATTCACTCTCTGTGAGTGAGTTAGCTGTAGTCGCTGAAGAAATTAGAATGCTTTCAGAAGTCGGTAAACGCTAAAGGCGCGTAATAGTATGTTTGTAAAATAGCTCTACCTTGTTTGAAAGATACAAAATTACGACGTTTATTATTTACAATACACCTAACCCCGCTAGTGTATTATATTCTCTACTGATATTATTTATTTGAAGCCAAAGAAGAACTTCCATGAGAATCTTTCTTCTTTTTCCTACAGCTTAAAGGGTTCGGTCCTTTTGCTTTATGTCGCTTACGCTGTTCAGGATGAAAACGAGTTCGAGTTACTTCATCATCATCTTTTTTCTTGCGTTCTCGATCCTTCAAACGACGAAGGATTTCCTTCTCTTCTGTTGTTGTAGTACCCCCACCAGAGAGTTGCTTTCCCTTTTCTTCATACACAGATCGTTGTCGTGAAGCAGCGGAGGGTGCTTCCAAGAGAAGCACCCCGCGACTTAGTCGAAGAAGTGGGATGTTAGGAATACTTCGCAACTCATCGGAGAGATTCTCATCTTGTGTAGCGACTAGGAAGCCTCTTCGATTACTAACACTGCCCTCAACCTCGGATATAATTCTGCGGATATGATCCCTAGACTGTGTTTCTGAACCTGATTTGTTGTCATCATCTCCTCTTTTTCTTTTCTTGGAAGGATCGGCAGGAGTATGTTTTGATTGTTCTATCGTCTTCACTTCCATAGTAGTAGAAGATTTCAATGGAGGTATCGACTTCGTTTCTATAATTTGACATTCATCTAATCCTAGTTGTCTTGCTTTTTGGTATAGTTCACCCGTTTTGAGCATGAGTTCGTCAAGGATAGATCGACACGTGAACAAATCAAAGGTTTCATTTTGTAGAACTCTTGAAATTCGCTCCCGAATAGGTACTTTTTGCTTTACCGCTGTTACTAGAAAGTTACCATCGATCAATACCTTGTAGGGTGGCTTGATATGCGCATTGATGCGGAAGAAGCGAAGCGTTTTCCTAGCTGCTTTGGCTCGACCATACCTCATTTTCTTTGGTTTATCGATCAATCGCGTCTTGTGACTTCATTAGTATGAAAGGGACTTTGCTTGGTCCCCACAGTTATTGGTACGCAGCGGGAATCGCAGCGTGTCGCGACCACAGACGACATAAGTAATGCACGATCAAGAAAAGTTATTTATTTCAAATAACTGTATGTATGTACGTTTCACGACACGAACCCTATTACTGCATGGGGATTACGCCGATTCCGCATTCCGCAGAGCCGAGATGAAGTAGAAAGTAGACGTTTGATCGTTGACTCACATAAGCTGTCAAGCTATTTGAAAATGAGCAACGATTTCAAGTCACTTTTAAGCAACTTTCGGCAGGCTACAAATAATGCTTCTGAATCGGTTCATGTGGAATCATCCAATAACACGTCGACTACCATTCAAGATTCTATCTCACAGTTTTGGCGTGTTACCCAACTTCGTCGAGCCACAACAATACGCAATAAAAATATAGGGAATACTTCAAACGATCAGATGATACACTTTCATCTGGCCATCTGTATTTGTATTATTGATTCTTTAGTACATGAGCCTTTATGGAGGGATTTCATCGATGACGGAGCTATCTCTACTCATAATATACAAACGCTTCCTTCGATGACACTATCTACAAGTGCAGAAATATACATACACGCAAAGTACCCTGAAAAGATACAATCACCTTGGGTTCGGTATGTTTTTCTAACTGTCTAGCTTGTGTCCACCTGCCTCAATATTATCGGATACACCTCTATAAAAACATCTCCGTTCTCATAGAATTATTATTATTTTCCTTTTCTCGTGTCATTGTTAGAACAAAAACAATATCCACTACTTACCGTCCGAGCTGGAATGATGTTCGTATTATACGTGCTATGCTTGCTTTAGCCACAGAGGCATTGAAAGATCATCGAACCACTCATTTGATTTTTGTCACAGAAACTTGTATACCTATTGCAACGTTGAAAGATGTTGCTACAAGCGTTGTAATTATACCTAATCCGTCTCAGACTATACAACTCAATCAAAGCTTTATTTGTGCTTATAATAGTGATAGTCCTAGTTGTACGAGATTTGATGAAAGAGAATGTTTTAGTAGTCTTTACAAATACTTTCCACAAGAAGTATTATATAAGGCATTACCGGGATGGTGTTTATTAAGTCGTTTGCATATTCAAAGTATTTTAGATCTTCCGTCTCTCATTTTGAATACTACTAGTACTACGCAACAACAATCAGAAGAAAAATATAATTTATGGTCTCTATTTCAAAATGTGTGGGCACCAGAAGAAGTTTATTTCGCAACTTGTTTAGCACTCTTGGGATTTCTTCCTTGCGAACATGCTGTATCCAAATCTTTAATGTTTGCATGTTGGGATAAACACGCTAAAAATCATTCTGATCGGGCACATCCGAGATCCTATGATCATGAATTGAGTAAAAGTCTCGTACAAGATTTGCGGAAATCGGGATATATGTTTATGCGTAAATTGAAGAATCACATTGCTTTGGAATCATGGAGGTATTATATTAACGACGATGAATCCACGGAAAGTGGTCCAAGCCTTAAAAAAATTCGTACATCTGCACCTTAATGCTGGGAATAATAGCTGTAAAGTTAGAGTATAGTATGATATCGCAGTATAATTGTGAGCTTTGTGAATAGTTCAGACTAAAAAATATTTATTGTTGATATCCTCATTTGATTCAGCACCGTGTCCTCGATGTACGCGACCGCCCAGTTCATCTCCTATCTTCTCTCCGCGAAGTTATTTGACAATGATTCATGAATCAATAACTAAGTACAACCAAATTTTATTACAGAAAGGTGAAAAGATGTTTTCTAAAACGAATAGCACCATTTTGAAATTTTGATACTGATTACGACTGCATAGTCCCTTGTGCAAATACAGCACACATACGATACGTATGTATGTATGCGTGGTATTTGCCCTCGTGACGATACACGACAGTATCCTCGGTAACTTTACCCGTTGACCGACGGATACACTCGTTACGCCTTGATCCCACGACTGGTGCAGTACCTAGTATTATCTGCGAACGTGCATGCATGACTATGATGCATGCACGACCAGGGAGTGGCATGATGGTGCTTGTATTATGTACCACTTTGGCTCAAAGTGCCAAGGTGGTAAGATGTACAAGCACCAAAGGCTGGAGGTCATCCAGAGGCTAGACCATGTGCCAGAAGCGAAGCTTGGAGTACATCTCATATGATGCTCGACGAGGATCATATGGGATGTACTCTAGTTTCGGTTGGAAATGGAAACTAGGACTTGGGACCTGGCGTGTGACTGGCGAAATGGGAAAGGGGAAAGAAAGGTACAATGTGAATTGGCTTTCCCG
>Ga0169931_10009515_pt1 | contig 13997 bp, 5 predicted proteins | sample Kivu_15m_20L_FD_129675 | JGI IMG/M metagenome (GOLD analysis project Ga0169931, IMG submission 129675) | Freshwater microbial communities from Lake Kivu, Western Province, Rwanda to study Microbial Dark Matter (Phase II) - Kivu_15m_20L... | ecosystem: Environmental > Aquatic > Freshwater > Lake ...
CCATGGAAAAATCCCCCGGCAGCCATTTGGTCCAATTCCAGGACGGCTGGAAGGTCCCCCTGGGGGAAGCCGCTGTGCTGGGAGACGCGGTGGTGGCGCTGCTCACCCGCGAGGGGCTGATGGGCGTCGATCCGGTGAGCGGGCGGAAAATGTGGCTGCGGGACGATGTCCGTGGGGATTCCAGGGTTCACGCCATGGGGGTGAACTTGCTGGTGGTGGAGATGGACACGGATGGAGGCCCCAAGTCGACCCGTCTTCTCCGGGCCGCGGACGGGGTGGCAGTGCCGGGGACCGACCTGGCCCAAGCCTACCGGCGCAAGCTGCAGGTTTCCGACAACGCCTTGATCCATTCCAAGGAACTGCCGTCAGGCGGGGTGTCCGTGGTGGCTTCGGGCCCGCAGGATGGGAAAGAGATTTGGAAAGTAGACATTCCCGCGGGGGCCCGCTTCGCTGAGGAGGACCAACCGGGTGTCATCACTTGGGTGGAGCCCGAGGGCAAGTTCCGGCGCGTTTCGGTGGAAAACGGGCGTGACCTCTTTTCCGCCCGGGTGGATCCGGTGCATGCCCAGGGGGCGAATCCTCGGGTGTTGTTTGATTCGGACAGGCTTTACCTGCTGCTGGACAAGCAGTCTGCTCCCGGGGCGATGGTGGCCAGTAATTTCAACATGGCCACAGGCGTTCGTCAGGTCGGGGCGAACGGGGAGCTGTACGCGTTCGACCGGGCGACCGGAAAAACGGCGTGGCGGGTTTCCGCCAAAAACCAGATGCTCGTCGCCGAGAATTTCGAGGATATGCCGGTGATCCTGTTCTCCAGCCGGTACACCAAGCCGGGCAACGGCAACGCCCGGCAGAATGTCGGTGCCTTCCTGAGCATCGACAAGAAAACCGGAAAACGGTTGATGGATGAGGAACGGCCCAACCTGCAGCCTTTCCAGAACTTCAAGATCGATTCCAAGCGGGGCCGGATCGAGCTGGAGGCTCCCGGATCCCGTATTGTCCATCAAGTCACCGGTCCGGGAGGCAAATGATGCGAGCGCTTCTCCGGATTTTCGAATCAAAAGCAGGCATGAAAGCTGGAGGGAAACCCATGCGGATTGCCCGGTTATCGACCTTGCTGTTTGTTGCGATGGTCTTTTTTGGGGCGAGTGCCCTCCGCGCCGAGGATGTGCCCCAGGAGTACCGTGATTGCGTCCGCAAGGGGCTGGAGTGGCTGGTCCAGCAGCAATCCAGGGACGGACACTGGGAGGCCAACGGCCAGTACCCCATCTCCATGACCGCGCTGTCGGGGATGAGCCTTCTGATGGAGGGCAGCACCATCCGCGAGGGCAAGTACCGTGACAACATCCGTCGGGCGGCCGATTTCCTGATGGCCCGCACCCAAAAGGGCGGCGGCAAGGACGGCTTGATCGGCAACCCCAATCTGCCGGGTGAGGCCGGCAAATACATGTACGGCCACGGCTTCGGCATGCTGTTTTTGGCGAGTGTGTACGGGGATGAGGAGGATGTGGAGCGGCGCAAGCGCCTGGAGGACATCCTGGTGCGTGCCGCCAAGTTTTCGTTCAACGCGCAGACCGTTCGAGAAACCACCCGCAAGGGCAAAACGGTCAAATTCGGAGGCTGGGGTTACCTGACCGCCAAGGAAGGTAACAACTTCGACGAGGGTTCCGTCACCATCACCCAGGTGCAGTCGCTTCGGGCGGTCAGGAACGCCGGGCTGGAGGTGCCCCCCGAGGCGATCCAGCGGGCGGTGGTTTACCTCGAGGAGTGCACCAACTCCGAGGGGGGCATCATCTACCAGTACGGGGGTGGCGGAGGCGGAGACGGCCGGCCCGCCTTGACAGCGGCCGCGATCGCCTGCGGCATCTCGGCGGGGGACTACTTCAAGGAACCCTCGGTCCAGTTCGTCAAGAAATGGTTCAAGTTCTGCCAGCAGAAACTGGGAACACTGGGTGCCAACCGCACGGGCCACGACGAGTACACGCAATACTACTTCTCGCAAGCGGTCTACATGCTGGGTGATGACGGATACGCCCGGCTGTTCCCGGGGGCCAAGGAGTCGGACCAGTTGACCTGGACCAAGTACCGGAAGGAATCCTTTGATAACTTGGTGCGAACGCAGGGTGCCAACGGTTCCTGGACGGGCGGGCATGTCGGCCCGGTTTTCATCACCGCGGTGCACCTGAGCATGCTGCAGTTGGACAGGGGATGCCTGCCTATTTACCAGCGTTGAACGCCGTGGTTCGCTTGGGCGTTTTTTGAATCACCGGATCTTTCAAGGTTTCACATTCGCGGGGAAAGCCATTCATGACTGACAACACCCAGGGCATCACCCAATCCGAGGACTTGGCGGCGGTGCAGGCCCTGCAGGAAGCCTATTCCTCCATCCGGTCCCAACTGTCCCAGGTGATTGTCGGTCAGGATCAGGTCATCGAGGAGTTGCTGATCGCCCTGTTCAGCAAGGGACACTGCCTCCTGGAGGGTGTGCCGGGTCTGGCCAAGACCCTGATGATCTCGACTTTGGCCCGCACCCTGTCGCTGGATTTTTCCCGCGTGCAGTTCACCCCGGACCTGATGCCCGCCGACATTACCGGGACCGAGGTGATCCAGGAAAACCGCGACAGCGGCGCCCGGGAATTCAAGTTCCTGAAAGGGCCCCTGTTTTCCAATGTGATCCTCGCGGACGAGATCAACCGCACGCCACCCAAGACCCAGGCTGCCCTGCTGGAGGCGATGCAGGAGCGCCAGGTGACCGTGGGCCGTGTGCGCCACAAGCTTGACAACCCCTTTTTCGTGCTGGCCACCCAGAACCCCATCGAACAGGAAGGCACCTACCCGCTGCCCGAGGCCCAGCAAGACCGCTTCATGTTCAAGGTTTTCGTCCGGTACCCATCCTTCACCGAGGAGATGGAGATCGCCCGAAGGACCACCGGCACCAGCACCGATTCCATCCGACCCGTGCTCGACGGTGCCCAAATCCTGCGACTGCAGGACCTGGTGCGTCGGGTGCCCGCCTCGGACCACGCATTGCGCTACGCGCTGGCGCTGGTTCGCCAGACCCGCATCGGTGAGCCCGGGGTACCCTCCTTTGTGACCGATTGGTTGTCGTGGGGGGCCGGGCCACGCGCGGTGCAGAACCTGATCCTGGGTGCCAAGGCCCGCGCCCTTTTGAAGGGCCGGTTCCATGTCCAGACCGAGGACATCAAGGCTCTGGCCTGCCCGGTGTTGCGTCACCGTATTTTGGTGAACTTCACCGCAGCCAGCGAGAGGATCAGCCCGGATGACGTGATCGCCCGACTGGTCCGCGAGACGCCCGACAAGGAGAACGACCTGCTCCGGGACGAACGCCTGAAGCCCATTTTCGCGGCTTGATTCCCAGGCGGTAATCCACACCAAGGGCGGGACCTGGCGAATGGCCGAGCGCGACAAAGACAACAAGAATCCAAGACGGTTCCTCGACCCGGCGGTGCTGGCCGGGATTGGACGTCTGGAATTGCGCGCCCACCAGGCTGTGGAGGGGTTTGTGGCCGGGATGCACCCCTCCCCCTTCTTCGGCCACTCCGTGGAGTTCGTCCAGCATCGGGAATACACCACCGGGGACGACATCCGGCACCTGGACTGGAAAGTCTGGTCGAAGACCGACCGGTTCTACATCAAGCAGTTCGAGGCCGAGACCAACCTTCGCTGCACGCTGGTGGTCGATGTCTCCGAATCGATGGGCTACGGTTCGGGCCCGATGAGCAAGCGGGAGTACGCGGCCACCGCCGCCGCCAGCGCGGCCTGGCTGTTGCTGCGCCAACAAGACGCGGTGGGGTTGGTCACCTTTGACTCCTCCATCCGCACCATGCTTCCGCCCCGGAGCCAGACCCGGCATTTGGACGCGATTGTTTCCGGGCTGGCCAACGACAAGCCGAGGGAAAAAACCGACATCCTCGCGATCCTGAAACAAGTGGCGCAGAACCTGCCCACGCGGGGCCTGGTGGCGATCTTTTCCGACCTGCTGGTCGATCGCGACGCCCTGATCAAGGGGCTGCAGATGTTGCGCCAGCGAAAGCATGAGGTGGTGGTGTTCCACCTGATGGACAAGGACGAGGTGGATTTCCCCTTCCTGGGGCCCACGCGGTTCGAGGGCATGGAGTCGCTGCCCGACCTGCTTTGCGATCCCGCCGCGCTGCGGGAGGGATACCTTCGGGAGCTGGATGGATTCCTGCAGGAGGTTCGCAGGGGCGCGACCCGTCTGGGGGCGGATTACCAGTTCCTGCGGACCGATGGGCCGCTTGACGCCGTGCTGACGCGTTTCCTGCACGAGCGGGAAGCGGTGCGCAGGGCCGGACCGATTTCACAGGGCTAGGCCCGGAGAGTTTTCTTGGGTGGATTGCTGGGTCTGTTCCTGAATCCCTGGGCGTTGGCGGCCGCCGGCCTGCTCGCCTCCATTCCGGTGATCATCCACCTGATCAACCGCATGCGCTACCGGCGCGTGCGTTGGGCGGCCATGGAGTTCCTGCTTGCCGCGCAGAAGCGGATGAAGCGGAAGATGGTCCTGGAGCAGATGCTGCTGCTCGCCTCCCGGGTGTTGCTGGTGCTGCTGTTCGGGTTTTTGCTGTCGCGCTGGCTGATCAGCGGAACTCCTCCCACCCCGCCCGAGGACTGGGTGCTTCACGAGGTGGTTCTCGACGACAGCGTGAGCATGTCGGACACCTCGCGGGATGGCGGGGCCGGCGCGGATTGCTTCGCCTTGGCCAAGGACGGGATCAAAACCCTGGCCGAGGGGGCGCTATCCTCCAAAACGCCGGTGCGGCTGCGGTTGCGGGAGGTAAGCGAACCGGCGAAGGTGCTTTTCGACGAACAGATCGCCGAGGATTCGCTGGCGACCCTGACAGGGCTCCTGGAAGGATTGCGCATGCGCCCCTACCAGGTGAGTCCGGCCGGCGCGGTGGAAAAAGCCAAGGCGGACCTGTCGGCCCAGTTCCCCGAGCAACGCACCAAAAAGCACCTGCATCTTTTCAGCGATGTCCGCAAAGCGGATTGGGTGGACGGCCCCGTTCGAGGTTGGATGAACCCAACCGAAGGGATCGCCTGGACCATCCATGATTGCGCCCTGCCCGCTCGCGGCGAGGAAACCCGGCCCGCCGCCCATGGCAACCTGGCGGTGGTGGCCCTGGGATCCGAATCGAAGCTGGCGCTGGACGGGCAACCGATCGAGTGTTGGGCCCGCATCGCCAACCACGGTCGCCAGGCCCGATCGGCCTTTCTGGCCGTGGAACTGAACGGTAAGCGCGACACCTCCGCGTCGCGCCAGGTGGAGACTTTGCCCCCCGGACAATCGGTCGAGGTGCGTTTTCGGATCATTCCCAGCCGGGGTGATGCCGAGCGGGCGGAGACTGCCGGACCCGAAGGAGCACCAGGGCAATCCGGAGCGCGTGATCCACTCAGGGAAGGCCTGGCCCGTCGGGCCGCGGCCTCGTCGATGGCGGTGCGGGTGATTCTGGAGGACGACTCAGGCGAGGGGCTTGCTGCCGACAACATCCGGGACATGGTTCTGGAAGTGCGGCCCCGGGTGCCGCTGTTGGTGGTGGATGGGACGATCCAGCCCGGCGCGGTGACCTCGAGCGACTCGCTGTATTTTGGCGCGGCCCTCAATTCCCAGTTGTTCGACCCGTTGTTCGTGGAAACCGCCGATCTGGAAAAGCAGGATTTGGGATCTTTCGCCCTGGTGGTGCTGTTGAATGTCGGTGAATTGCAACCTGGCGCGGTGGCCAAATTGTCGGATTACGCCCAGGCAGGCGGAGGGGTGGCCTGGTTTGCGGGCGATCGCACCGATCCGGCCTTTTGCAATCGCGCCTTTGAGCAGGGTGGTTTGTTCCCCCTGCTGTTGGCAGGGCAGCCTTCGCCCGCCTTGTCTGAAAAGGAACGGGAAGACCTGAAACGCGACGAATCGCCCAAGGTGGTTTTCCCTGATCCGGCCAGCCCGGTGGTGGCGGGGTTGCTGCCGTTCCGCCCGGTTTTCCGGCACTTGCGCATGGAGCGGCATTGGCCCGCCATCGAGCCCAGCCGTTGGGCGGACCAGGTGGAAACCCTTCTGGCCCTGCCCTCGAGGGGGTGGCAAGTGGCCGGCCAGCGGGAGTCAATGAAGCGGGAAATCCTCGAGGTGCTGTCGCTGGACAAGTCCCCCTTCACCTCCCCGGCCCTGGCCCCGGTGCTGCCGGCGCTGGAGGCTGAAATTGGCAAGGTGCGGTCACGCATCGCCACCCAGGGGCAGTTCGAGATCGTGACTGCCCTGGAAGAACTGCTGAGGGCTCAACCGCAGGGACAGGCCAATCCCGTGCCTGGAACGCTGTGGGACAGGCTCGAGCTGCGCGATGTCCAGACGCGCCTGCGCGGTTTGATCCGCAAGATCCAGCAAGGGGATCCGCTGCTGGTGGCCCGCGAGGTGGGCAAGGGCAAGGTTCTGGCGTTCTTGTCCTCGGCGGGGCCGGCTTCCTCGCGTGGCGGGGTGACCGGCGATTCACCCGGGGTCTGGAATGAGTGGGCCAACGGTTTCCTTTCGGCCACCTTCCCCATCCTGGTGCAGGACAGCCTCTTCTATCTGTTGCGCCAACAATCAGACGCCCGTGACAAGGTGTTTGCTCTTGCCCAGGGGAATGATTTGGGAGTCTTCGCCAACCCGGTGGTATCGGAGTCGCTGTATTACCCGCAGCGGACTGGTCCACAGACCCAAGCCGCGCAAGCGGCCGCGGCGGTGGCCAAAGTTCCGGCACGGTTGGTTTCGTCCGCTGGGGCCAATGGAACCGCCACATGGGCGCTTCAGATCGATCCGCAGGAGCATCCGGGGCTGTTGACCTTCGCGTTCCGTCCCGACCCGGCATCGAGTTTGGTGCTGCGGGGTGGCTCCGCCTTCAATGTCGGCGTGGGGGAAAGCGATCTGGAGCGGGCCGATGTCTCCGAGGTGGACCCGCGCGAAGCTGGGGAAGAAAAGGCGGGGCCCGGTCGGGAATGGTTCCGCCTGCTGCCCGTCGGTCGGGTCGAGGCGGGGGAATCGGCGGATGGCTCACTCAAGCGGGCCCTGGACGCCTCGGAAACGCCCTGGCTGATTCTGGCACTGCTGCTGCTGCTGGCGATTGAACAATTCCTGGCCTGGCGTTGCAGTCACCTGCACCAGGCCCAGGGGCAACCGGCCGTGAAGGGGGTTGCCTGACATGGAACCAAACCAAGGGGCCATCGGCCTGGAAGAAAGGCTGGTACTGCGCAGGCCCGAGGAAATCCCGCTGCAGGTTCCCGGCATGGAACCTTGGCCATCGTGGGCCTGGTGGCTGGTCGGCGGATTGCTTTTCGTTGTGGCGCTGTGGTGGTTCTTCCGCGTTTGGCGACGCGAGGCCCAATTCATCGGCCGGGGGAAAGCGTCGCTTTTGGCCCTGCCCCGTCTGGCTGTTTATGCCCTGCTGCTGATGGCCTTTTTGCTGCCCGCCTGGCAGGAGACCATCGTGCGCAAGGAAGTGGAGGAGAAAACCGGCCGGGTGCTGGTGCTGGTGGATGCCTCGGGCAGCATGACCGGGGTATCCGATGACCCGGTCCGCGCAGCAGCCGGTGCCGCGCCCAAGAAACCCGTCCGCCGGCAGGATCTTGTCGCCGCGCTGTTGAAGGATCCGGCCAGGTTGCTGCAGCCGTTGCTAGCGAAAAATCCGGTCCACCTGTTCCGTTTCGGCCGCTTTCTCGATGAGGAAGGGCTGGTGCTTGAGGGGGACGGCACACGCACGCGGAGCGAGCTGGATGCCGATGAACGGGCCTACAAGAAATCGGTGGAGGAATGGGTGCGAAACGAGGAAGCCCGCCTGCTGGACTCCCAGGGCCAGGCCGAGGCCGCGCGCAAGCCGGTGCGGGTGTCGACCGGGCCGGTACGGTCCAGGGCACCGCTTTTGGATGTGTGGCTGAGGCCGGGCACCAAAACTTCCGATGTTCCGGCGGCCCGGGGCTTGCCCACCGCGGAAGCCGGGTGGCTGGCGGACCTGGTGGCGAAAACCGGGGCCAAAGTGACCGGGGGTGAATTCAACGGCACCAATGTCGCGGATTCCGCCCTGCTTCTGCTGGAGAGCGACAAGGATCCCCTGGTGCAGGGGTTGGTGATCATCACCGACGGCCGGTCCACGGAAGGTGAACCAGCCTCCCTGGACCGCCTGCGCGAGGTGGCAGCCAGCCGTTCGGTGCCGGTGGTGGTGATTGGTGTCGGCCGGGAATCCACTGCCAAACGCACACGGACCGACATCGTGGATCTCCGGGTGCCCTCCACCGTGGAGCCGGATGACCGGTTCCGGGTCGCCTTCGAGGCGATCGGCGAGGGGCGCGCGGTTGAGGCGCTGGTGGCGGGTGAAGCCGAGCTGGCCCTGTCGCGAATCCGCCGGTTGCCTGATGGCAAGGAAGAGGAGCTGGACATCGAGATCGTGGAGCCGCTCCCGCCGATCGAGAAGGGTGTGCCCCGCCAGGAAACCGACACCGAAAACCGCAAGCGCATCGCGCTGGGCAAGCGGATCACCCTGCCGCTGGGCGGTGACATGCCCCGGTTCGATGCCAGTTCCCCTCCCCGGCTGGAAGCTAGCTTCGTGGTGGATGCCAACGCGCTTGGGGCCCTGGTGGGCCGCGACAAGGAGCTGGGGAACAAGCGCTGGGAAATCGCGGAAACCGGCGATTCGGAATTACGGATCAGCGGCCGTTTGAAGCGGCCGGCCAACGAGGCGGGCGACGCCCTGATCAGCCGGGGTCCCGCCCGTCTGGCGGTTTCCCGACGGCCCCTGCGGGTCCTGATGGTGGCGGGCGCGGCGGGGCGTGATTACCAGTTCGTGCGCACGCTGATGGTGCGCGAGATGGAGAAAAAGCGGGCCCGGGTTTCCATATGGCTTCAATTGCCACCGGGTGCCACCACCAAGCGCCCCAACATCGTCCAGGATGTGCCGGCGGACCGGATGCTGGAGGCCTTCCCTTCCCGGTTCACACCCGGAACCGGCGAAGACAAGGACGACCCGACCGATCTGGCCTCGTTTGACCTGGTGATCCTGTTTGATCCCGACTGGAGCCAGATCGATCCGGTGCAGTGCCGCAACCTGCGCACCTGGGTGGACAACGGCGGTGGCATGATCACCGTGGCCGGGCCCGTGAACATGTTGCAGTTGGCCAGGCCCGGCGCGGAGCAGGACCGTTTTGCCCCGCTTTTGGACCTGTTGCCGGTGCGTCCCCGCGACAGCCGGCTCGACGCCGGGGAACGGCCGCCGGACAAGCCGTGGCCCTTGGCATTCGACGCTGCCAGCCCCGAGCTGGATTTCCTGCGCCTGACCGACCAACCCGAACGGTCGGTTGAGGAGGACTGGGCCGATTTCTTCGCGGCGAGCGATCCGAACGGCTTTTTCAACTACTACCCGGTCAGCGAGGAGAAGAAGGGGGCCATGGTGGTGGCCCGCTTCAGCGATCCGCGCGCGGCGCTGCGCACCGGGGAACGGCACCCCTGGTTGGTGGTGACCGCGCCCGCCTCGGGCCGACGGGTGGTCTGGCTGGGGTCGGACGAGACCTGGCGGTTGCGCATGAAGCGGGAGGCCTTCCATGAGCGGTTCTGGACGAAGCTCACCCGCTGGGCCGCCAGCGGCGGCAAGACCCGCGTGATCCCCTACCCCCGCAATCCCTACCGCTCAGACCGGCCCGTCGAGCTGGAAGTCAAGATTGAGGACCGATCGGGCCAACCACTGGCCGCCCCCGCCAACGCGCGGGAAGGCCCCCGGCTGGTGCTGACACCGCCTGCCGGCGTCCCCGCGGGCGCCTTCCCCGGGGTCACCAACCTGGAACCGATTCCCGGCCGCAAGGGGCTGTTCCGCTGCGTGATGAAAATCACCCAACCGGGGGCCTACGAGGCGATCGTCGAGGTGCCCTCCACGCGGGACAAATCGATGGGGGTCTACCTGGTGGTGGAAACCCCGCCCGACCCGAGCAACGGGATGTCTCCCCCGATCGCGGCGCCTGGCGGAAGCTGGCCAGCCCGGTTTCCACGCTGCAGGGCCGGATACCGGATGCCGACCGTGAGGCGGTGGCCCAGTCGGTGGTGCGGGTGTCGGGCGCAGCCCCTGTCGCTGGCCAGCCCGCGCCGGCCGCCCAGGATTCCGAGCCCAGGCTGGTCTTTGAACTGGCCCAGGCCGACAAGGTGCCGCTCTGCTTTGTCAGCGCCAGGCAGGAAGAGGAAAAGACCCTGCCGGGCAAGACACGCATCACGGATATCTGGGATCGAGGCTGGACTTTGTCGCGGGGAACCTGGTTTTCCAGCCAGCCTTTTACCATCCCGTATCTGCTGGTGGCCATCGCCGTCCTGTTGGGGCTGGAGTGGTCGCTGCGCAAGGCATTCCGGTTGGCCTGATTGGAGAATGTTGAACATGGCACAACCGATGCCACCAAATCAGGCGCGTGGCGGCATCCGGGGGCTCCTGGAGCGCATCCGCGGGCAACTGCGGCGTTACCTGCTTCTGGAATGCCTGGCGCTGGGTCTTGCCCTGCTGGTGGGCTGGGTGGCCATCAGCGCGATATTTGACCACGGTCTGTTCCGGTTCTTCGGCCTGGATCTGGCGCTGGATGCCCCGCCTTTTGTGCGCACCTGGCAGAAGTGGGTGGTGCTGGCGCTGGCGGCCTGGCTCATCGTTCCCAGACTGGCCCTTGCTTTCCGGCGGAAATCGGATGCCGATCTGGCGCTGGTGTTGGAAAAGCAGCGCCCCGGCGTGTTTGGCGAAACCTTGATCACCACGCTGGAACTGGCCGATCCCGCCAAGGTGCGGTCCTCGGGATATTCGGAGGATCTGGTGCGGGCGGCGGGCCGGCAGGCGGACGAGGCGGCCTCGAGGCTGGATCCCTCCACCCTGCTCACCTGGGGGCGTTTACGGGGGAAGTTGGTCTGGGCGGGCCTGGCCTTGGCTGCCCTGTACCCCGCCTTGGTCGTCTGGACCTCGCTCGAACGCAGATGGGGACGAACCACCCAATCCACCGCCCTGTCGCTGGCGGGGGAAACCAGTGACACCCTGGGATTTTGGTGGGAACGCACCGTGGCAGGTGCCGATGTGGCGTGGCCCCGTTCCGCCTTCGCCCGCATCACCGGGTTTCCCGCGGAGGGAACCCGCCGGGTAGGCAAGGCGGCCCCCCTTGCCGTGCGGATCCGCAGCTACCGTTTTGTGACGGCGCAGCCATTTGTTGTGAATGACCTGAACCAAATCGAGATGTGGCTTTGCTCGGCCGGTTTGCAGGCGGATGCCGCCCGCGGTGCTCTTTTGCGCTTGGGGGGTACCCGTGAAAACGGCTGGCGGCCTATCACCTGGCTCGACGCGTTGCGGCTAACGGGCTCGTCCACCGCCTCCGGGGCCATCGACTTGCCCGCCCGGGCTCCCTGGGCCGACCCGCAGGGAGATGCGCCCTTGTTGCTGGATGACCTGGTGGCGCTGGCCGACAACGCCTTGGCGGGGGAAAACCGCAACGCCACCGAGGGCGGGGCGCAGGCTGTGGACATTGAGACGGCCCGTCGGATCAAGCAAGTGGCTGGCACGCTGGAGGAAAAAGGCTCGGTACACGGTTTGGGTCGTCGGGTGCGGGTGCTGGCCGCCCCGGAAAAAGTCACGCTGGAAATCGCCGAGAATCAGGGATCGGTGGAGGGGCTGGTGGGGGCCGCCAAGCCGGTATCCCACACGCTGCAGGCGGATGGCAAAAATGCGCGGTCTTTCAGTCACCGCATTCAGGCGGTGTCAGGGGATCTCGACCTGCGGGTGGTTGCGGCGGACCACCACGGACCCAAGCGGGTGCTGTTGGCGATTTCCCCCACCTCGCTTGCGTCGCTGATGGTGCAGGAGGCGCGGCCGGGCTACCTGAAGACCATGGTTGATCCGGTGCTGGAAGGGGCCGCGCGGGACAAGGCCCTGGCCGATCTGGCCAAGCTAACCGAACTGGTGGATTTGGGTGACCGGCTGGGTAGCCGGTCGGAGGAGACTGAGTTGGTTTTCCCCGCCGGCACCGCGTTGCGCATGCGCGGCCAGTTGCCTGGGGATCGCCGCTGGGGCAGCGCCCGGCTGGATTATGGTGCGGGTACCAACAACCCCGCCGGCAGCGCCCGGCTGGCCACCAGCGGTGAACGGGAACTGGCGCTGGAAACCGGGAAGACGCTTTCGCAGTCTGGTTTCCGGGTCATTCTGGAAGATTCGGACGGCATCGTGGGTGAGCGGAAACTGAAGCTCACCCCCATGCCCGACGAGCCCCCCACACTGGAGATGCGACCCAGCGACGACCTGCGGGAAACCGACCGCGGGTATGTCAGCACCGCCGGGGGACGGATCCCGTGGGTGGGCGCCGCCGGCGACAAGCAGGGCCTGGGCCGCGTCTACCAGGTGCATAGCTACCGCGTGGCCCGTGAAGAGGGCGTGGCGGTTTCGGTGGCCGGGGCGCTGGGCATGGCGACCGGGTCCGGTTACGCCCGGCTGTTTCCCTTGGGCCAGGTGGGCGCGCTGATGTACGCCTCGCCGGGCCAGCGCGCTCCGCGACGGTTGGCGGCGCTATTGGCCAGCTCGCTGCAGGGTGGCCCCTCGGTGCTGGCGGTTCCCGGGTTCCTCAACGCCGCGCTGGAAGGCACGCCGGTGGAGAAAACGCGACTGCTGCCCGGGTTTGTGCGGCAGGTGCGGGCATCGACCGCCGGCCAGATGATCCACCAGTTCGCGGTGGAGGCGGATGGGGGCGTGCCCGCTCCCGGTACCGGCAATGATTTCCCGCTCTCCTTGGCCCTGGAAGGCCGGCCGGCGGGTGAGGCCCTGGAATACGGCCGTACCGTCGTGGACCTGCGGGTGGAAGCCGAGGACCTCGATGTGGTGACCACGGTGGAGGGAACCGGGCCAGGGCAACCGCACCGCAGCGCCACCCCGGCCGTGGCCGTGCGCATCATCTCCGATGACGACATGCTGGACCTGCTGCAGGGGGACTCGTTGCGCCTGAGGGCCCAGGTGCAGGAAGTGCGCGACCTGCTGTTGCCGGCCGACCCGTCGGTGAAAACCCCGGTACGGCACCTGTTCGAACTGCAGGGCCTGGAATCGGAGCTGCGAGAGACCGAAAACCGGGTGGATCCCGCCCGGCGCGATGGGGACAGCATCACACGCCTGCTGGAGGAGACCCGGGGCCGGGGCCGCGAGATCGAGCAGGCCTACCTGCGTCTGCTGCGGCAGACCGGGCTGTCTGGCTTTGAGGTGAAGCGGGAACAATCGCAGGTGGCCTCGCTGCTGGGCCAGCTCAACCGGGAGATGGTCGGCGCTCTGGATGGGGCCATCGAGCAGTTCAACCGCGCGCGCAACGCCAACGCGCCCGCCAGCGAGCGGGTGGCCCGCATGTGCGAAACCTCCGCCCGGGCCCGCGACCTGATCCGCTTCCTCGACCAGATTCTCGACGCGATGGGGGGCGCCTCCGACCTCAACCGCGAGGTGACCCGGCTGCGTGGGATCCTGCGTGAGCAGGAATCGCAGGCCCGCCGGCTGGAGACCCTGCGCAAGGAACTGGTGAACCGCCTGCTGGACGACCTGCTGAAGCCCTGACATTATCCCCGGTGGCGGTGGTTTGATTCCCGCCGCCGGATCGTTTGGAATGAGGATCTGCCCGTGACGGCCCGGTTGGGGTAACGCACCCCGCCTGGCCGGTTTTTCCCCGCCTGGTGATGCCATGAACATAGCCCTGGTTTGTTGCCTTGGACTTTTAGCCCCCCAGCAATGGGTTCCCGGTCCGGGTGACCGGGTGGTCGTGCTGGGCGGGGCGCTGATCGAGCAGGAGATCCGCACCGGCCGGTGGGAGACCGAGGTGGTCCGCCGGTTGCCCGGATGCTCGCTGGTCTGGCGCAACCTGGCCTGGAGCGGCGACACGGTGCGGGGCGAGGCCCGCGCGGTCTTCGGCACCCCCAACGACGGGTTCAACGCGCTGGTGAAGGAGACGCTGCGGCTGAAGCCGAATGTCATTCTCTTCGC
>Ga0169931_10009516_pt1 | contig 13995 bp, 11 predicted proteins | sample Kivu_15m_20L_FD_129675 | JGI IMG/M metagenome (GOLD analysis project Ga0169931, IMG submission 129675) | Freshwater microbial communities from Lake Kivu, Western Province, Rwanda to study Microbial Dark Matter (Phase II) - Kivu_15m_20L... | ecosystem: Environmental > Aquatic > Freshwater > Lake...
ACATTCCCAACTCAACATATATTGACACTATCAACCAGATGTGCCATCCTTGGAAACCGTACCCGACACAAGTTCGGGCCTTGATTCACTTTGAACATGCATGGTCATCTCATGACGAAACCAATATTTCGAATAGTCCAGGATTAATTCTCTCTGGACGTCATAGCTGTGGTAAAACAGCAACAGTATCTGCTTTACTAGGGATATTGAAATCCAGTAAACCCCATCTATTACTTTGTCCAACTATTAGCATGGTGTGTTTCATTCTGCTTTTTCGTTGCATCCCATGTATGATTTATCTTATCTCAAATTTTTCTTGCTGTAATCACAATGAGTAGAACCGATGGAAATATGAACTCGGAAAGGTTTTCGGGTCAAAAAACGTCATAACCTTTGGTAATCAAGCGTGGTTAGAGCTCTTAAACAATTTTATATTATCTAATGAACCGTTCAAAGGAAGAAATCTTATTATATTGTGCGAATTAACGCAATATAAACGCATGTTGAAAGAACTGGAACTCAAGTTAAATGCTGAGATGTTCTCGATCATATTTTCGACGATTGTGATTGATAGTAGATGCTGCTTTCCTAAATCGACTGCTCAGTTTGCTTCTCTTGGTTCCCAAAGCTCTTCATCTCCTAGTAACTCGACTTCCGTTTGTCAACTTCGATCGTGTAGCTTGTGGAACGAGCTTACAATCGATTTCAAATCATACAAGGCGAAGCGTGTCATTGTGGAGCAAGACTTTCACACATCCAAACCTGAGGATCAAGTTTCAGACTTTGATGATAAACATCGGAGTGAATTGCTATCCGCAAAGCTTACATTTTTACTCAATCCAATTTTCCAATCAAAAAAGGGGTCTCCGTCGAAAAAATTATTATCGTGGGCAAGAAGACATGCGCACACACATGCCACTAGTAACGATATTAACGCAAACAGTGGCATACAATTTAGTGTATCAAGCTCAGTAAGGAATAGTGGATACCGTACTATTCTTTATCTTCTACAGGAAGCCTTGGTTTATCATTTACAGTATCCATCAAATCTTTTACATCCGTGTCAACTCGGCATACACTATTCTCATCTTCAACCATATTGGAATATTAGACTGTGTTCATATTCTAAAACACAACGCCTTCTGTACGATAAGGTTCTAATGCACGTGAGAGGGTCACTATCATCTTGCAATCAGAACCTCAAACTTGATCCAGAGTATGTTCATCGCTCATGCTTCTTAACAGCAAAAGCATTTTTACGGCTGCGTCGTGTGTGTTTCTTCGCTGGTGATGAAAATGAGTGCCTTCATAATCGAATTTTCATCCAGCCTAGTATAGAACTGGCTAAACAAATGATCGATCGCTCCGGAAAATTGAGAGAATTATACATTTTTCTCCAAGATCTCCTAAGGGTTGACATAAGTAAGAGAAAGAAAGTTCTGATACTAGCATCTCTACCTGAAATTATTGTTGCTACATCTTTATTTCTGAATACTCTGGGTATAAGGAATGAAACTGTAGGGGTTACAACCAATTGTCGTCGTAACTCTTTTGAAAGGTCAAATATAGCTCAAATTGAAGCAGTCTGCAACGGTGATGGATTCGTGTCTGACCATAATCGGAATCAGCATATAAAGCAAATTAGTAGGGATCAGACCAGCATTTGCAGGTTCATCGATTCATCACCTGAAATAAATGAAAATTCAGGCCTCGATGTTCTAATAGGCGCGCCCTTGTCGTTGGGCCATCATAACTTTGGCCTGACAGCATCATCCGCTGATTACGTCATTAGTATTGATGAGGACTGGAACAGTCGAGGAAGGAGCGATATTGATGATATTCTGATGAAAGTATTCTTGTTTCATCATGGAGGATGTCGTCCTAAATTTATCAAACTTGTTATGGAGAATACTTATGAGCAAATATTTGTTTCACCGCAATTGATCAACGACCATTCAATTGTAGATAATCAAGGTACGAGATTCGTCACATATCCGGAAGCTTAGCGTGTTTAGTTGTTAACCTCTGCATAATCACCCTTCTCTAATTAATACATCGATAACAGATGATAGAGAGCTTTTCATGGTAAAAGCTCAATTACCATTCTCTGCCGCAGATAATTTTTACACATTTCTTCAAGTTCTTCACAATCTAGAGCTGGGATCTTCATCTGATCCATGTTTATATCTTAAGAACGATTGTTCATCAAAAAGATCCACTCACAGTGATTTTGATTCGCACTTTGCACGTGAATCGGTAAAATCTTATGTATTTTTCCACGGCATTCACACATATATCAGACGCTCTATAGGAGTTAATCTTATTCCTGATAATGGAAGTCCACGGGTAGACGAAGGAAAAGCCTATACGACCAATCTGTCTTTTCAAGACTCGGATCTTGATGATACTTATGATGTAACAGAACAACAAACGCTTGGAACTGTACACGATCTTCTAACCTATTCACCAGTATATGTTGGCGGGACACTATCTGATCTTGATATGAGAACCGGCGTTAACACGGTTGGAACAGATTTACATCGTCAAAGTAATCATTCTCTCATCTATGACATTGCAATTACTCCTAGAGACGGAAAACAGGGGGCTGATAAATTAGTATATTTCCCGCCTTTATTTCCAGGCCTACTCCAACACCATTGCAGTTTGGCGGCTAATAATTACCATGAGCCGAACACCAAGCAAAAGCTTTGTGCTCTAAATCCGCAAAGCACGCAGTCTGGTAAGAAAAGGAAAGCTTCTCACGGGAACCTTAGTAGTAAAAGATTTCGTTCGAGGGACGTGGAACCTACTGCTGCACGTATAGAGTCTTTTCCTTTATTCGATCACTCATTCACCTCTAATCTACCCGATGACTTGCTGGATTCAGTTGATCTGGGCTTATTAACCACTGATGATCCGGTGTTTGATCCCGAATCAGACATTTTTGATGTAGATATGTCACCAACGGATGCTCCCATCTCAAGAACCGCCACTATTCCGAACCAAGAAGATCTATACGAAATAAGGAAATTGGATCTTCCTACTTTGACTGCGTCACTTAACTCCGCTTTAGAGCAAAGTGTTCAAGCTACGGGAGTGTCTGCGTTTTATGATCCCTATTATGATGGTTCTTCCAATGTCGTTGAGGAGGATACTTGGGTTCATGAAACTCTTTTTTTGCCTCCTATCCTTGAGTCGTTACTTGTGTACTTGAAAACTGCACCCAATAAATCTTTGAGTTTCATGACTGGTATTTTAGGAAGATCGAACAGTATTTCGACAATACCTCGCGCCTCCAAAGCGTTAAGTATTTCGGCACCGAAAGCCTTAGAAGACATCGCTTCGCAATCATCACTTCCTCTCATAATAAGTGATTACACAGATCCTCAACCTAAGTTGATCAAAGCAAAACTTAGTGATTATAAATCTAAGCTGTCATCAAAACTGTTCTCTACCGGGACAGAGCCGTCTGATTCCATAGGGCTTCCACCCGGGCAAGGTTCCAACGAGCTTTCTTCAGGAAGCGTGAAGGCCAGTCAACAAAATCAGTCTAGTGCAAAAAGTAAAAGGCATGACTCCTACTCATCAATAATTTATTCGGGAGGACACAAAGGTCAGCCTTACGTTAACTTCCGCCGTCATGTTATGAATCGGCTTGATGAAAGACGGGGTATAGAACTCGATGAAAACAATCTGTTGCTACAGGGATTGCAGGCTGTAATTGCACGTGAAAAAGCAGTAGATAGCCAAACAATAAGCACAGGTGGGGAAAAGTGGATTTTACCTCACTCTATGAATTTCGGGCCATTTTCAACTGGTTTCGTATATTCGTCGTTAACAAAAGAAATCCATTCTGTTATCCCGAAAGTCTGTGGAATAGAACTCCCTATGGGTGTGAGAAAAACTCCAACTTCATCAAACATGGATAGCTATCATGGCAAAGCAGCTTGGTGTGAATCTGATGACCTACGACTTCAAATGCTCGCAAGACAATTCAAGGGAAATTGGAGTTTAATTCGAATGGCAATTATGGATCAAAATCAATTGGGTAATGATTATCATCATCATCATATTCGCTCTTCTCATCAATGCGAGGAGAAATGGAATAATTTCATCCAAGAAAAGCAATCATTCAAAGAGATCATGGCTGGAAGCACTCTTGATAAATATGAATGTCGAGCTGGTAACTCTTTGTCTAAGAGCTTGCTATCAACGACTTCGATAAACGATCCAGAATCATATTCACAATGCGTTCAAACTTTTCTGAAAGCAAATATGAAACGACGTCGTATGCAAATATCAATACCGGGATCCAGTAATCTCGGGGCTCCAGCAACCCTTCACGTAGTCAATTCACATCCATCCCATACTCAATCTATCCACGATGCTTTAGGCCCACTTGGTGGTCAAACGAGATCTGAAATGTGGCCTCTTCAAATCCTTGACAATATTGACAAGCAGCATCAAGCTAATGTGGGCTCCTCGCATCTTTCTTCACCAGGAGTTTTTCTCAGGCAAAAGGGGTCCTCTACATCTCCAGTAAACAATCATAGTACAGCACATCGTTCCCATTCGATAGGAAACGGATCGAGATCACCTCTAAATCGGACTTCCAACACCACTCAACCAAACGTAACAGCTAATCATACACAGTATCCAAATTATCGATATCCGGTATCGGATACTACCTAATAATTATTGAAACAAATTTAACAGTTTAAGTACCTTTCAACCATTACTTTTAAAAGATACCTAGCGCCGTCGTTATTGCGAAAATCAAGAACAGACTACCACCTATGTAGGATATAGCTCGCTCTGAAATGTTCTTTGATACATAACTTCCCCCGATACAGGCTATTCCTGTAGCTACTGCATGTGCAGCGATCGCTCCGACTGCAACTCCTATCGGCTCTTGGGCTGCACTTAAGGCGATGGTAGAAATGAATGAACGATCGCCCAATTCAGCAGCAAAGACCAATCCAAAAGTACTTAAAATCTTTCCCCTTTCAAGAAACACTCATCAGATAAAATGGAACAGGAGAATTACGCTTGTATGGAAAGAAAGAAATATAGGCAAACGCACCACGCTGTGACCTGTTTTACGGTTTGACTTTCTTGTACCGCAGTTTCAGCCTCTTCTAATTCCTCTTCCAAGCCGCTTGTATCTCCCTCTTTCATTTCCGATGCTTCCTTCAAGGTCTTTATACCGAAGAAAGCAAATGCGATTACTGCAGCAATATCATCAAGAGGTAAACCGGAAGTCAATCCAGTAGGAACAGCGTGAAATAATTGTCCAATAATAACTGATATGAGTGTCATAACAGCTAATGCACCAACAGAACCTGTAAAGGATATTAGTCTCCCAGCCTTCATGGCCAGCAACCCTGCAATAAAAAAAGTTTTATCCCCGATTTCTGAAACAAATACTAAACTGAAAGCTTGATAAAATCCAGTTTCAGACAAACGTGCCACGAGGGTCGAAGCCGAAGATAGAGTCCATGGATTAGATGGAAGTATGGACGAAGATACAGCATGTACAATCGTGGGTGTGGACAACGCCATGGCAAACAAAAGTGCTGAATATCCAAGCACGGCGCCCTGATGTTTACGAAGAAACATAGCAAAACGCCCCGTGCTCTTTGGGAATGATGACTCTATTTGATCTGAATGATCACGAGTTGATCTTGAATTGTGATGTCTCGACAAGTCGTGAGTAATAATTTGTTGTTTATTCTGCTTACAAGTGCCATATGATGGATATGACCATATTTTTTTTAGATAATGGGAGGATACACTAATAAGTAATTAAGATATATTGAATTCAGAGGATTTTTAGATCTATAAAAATTGATGATATGAATCATGGGATTTTTACCTAAATGCCTCTATCTCTTGGATCTTCGTTACAGTCATGTGGCATAATGCAAGAAGAAAAAATCCTCTCTTCCAGCCAACTTTAAGATATTGTCTCTTCAATAGCTGCATCCTTTCCATGGAGTAAGTTTAGCTAGCGATATTCACACGGATTGCTGTTTTCGATGTGATGATAGATGATAGATGATAGATACTGATGTCAAATGTTCAAAGTTCAAAGATAAAATTACGTATGGGAGTACATATGTATCGTGCTGTTTATGAAAGAACTGACGTATGTAGTGTATTTTAGACAAAGCACGAACTACTGTATTTTTGAACGACATACGGTCAACGACTAGTACATAGCTTACCCGGTAGGTATGCATTCAAATTTCGTGAGTAGGCTATTTTAGAAAGCATTTTTGTAACGGCAGTGACTAATTTATCTAGAAGAAAATGACATATGTATGTTAAACAGGTACAAAGAGAAAATATGCGATACTGCTTGTACATACCCTTGCGATCCGAGCGAGCGTTTCAATGATGCAGCCGGCAGCCAGCCATCGAACGAGCTATCAATGGCATAATTGCTCCATAAATCACAGCAAATTAATTTACAATGGGAAGAGAACTTGTAAGTTTGCACATTGGTCAAGCCGGTCTTTCAGTTGGAAGTTCTTGCTGGGAACTCTACTGTCTTGAACATGGTATTACTCCTGATGGTCTTATGCCATCCGACAAGTCTGTAGGCGTCGAGGATGAAGCCTTCAACACCTTTTTCAGCGAAACTCAGTCTGGGAAACATGTCCCCCGTGCAGTCCTTGTAGACTTAGAGCCATCAGTCTGTGACACCATTCGCAACGGAAAGTTTGGTAAGCTCTATCATCCCGAATCCATTATTTCTGGGAAGGAAGACGCTGCAAACAACTTCGCTCGTGGTCACTACACCATTGGCAAGGATATAATTGACAAGGTAGTTGACAAGGTTCGAAAGATCAGTGATGCCTGTAGTGCTCTTCAAGGATTTCTTGTTTTCCACTCGACTGGCGGTGGTACTGGGTCCGGTCTTGGATCTCTTCTCCTTGAACGTCTAGCCGTAGACTTTGCTCGTAAGACCAAAATGACCTTCACCATTACGCCTTCTCCTCAAGTATCAACTGCTGTTGTCGAACCTTACAACGCCGTTCTCTCAACACACTCTCTTCTGGAATATTCGGACTTGACTTTTAATTTGGATAACGAGGCCTTGTACAACGTCTGCAAGACTGCTTTGGATATTGAAAGACCAACCTACAACAACCTAAACCGTTTGGTCGCTCAAGTTGTCTCGAGTCTTACTGCTTCGCTTCGATTTGCTGGATCGCTTAATGTGGACATCAATGATTTCCCAACCGTCCTTGTGCCATACCCAAGGCTTCATATGCTTTTGACTTCTTATGCACCATTGATGTCCCGTGAAAAGGCTCATCATGAAACGTTTTCTATTTCTGATTTGACTAACTCCGTCATGACTGACCCATCGAACCTCTTGACTAAGTGTGATCCTCGTCGCGGAAAATACATGGCCTGCTGTTTAATGTACCGTGGTGATGTAACACCCTCTGATGTGAAGACAACGATGGCAACAATCAAGACCAAGCGTACCGTTCAGTTTGTTGATTGGTGCCCCACTGGATTTAAGACTGGAATTAACACGCAAGCACCTTTCTGTGTCCCAGATGGCGATTTAGCACAAGTCAAGAGAGCTGTATGTATGGTTGCCAACTCAACAGCAATTGCGGAAGCCTTATCTCGTGTTGATCACAAGTTTGATCTTATGTATGCCAAGAGAGCGTTTGTTCATTGGTACGTCGGTGAAGGTATGGAGGAAGGTGAATTCAGTGAGGCTCGTGAGGATCTTGCTGCGTTGGAAAAAGATTATGAAGAAGTCGCCCAGGACTCATCTGCTGGCGGTGATGACGGTGCTTTGGAAGAAGAGTATTAAGTTGTTTCTGTAACTTATGTGATCATGCAGAGCTTTGTCGTGAAGCAGTTAGTATGATTATTACTCAGGATTATGGTTAAAAAAAATATAGTTTTTATTTGCAATAATTTTTATCTCGTACTTTCTTAACGCTGAACAGTAGCTTGTACCTACCTACATGCCGTTTATTTTTGAAATCAGTCCAGCGCCGAAACTCACAGTGTCATCGTCAACGGTCCTAAAAGTACTGCTATGTACGTTGCCTTATGATAAGACTGTAAAGGAAAACACAGACACACTACACTAGTCAAGACTGCTCCAATAAGCTCTGGACATCGTGGAGGCTTGGAACGGTCTATCATTCAATTCTTCATCCAATTATATACTCTGATTGTTCTGCATTTGAGGATGATGGAAGCTCAGCATATGCAAGCTCAAGAAGGCGCACAGCAGCAAGAAGAGGATATTGTACGTCCAGAATCTTCTTTCATTTTTCTTTTTACATTCACACTTTACCAAAAGCAAGCTGTAATATCCTACTAAAATTCTTTTGTTTCATGAATCATATATTCATCGTCGTTCACAGATTCGTGTGTCATTTCAGTCTCTAGATATTTTGACAAATCATGGCATCCAAGCCAACGATATTGAGAAATTGAATGCTGCAGGCTTCTTCACCATAGAATCGATTGCACATGCTACTTCCCGTAAATTGTCAGAAGTCAAAGGTATTTCAGAAGCCAAGGTGATGAAACTAAAGGAAGCAGTTCGATCTTTAGTTCCTTTGGATTTCAAGACAGCGGCCGATGCGTTGGAGGATCGAAAATCACTTATTTCTCTTACAACTGGTTCCGTGGAATTGGACAAGTTGCTCGAGGGTGGTATTGAAACCGGATCCATCACAGAATTGTTTGGTGAATTTCGTACGGGAAAAACTCAATTGTGTCATACTCTTTGTGTAACTTGTCAAATGCCATTGACTGAGGGTGGGGCGGAAGGAAAAGCTATTTATATTGACACTGAAGGTACGTTCCGTCCGAAAAGATTACAAGAAATAGCGGAACGTTTTGGTCTTGATCCGAATGTCGCCTTGGAAAATGTCGCCTATGCTCGAGCTCATAACTCTGAACATCAAATGGAATTACTCAAGAGTGCTGCTGCAATTATGAGTCAAGATCGATATGCATTGATTGTCGTGGACTCAGCCACTGCATTGTACAGAACTGATTATTCAGGTCGTGGGGAGTTATCAGAACGCCAAATGCATATGGCTCAATTCCTTAGGCAGTTGACTCGACTTGCGGAAGAGTTTGGCGTTGCAGTACTTATTACCAACCAAGTTGTTGCGAACCCTGACGGCATGAGCTTTGCAAAGGATAGCACCAAGCCTATTGGAGGAAATATCATCGCTCATGCAAGTACAACGAGACTTCGTTTGCGTAAAGGTCGTGGGGAAAATCGTATTTGTACGGTTTTTGACTCTCCCACTCTTCCTGAAGCCGATGCTCAATTCGCTATCGGTCCTCAAGGTGTATGCGATAGCACCGATAATTAGTTCAATTGAAAACGGTTTCTTATGATGATGAAAGTTGCATTCATGAAATAGCACCATGTGAATTATATTCTACCTTTATGATTCTTGAATAAGAAGATGATACTAATCCATTCGAAAGTCGAATGCGTGATTGTTTTACAAGCACAAACCTAGTACATAACCATGTAACAATTACACTAATTCCAATATACAACAATTATATTCATGTCATTCTACACAAAAAGCAATACATACAATCCATCGTTTCATTCAATGCCATCCGAATGAATGGTAAATCTTTGTTCTATATTCCTGTAGCAGTCATGGTATTATCCATCAACAATGGTTTGATTGTTTTTACATCCTTCCATTGAGGACATGAACATAAATGTCGATCCGATGGTAAATCATTGACTGGGACTAAAAAATCAGATAATTTGACTGGAATATTAAAACCAATCGCAGGTATTCGGACCATACCTCCAGCGGATATATCAAACACTAAAGTTCCTTTATAATATTCGGATATCAAACCTAAGGCTTCCCACTTATCCGGTACAACGGTACATAAAACAAGGATATCTGTAATGGATTTTGCATGTATCATAGAGGATGGGACTGTAAAGGTACCAATTTCATCCCCATCATGATTCAACTTGCCATTCACTCCATCCATACCTAAGGATATATGATTCGGATTATATATAGAAATTAAAATTTCAAAAGATGCTTCCACTTTCAATGATGTAATACCATCTATAATACTTTTCCATGCTACTTGATCTGAACAGACATTGAATTGAGGTACTTTGGGGAAAAGGTAAAGTACCGTAACAAGACATGATACTGTAAGAACCCATGTAGTTGTATACCAAACTTTACATGTCTTCATGAATAACTTTAAATGACGATGATTTGTATTGAGTTGAAGTGGTACTTGTGGTGGAAATGATGTTGATGATGACTCGACGTTGTTACTCCTGTCTATTCCATTTCCTTCTTCTTCCTCGTCGATTTCCACTTCCATGGCATCTAGGAAAGGAACTGCTTCCTCCAATAAGGTAGAATTAGTTGATTTAGATACAATCTGTCTTGGATTATTATTATTGGATATATTCGAATGTCTCTGTCGTTGTTTATATGTTCTTTCATGTAAAGTAGTAGTACTAAAGTCAGAAGTTGTTGTTGGTATTGATGTGGAAAGTAACTGATATAAACCATGAATCAAAGTTTCAGTCACTACATACAAAACAGTCGAACAACATAAAATCATAGAAACACTTCCTAGAATGAAGAATAGGGGTAAGAATCCAATACCATGATACCAGCGCTCATAGACATATTCCGGTTGTACTCGTTGACATCGATCATTGGAATAACAATTCACACCGTAGGTACAACCGTAGATACTACCGATCGCATGACATTGATCATCAAAAGCACACCAATGACACACATTCGACGCCAAGGTACATTCTGTACATGTGGTATGAGAATGGCATGTGTCATTATGAGCGGATGAATTAGGAGGGTTACAAGATGCACCGATGGTACAACCATAGAAACTCCCCTTGGCATGACATTTTTCATCTGCACACCAATGACATACATTGGATGAATTTATACATTCGGTACAATTGGTATAGGATGAGCAGGAAGGATTGGATCGATTTTTATTCTGATTATTGTCTAGAATATGATAGGACAAAACATCATCATTATCATGTAGTTTTGATTGATGTTGAACGGATATGAGTTCCGTCATCGCACCAGAAGAAGACGAAGATGATGAAGAATTCATACCCGTAATATCAAAACATCCTACACAAATACTTTTATAAGCCAAGACAAAGCAATATAAATACAATCGAGACATCATCATCTTTTTGTATTCAGTAGAGAGTGGTATAAAACAGAAATCGCCCGTAATTTCTTTTTTTACCGATACTGGGTTTTTCTACGGTTTTTCCATCCACGTACTTAATTACTCTACGTTCATTTTGTTAGGGTACGAGGAGTTTCCAAATTCCGACAATCATGCATTTTATCAACCTTATCCAAGCCTGTTTTTATCACTGCATAGTTCCTATGCTTCATAGTTGACTCTATAATACTTTTCGGTAATGGTTTGGTGGCATAACAACGAAGTGTCGATGACGTCCTTTTTCATTCATCGACATATCATTTAGGCTCATAGCATGATACTTAATAACTTTACATGTCACATAGGATATAGCCTATCTTTATATACTCGTAAGTAAGATCATGAAAAAAATATTTCTCTTTGTTTTATTATTTGTTAGCTCTATATGTTATATATATATATATTTAATGGGTTCTATTTAGTTTTCTCCTGAGTTTTAATAAAGCGTATTTTAGAAGATTATGCTTCAATCACTGTCACTGTCCATCATCATAGCAGCAAATGTATTTGCTTTTGTAGTAGAAGATGATTTCTTCGATGATTGTGTAGAGTTTATCTTGGTTGTTGCACTCGGTGTAACCCAAGCTGTAGTTGATGATTTAGATGAGGTAGAACTTGCTACAGCATTTGTCGAACGATTTGTAGTAGAATTAGGACGAGACGTGGTATTATTGTTCGGATGATTCTTAACCGTCGACGCGGTTGTTCGAGTGTTGTTCACAGGGGTAGACTTTCGACTCGCTTCAACTCGGATTTGAAAATCGGTCTCATCTTCAAACCAACCCCGACTTGATTTCTATCCACATATATATCATTTACATGCAATCTAGAGCTTTAAGCATATATCAAAAAGACCAAATGATACGGATATAATGCAATACAAGCCTTACCTCCAATTTATCAATTTCATCTAAAATTTCACCTTTTCTTGCCAATGTTGTAGCCTCCTTAATGGTCAGTAGTCTTCCTTTTGTTTCAGCTTCTAATTTCAATAAAGGTTTGAGCTCTTTCAATAGTTGTTCGATATCAGCTGAATATTTCAATGGTATTGGAGGCTTCGGTGCTGTTTGCTTTATTGTTGATAGTCTTGCAGTAGCCTTTTCTTTTTGAGTTTGTAGCAAATCTACTCCTTTCTTATTACTACTCTCTTTATTTGTAATTTCCTGGGAAAGGGTATCGATTCTCTCTTGGGTTTGTCGTATCAATTTATCCTTTTCAGTTTGAGTGATATTCCCTTCATCGACATGTCTCACAAGCTCACTTTTTAAATATTTTGATTTTTCTTCTAAAGTTTCCAAAGATACGGAATCGTATAATTCTTGCTCGGTTTGAGTCAAGGCCTGTCCATGTATGAGTTTCGCATCCAAGGTTCGTAATTGGTCTTCCATGTCTGTAATAAGTTGAAGGCACGTCTTTTTCTGTGACCAAGAATTACATTTCAGTTCAATGAGTTTCTGAAAAGTAGGGAAGGATGAATGTAGTATTGATGTTTTGGCGTCTATCTTCTCCTCCCCTGAAGAAGTCTCGCTATGATTGTATGATGAATTGGCGGTCGTAGACGATTGTACTGGGCAAACTTTCGGAAAGACCACCACCGTTTTTAGATTTCTTCCTAAATCATGTTGAGATTTAAATGTTCCCGCACATTCCATGACAGAACTAGCTCCACGATCTTCTTGATATCCATGCTCTCGTAGGACGGATATCACAAGACGGGCGCAGTTTTCATCGTATTTTTGTCTTTCTAATTTTCCCGCCCCCGTAATGAATGTAAGACGAATCATTTTGGATAAAGGGAAGGGCTCAGAGAAGGCATCCGATATAGTTTGCTGAATAGTCGTTTCTGACGCCCCAGCCAAATCAAACGTTTCACTATCTTCATATAAAAAAGTTGATGTGTGTCAAAATAAATATAATCATAGCGATGGGGGAATAGTTATGTATTCAAAACGCACCATCGGCTGATCGGATAGATAGGGCCATGCCACTAACACTGGTTGATGAACTCATTGTGACGTGATTTTATTTGATAAATTAAAACTTGAGATGGACAGGAACAAGACCTTCCTAACTTAATGTATGATAGTTCATGGGAGAACATCGTCAGTATTATCTATTATTATCACCACAACAACGGAAAAAGAGATCGTACGTAGCAGATGCTGCAATCCACGTGGAAGTTGAAAACAAATGCACGAGTAACTACAGTAAATTTTTATTATTACAGAAGGAAAAAACTATAAATCGCAACGTCGAGGCGGTGATGGTGACGTTTTAAGCGATTTGTGCCTAGTCTGCTTCATCGGGGCTATGATGAAAAGAGCAACGAACCCTTGTGCAAACAGCTGAAGGCGTCAATGACTTGAGAGGAGTGACGAGGCAGGATGATAGGTGTTGTGATTAGAGCTCTGCGGTACTGATTCAATTCAAACAAGGGGTGCCTATTACTTGTATGCCATAAGAAGCCCTTCGTCTGGCAATTTTTCGATATGAGTACAGGCATAGGCACACTGATCTGCATTTTGTCGTTCTCTATATACAGTTGAACCGTCGTCGAGCATGCCATGATATTGGCAGGTTGCCCAAATATCGGGGCCCCTACAAGCTCGTGAAAACCCAAACTGGGACCACACTTGTGTCTAACAAGACAACTGCCATGGCGGTATCCCGGAACCCAGTTCGCAAACAAGTGGAACAACAGGATGATCCTCGTCCTCG
>Ga0169931_10009518_pt1 | contig 13992 bp, 9 predicted proteins | sample Kivu_15m_20L_FD_129675 | JGI IMG/M metagenome (GOLD analysis project Ga0169931, IMG submission 129675) | Freshwater microbial communities from Lake Kivu, Western Province, Rwanda to study Microbial Dark Matter (Phase II) - Kivu_15m_20L... | ecosystem: Environmental > Aquatic > Freshwater > Lake ...
CGCGCGGATCGTCGTCGAGGACATGAGCGACGACACGCTCATCGCGGACATGCCGTCGACACGGGTCCTGCGGCGCCTCGGCGTGCGCGGCCTGCAATCGACGCCCATCGTCGCGCGCTCGGGCGCGGTGCTCGGCACGTTCTCGACCCATGCGCGCGCCCTGCCGGCCGGATGCCCGGGTGCGACGCCTCCTCGATATCCTGGCGCGCCAGGTGGCGGACCTCGTCGAGCCGCGCCATGCCGCCGCCGTGCTCGCGACGAGCGAGGAGCGCAGGCGCTTCCTGGTGGAACTCGACGACGCGCTGCGGCCGCTCGCCGATCCCGCCGAGGTGGAACTGGAGGCGTGCCGGAGGCTGGCCGGGAGGCTGGAGGCCGCGCGCGCCTATTTCCTGCAGGTCGACGAGGATGCCGGCACGCTGCGGGTGGACGGCGACTTCACCCGCCCCGGAGTCGCGTCGATCGCGGGCGTGCACCGCGTCGGCGACCATGAATGGGCGCTGTCCATCCTCCGGCGCGACGCGTGCATCGTCGTCTCGGACCTCCAGGCCGCGGATTTCATCCCCGGCGCGGCGCGCGACGTCCTGTCCGCGATGGGCACGCGCGCGGTGATCTCCGTGCCGCTGGTCAAGGCGCGGCGCCTGATCGGCGCCCTCAACGTCTCCGACGGGCGCCGGCGGGACTCGAGCGCCGACGGCTTCGCCCTCGTGCGCAACGTGGGCGAGCGGATCTGGGCGGCGAGCGCGCGCGCCCGCGCCGAGGCGGCGCGGCGGGAGAGCGCCGGGCTGTTCCGCGGCATCTTCGAGCACTCGCCCGTCGGCATCGGCGTCGTGCATCGCAGCGGCGTGTTCGAGAGCGCCAACGCGAGTTTCTGCGACCGTGTCGGCTATGCGCTCGAGGAACTGTGCACGCTCCCGCCGCAGACGCTGGTCCATCCCAAGGATCGCGCGCTCAACGACGAGACGTTTACGCGCATGTGGTCAGGGCAGGTCGAGGTCTCCGTCGCGGTCGGGCCGGATCCCTGGCTCGTCGAGGCCGATCCCGGCGAGGTCGACAGCGCGATCATCAACCTCTCGATCGACGCGCGCGACGCCATGCCCTCGGGCGGCCGGCTCGACCTCTCGGTCGGCAACGTGGTGCTCGGCGAGCAGGAGGCGCGGCGGCTCGACCTCGCGCCGGGCCCCCATGTGCGCATCTGCGTCGCCAACACCGGCACGGGCATGGACGCCGAGGTGCTGCGCCGCGCGACCGAGCCCTTCTTCACCACCAAGCCGCAGGGCGAGGGCACGGCGCTGGGGCTGAGCAGCGTCTACGGCTTCGTGCGCCAGTCGGGCGGCGGCCTCGGGATCGAGAGCCAGCCGGGCCGCGGGACGACGGTGACCCTGCTGCTGCCGCGCTCGGCGCCCAGGGCCGGGACGGCCGCGACCGGTGGCGACCTGGACGACATGCCAGCCGGCCTGGGCGAGCGCGTGCTCGTGGTCGAGGACAACGACCAGGTGCGTCGCGCCGTCGCCGGCCGCCTGCGCATGCTCGGCTACGACGTCGTCGAGGCGGGGCGCGGCGCCGAGGCGATCGCGGCCCTCGAGGGCGACGCGACGATCCGGCTGGTGCTGAGCGACGTGGTGATGCCGGGCGGGGTCGACGGCTTCGATGTCGCCGACTGGGCCCGCGCGCACAGGCCCGATGTCGGCGTGCTGCTCGTGTCGGGGAACATGGCCTCGGACCCGCGGCGCGCGGCGCATCCAAGTCTGCGCATGCTCGCCCGGGAATTGCGCGAAGCCCTGGCCGACTGACGCCGGGCATGCATCCGCGCGGCGCGGATGCGGCGCTTGCGCCGGGACGCGTGCCGGCCATACGGATCGCCCGTCTCAGGGGAGGCTCCACGGGAACGGCGACGTGATCGATCAGCAAGACTTCGACTCCATTCGGAACCTCCATGGGGATTTCCTCGCCGGCATAGCTGGCGGGCAGCGCGCGGATTTCCGCAAGAAGGACCTGTCCGGCCTGAAGCTCGCCGACGCGGACCTTTCCACGGCGCTGCTGGTGGCGACGAAAGCCACCTCCTGCGAGCTTACGGACGTGGTCCTCTCGGGCGCGGACATGTTCTGCGCCGATTTCCGCGCCGCGGTCCTCGTCGCCTGCGACCTGCGCCGCATCGATGGCCGCGGCATCGACTTCGGCGGCGCGCGGCTTGGCAATTGCGACCTGCGCGAAAGCGACCTGCGCCCGGGCATGCTCCTGAAGGCAGGCGCCTGGACCGGCGAGGAGGTGGCGACGTCCTTCGCCGGCGCGACGATGTCGGGCGCGAACCTGAGCGGCGCCGTGCTGCGCGGCGCGAAGCTGCGGCGCGTGGTGCTGAAGCCCGCGGAGATCCGCGACGGCGATGGCCGGCGCACCGGCCGGCGCGTCTCCGCGAGCCTGGTCGACTGCGACCTGCGCGCGGCCGACTTCGCGGAATCCGACCTGCGCGCGGCCGTGCTGACCCGCGCCCAGCTGCGCGGCGCGCGCTTCGCCCGCGCGCGGCTCGACGGCGCGCAGCTCCCCGCGCGCGTCACGGCCTGACGGCGCGCGGGGCCTCCGGGCAGACGCGCCCGAGCAGCGTGGCGATGTCGTCGAAGCGCACCGGCTTCGCGACGTAGTGGGACATGCCGCTGTCGAGCCCGCGCGCGCGGTCCGCGCGCTGGGCGAGCGCGCTGAGCCCGATGATCGGCGTCTCGCCATAGCCAGGCAGGGAGGCGCGGATCGTGCGCGCCGCCTCGTAGCCGTCCATGCCGGGCATCTGCACGTCGAGCATCACGACGTCGAAGGGCTCCTCGCCAGCGGCGCGCACCGCCTCGACGCCGTCGGCCGCCAGCCGGATCGAATGGCCGAGCCGCTCGAGGATGGCGCGGATGACGAGCTGGCTCGCCGGCGTGTCCTCGGCCACGAGGATGCGCAACGGGCGGGCCTCGTCGGCGACGGGGACTTCGGCGCGCGTCGCCTCGCGCGGCGCGCCGGGCTCCAGCGGCAGGAGCAGCGTGAAGGCCGAGCCGCGCCCCGGCTCGCTCTCGAGCAGGAGCGACCCGCCGAGCGCCTGCGCGATGCGGCGCGAGATCGCGAGGCCGAGCCCCGTGCCCCTGCGCGTCGCGCCCTCCTGCGCCTGGACGAAGGGCTCGAAGATGCGCTCGCGATGTTCCGGCGCGATCCCCGGGCCGGTGTCGGAGACCGCGAAGGAGACGAGCCGCTCGCCGCGCGCGCCGGACGCCGCCCCGACGCGCAGCGCGACGCCGCCGCGCGGCGTGAACTTGACCGCGTTGCCCAGCAGGTTGATCAGCACCTGCGCGAGCCGCGGCTGGTCGCCGCGCAGCCACTCCGGCAGGCCATCCGCGACCTCGAGCGACAGCGCGAGCGCGCCGGCGCCGGGCAGGCCGCGCGCGACGCCCATCGCGTGGTCGAGCAGGTCGCGCAGCCGGAAATCCGCATGGCGCTGCTCGATCGCCCCGGCATCCATGCGGCTGAGGTCGAGGACGTCGTTGAGGATGCTGAGCAGCTGCTCCGAGGCGACCTGGATCACGCCCAGGCGCTCGCGCTGCCAGGGCGCGAGCTCGTCGAGCGCGAGCAGGCTCGCCATGCCGATGACCGCGTTGAGCGGGGTGCGGATCTCGTGGCTGACGGTGGCGACGAACTGGCTGCGCGCCTCGGCCGCGCGCTCGGCGGCGCGCGTCGCCTGGCGCATCCCCTCCTCCGCCCGGCAGCGCGCGAGGAAGAGGCCGACCTGGTTGGCGACCGCCCCGAGCCCGCGGAGCAGGTCGCCCGAGGGCGCGCCGCCGCGCACGCCGAAGAGGTCGATCGCCGCGGCCGCGACGCCGTTCACCGCGATGGGCAGCGCGAAGCGCGGCACCGCTCCATCGGTCCAGGCCGGCGCGTTCGACGCGACGACCCCGCAGACGACCTCGCCGGGGGCAGCGGTGTCGTCATCGACCGCGCCCCACTCCGCGAGCACGCGCCGCCCCTCGGGGCCGAAGCACCAGGCGCGCCCGCCCTCCCAGCCGGCGCGCGCGCAGATCGCGGCGAGGAGGCGCGACAACACCTCGGGCGGCGTGCCGCCCTCGAGCAGCACCTGCGACACCTCGAACTGCATCTCGAGGCGGTCGCGCGCGGCGCGCTCGCTGGTGACGTCGCGCTCGATCGCCATGAAGCCGGTCAGGCGGCCGCCGTCGTCGTGGATCGGCTGCACCTCGATCGCGAGCCAGTAGCTGCGCCCGTCGCGATCGTAGTTGAGGAGCTCCTCGACGAATCCCTCGCCGCGCGCGATGCGCTCGCGGGTCCGCTGGACCGTCGCCTGGTCCGTCCCCGGCCCCTGCAGCACCGATCCGGGCGTGCGGCCCAGGACCTCGTCCAGCCGCCAGCCGGTGATGCGCGTGAAGCCGTCGTTGACCCATTCGATGCGGCCCGCGGCGTCGGTGAGGACGACCGCGTTGTCGGTGCGCGCGGCGATCAGCGCGAGCTTGCGCGCCTCCGCCTCGCTGGCGCGCAGGCGCTCGTTGGCGGCGCGCAGCTGCGCGCCCTGGGCCTCGAGGTTGGCGGCGAGGCGCCGGCTGTCCGCGATCGTCTGGCGGCCCGCCTGCATGACCTGCAGCATGTCGATCGCAGGGTCGTGGAGCGCGAAGTCGCGGAAGCGAAGGCCGCGCTCCTCCAGCTCGCGCGATTCGGTGAACCACGGCGAGCCGAGGAAGACGAGCAGCCCCTCGCCGTCGCGGCGCCGGAACGCGCCGCGCAGGAGCAGGCGGCTCGGCACGTGCTCCAGGAGGAAGAGGCTGCGCGGGTTGTCGTCCACGAGCGCGGCCCGGAGCGCCCCCTCGGGCGTGCGGCAGCGCAGCGTCGCGCCGGCGTCGGCGCCGGGGACGAGGTCGGGGCAGAGCCGCGACAGCGACGCGCCGGCCTGGACCACGCGCATCGCCCGGTCGAGCACGAGGTGGAAGGGGAAGGCGGAGGCGAACTCCGCGGGGTCGAGGCCGATCGACGCCATCGGGGCCGCCCCGCTCACGCGGCCCCGGTCGCGGCGGCGCCGGGCGCCCAGCGCACGTCGAAGACGTCGTGGTCGGCGCCGGCGTCGCGCGATTCGACGAGCCGGACCTCCACCTCGGTGCCGAAGCGGCGGCCGAGCCCGCGCACGAGGCCGACCACGAAGGGGGCGAGGCCGCGGCGCTTCGTCCAGTAGTGCAGCCGCAGCGAGGCATCGGCGACGTCGCTGCAGGCGAAGCGCGGCGGCTGCAGCGCCGGGAAGATCATCGCGACGCGGGCATGGAAGTTCGGCAGCTCGGCGAGGAACTCGGGCAGCGTCGCGCCGTTCGCGGCAAGCAGCCCGCCATAGCCCTCGCTGGCCGTGTAGGTGATCCAGTGCTCGCCGAAGGCGCAGAGCACGTCGTCGCGCGACGCGCCGAGCTCGTCGCTCGCGGCGGCGACCAGCCGGTAGGTGACGTCGTCGGGATAGGCCTCGGTGCTCATGAACACCTCGACGTCGATGCCGGCGCGCGCGCGGATGCGCGCCCAGGCCTCGTCGCCGTGGTGCATGCGCACCATCTCCTCCATCGCGCCGTTGATCATGCCGTACATCGTCGCGCCTGCCCCGCCCTCGCGCCGCGCGCGGACAGGCGCGAAGCTCCGGGAGCCTGAATAGCAGCCGCCGGCGGCCTTGCGGCGCGCCGGCGGGGCGACTTCACGAAACTTAACGCCGCCCGCCGCCTGGGCGCCGCTCCTGCGGCCCCCGGGCGGCGGCGCGGGTCACGAGGCCTTGAGCAGGCCGCGCAGCACGTAGGGAAGGATGCCGCCGTGCCGGTAGTACTCGACCTCGTCGAGCGTATCGATGCGGCAGGACACGACGATGCGGTCGACCTTGCCGTCCGCGCGGCGGATGGCGACCGGCACGTCCATGCCGGGCCTGATGCCCTGCGCGATCCCCGTGACGTCGAAGACCTCGCTGCCATCGAGCGCCAGCGACTGGCGCGTCATGCCGTCCTTGAACTGCAGCGGCAGGACGCCCATGCCGACGAGGTTGGAGCGGTGGATGCGCTCGAAGCTCTCCACCAGCACCGCGCGGATGCCGAGCAGGCGCGTGCCCTTGGCCGCCCAGTCGCGGCTGGAGCCCGTGCCGTATTCCTTGCCGCCGACCACGACCAGCGGCACGCCCTCGCGCTGGTAGCGCATCGCGGCGTCGAAGATCGACATCTGCTCGCCCGAGGGCATGTAGCGCGTGACGCCGCCCGAGGTGCCGGCCGCCATCTCGTTCTTCAGCCGGATGTTGGCGAAGGTGCCGCGCATCATGATCTCGTGGTTGCCGCGGCGCGTGCCGAACTGGTTGAAGTCCTGCTCGCGCACCTGGCGCTCGAGCAGGTACTCGCCCGCCGGCCCGTTGCGCTTGATCGAGCCGGCCGGGGAGATGTGGTCGGTCGTGATCGAGTCGCCGAGCAGCGCCAGCAGCCGCGCGCCGGAGATGTCCGAGAACGTGCCCGGCTCGCGCGACATGCCCTCGAAATAGGGCGGCAGCTTCACGTAGGTGGAGCCGTCGTTCCAGCCATAGGTCATGCCCGTCGAGCCGCCCATGCGCTGCCAGTCGGCGTCGCCCTTGAACACGTCGGCGTAGCGCGCGCGGTACATCTCCGCGGAGATGGTCGCGCGCATCGTCTCCGCGATCTCGCGGTTCGACGGCCACACGTCGCGCAGGTAGACGGGCTTGCCGTCCCTGCCCATGCCCAGCGGCTCGGTGGCGACGTCGCGCAGCACCGAGCCGGCGAGCGCGTAGGCGACGACCAGCGGCGGCGAGGCGAGGTAGTTCGCCTTCACCTGCGGGTGGACGCGGCCCTCGAAGTTGCGGTTGCCGGAGATGACCGCGGAGACGGTGAGGTCGCCGCCGTCGATCGCCTCGGCGATCTCGTCGGGCAGCGGCCCCGAGTTGCCGATGCAGGTCGTGCAGCCATAGCCCGCGAGGTTGAAGCCCAGCGCGTCGAGATGCGGCTGCAGCCCGGCCTTGGCGAGGTAGTCGGTGACGACCTGCGAGCCCGGCGCCAGCGAGGTCTTGACCCAGGGCTTGCTGCGCAGGCCGAGCTCGTTCGCCTTCTTCGCCAGCAGCCCCGCCGCGACCAGCACCGCCGGGTTGGAGGTGTTGGTGCAGGAGGTGATCGCCGCGATCACGACGTCGCCGTGGCGCAGCGCGTACTCGCCCTTGCCGACCTTGACCGGCTCCCTGGAGGCCTTCGGCCCGAGCAGCTCGGGCAGGGCCTTCTCGAAGTTCGCCTTCACGCTGCCCAGCGCGACGCGGTCCTGCGGGCGCTTCGGGCCGGCGAGCGAGGGCTCGACCGAGCCCATGTCGAGCTCGAGCACGTCGGTGAAGACGGGATCGGGGGAGCCCGCGTCGCGCCACATGCCCTGCGCCTTGGCATAGGCCTCGACGAGCTTGATGCGCGCGGCGTCGCGGCCGGTGAGCGCGAGGTAGTTCAGCGTCTCCTGGTCGACCGGGAAGAAGCCGCAGGTCGCGCCGTACTCGGGCGCCATGTTGGCGATCGTCGCGCGGTCGGCGAGCGACAGCGCGTCGAGGCCCGGGCCGAAGAACTCGACGAACTTGTTCACCACGCCCTTCTTGCGCAGCATCTGCGTGACGGTCAGGACGAGGTCGGTCGCCGTCAGCCCCTCGCGCATCTGGCCGGTGAGCCTGAAGCCGACGACCTCGGGGATCACCATCGAGACGGGCTGGCCGAGCATCGCGGCCTCGGCCTCGATGCCGCCCACGCCCCAGCCAAGCACCGCGAGCCCGTTCACCATCGTGGTGTGGGAGTCGGTGCCGACCAGCGTGTCCGGATAGGCGAAGGACCTGCCGCCGTTCTCCGACACCCAGACGGTCTGGGCGAGGTACTCGAGGTTGACCTGGTGGCAGATCCCGGTGCCCGGCGGCACGACGCGGAAATTGCCGAAGGCGCTCTGGCCCCAGCGCAGGAAGTTGTAGCGCTCGCCGTTGCGCTCGTACTCGAGGCGCACGTTCTTCGCGAGCGCGTCGGCCGAGCCGGAATGGTCGATCACCACCGAGTGGTCGATGACGAGGTCGACCGGCGAGAGCGGGTTGATCTTGCGCACGTCGCCGCCCATGCCGGCCATCGCGTCGCGCATCGCGGCGAGGTCGACGACCGCGGGCACGCCGGTGAAGTCCTGCATCAGCACGCGCGCCGGGCGGTAGCCGATCTCGCGGTCGGACCGCCGGTCCACGGCCCAGGCCGCCACGGCCTTGAGGTCGTCCAACGTCACCGAGCGCCCGTCCTCGTGGCGCAGCAGGTTCTCGAGCAGCACCTTCATCGAGAAGGGCAGGCGCGAGATGCCGGCGAGCCCGGCCTGCTCGGCCGCGGCGAGCGAGAAGTACTCGTAGCTCCTGCCGTCGATGGTGAGGGTGCGGCGGGTCTTCAGCGTGTCGGTACCGATGGCGGTCAAGGGTCGTCTCCCGGTCGGAGGGCGGACGGGTCGCGGGTTCCGGGCGAGCCGCCGCGCCTGCGCGCGCTCGGCCGCCCCGCCCCGGGCCCTGGATGCGGGGTCCGTCTATCACGGCCGCGCCCGCTTTTGCACCCCAAGCCCGCCCGGCGCGCGCGCCGGGCGCGGGCGGCGATTGACCCCCGCCGGGGCAAGCGGTAGCAACGGGCGTCGCCCCCGGCATCGAAGAAGGCCGTCCATGCCACGGGGGGCGCGGGAGGAGACAGGTGCCGACCTGGTCGCAGGACGCCGGAACCGGGAGGCGCGCGTGAGCGCCGCCGACACGTTCCCCAAGCTGCTCGACGCGGCGATGGCCCGGCGCGCCGGCCGGCCGGCCTTCCGCGAGAAGCGCCTCGGCATCTGGCAGACCTGGACCTGGCGAGAATGGCGCGACGACGTCCACGCCATCGCGGCCGGGCTGCACGGCCTCGGGCTGGGCCGCGGCCAGACCCTGGCGATCGTCGGCGACAACCGCCCGCTGCTCTACGGCGCGATCTGCGCCGCGCAATGCCTGGGCGCCATCCCCGTCCCGGTCTACCAGGACGCGGTCGCCGAGGAGATGGGCTTCGTGCTCGGCCATGGCGAGGCGCGCATCGCGATCGCCGAGGACCAGGAGCAGGTCGACAAGCTGATCGCGGTCGGCGCGCGCGCGCCGGCGCTCGAGCGCATCGTCTACGACGACCCGCGCGGCCTGCGCGACTACGACCACGCGCGCATCGGCTCGCTCGCGTCGCTGATGGAGGCCGGCCGCGCCGCGCTGGCGCGCGACCCGGCGCTGGTCGAGCGCGAGATCGCGCTAGGCGAGGGCGGCGACGTCGCGGTGATGCTCTACACCTCGGGCACGACGGGCCAGCCCAAGGGCGTGATGCTCACCTACGACAACGTGCTGACCACCTGCGCCAACGCCGTCGCCTTCGACCGGCTGGGCGAGGCGGACGAGATCCTCGCCTACCTGCCGATGGCCTGGGTGGGCGACCACGTCTTCTCCTACGGCGAGGCGCTGATCTCCGGCTTCTGCGTCGCCTGCCCGGAATCCGGCGCGACGGTCATGAACGACCTGAAGGAGATCGGGCCGACCTTCTTCTTCGCGCCGCCGCGCATCTTCGAGAACCTGCTGACGCAGGTGACGATCCGCATGGAGGACGCGAGCGCGCCCAAGCGCGCGATGTACCGCTTCTTCATGGACCACGCGCGTCGCGTCGGCATCGACATCCTCGACGGCAGGCCGGTGGGGGCCGCCGACCGGCTGCTCTACCGGCTGGGCGAGTGGCTGGTCTACGCGCCGCTCAAGAACGTGCTGGGGCTCGGCCGCATGCGCGTGGGCTACACCGCGGGCGAGGCGATCGGCCCGGACCTCTTCGCCTTCTACCGCTCGCTCGGCCTCAACCTGAAGCAGCTCTACGGCATGACCGAGGCGAGCGTCTTCATCTGCCTGCAGCCCGACGGCCAGATCAAGATCGACACGGTCGGGCCGGCGGCGCCGGGCGTCGAGATCCGCCTCGCCGACAGCGGCGAGGTCCTCGTCCGCAGCCCCGGCGTGTTCAAGCTCTACTACAAGAACGAGGACGCCACGCGCGACGCCAAGACCGCGGATGGCTGGCTGCGCACCGGCGACGCCGGCATCTTCGACGCCGACGGCCACCTGCGCATCGTCGACCGCGCGAAGGACGTCGGCCGCCTCACGGGCGGCGCGCTCTTCGCGCCGAAGCACATCGAGAACAAGCTCAAGTTCTTCGCCTACGTGAGGGAGGCCGTCGCCTTCGGCGCCGACCGCGACTTCGCCTCGGCCTTCGTCAACATCGACCTCGAGGCGGTCGGCAACTGGGCGGAGCGCCGCGGCATCGCCTACGCCTCGTACCAGGAGCTCGCGGCGCGGCCGGAGGTCCTGGACCTGGTCGCCGACTGCGTCGCGCGGGTGAACGCCGACCTCGCCGCGGACCCCGCGCTGGCCGGCTCGGCGATCCGCCGCTTCATCGTGCTGCACAAGGAACTCGACGCCGACGACGGCGAGCTCACGCGCACGCGCAAGGTCCGCCGCGGCTTCATCGCCGAGCGCTACGCGCCGCTGGTCGAGGCGATCTACGCCGGCGAGGCGCGCGGGCGCATCGCCACCGACGTCACCTTCGAGGACGGCCGCAAGGGCCGCATCGAGGCGGACCTCGAGGTCAGGGACATGCCCGCCGCCGGCGCCGTCGGCCGGCGCGAGGCCGCGGAATGAGCGCCGCCGCGCCGCGCCCCGGGGAGGCGCTGCTGTCGGTCGACGGCATCTCGCTCGCCTTCGGCGGCGTCAAGGCGCTGACCGACGTCTCCTTCGACGTGCGCAAGGGCGAGATCCGCGCGATCATCGGGCCCAACGGCGCGGGCAAGTCGTCGATGCTCAACTGCATCAACGGCTTCTACCAGCCGCAGCAGGGCCGCATCACCTATCGCGGCGTCGAGCGCCGGCAGATGCGCCCGCACGAGGCCGCCGAGCAGGGCATCGCGCGCACCTTCCAGAACATCGCGCTGTTCCGCGGCATGTCGACGCTTGACAACATCATGACCGGGCGGCTGCTGAAGATGAAGGTGCCATTCTTCTGGCAGGTGTGGCGCCACGGCCCGGCGATGCGCGAGGAGATCGAGCACCGCAGGTTCGTCGAGGGCGTCATCGAGTTCCTGGAGATCGAGCACATCCGAAAGACGCCGGTCGGCCGCCTGCCCTACGGGCTGCAGAAGCGCGTCGAGCTTGGCCGCGCGCTCGCGATGCAACCCGAGCTGCTGCTGCTCGACGAGCCGATGGCGGGAATGAACCTCGAGGAGAAGGAGGACATGTGCCGCTTCATCCTCGACGTGGTCAGGCAGTACGGCACCACGATCGCGCTGATCGAGCACGACATGGGCGTGGTGATGGACCTCTCCGACCGCGTCGTCGTGCTCGACTACGGGCGCAAGATCGCCGACGGCACGCCGGCCGAGGTGAAGGCGGACCGGCGGGTCATCGACGCCTATCTCGGCGTCGGGCACTGAGGGGCGCGCGATGCTCTACCAGGTCTTCGTCGATCCCTTCGTGCAGATGGCCGACATGCCCGACCTGCTCGTGCAGGTCCTCTGGGAGGGCACGGTCGCGGGCGTGCTCTACGCGCTGATCGCGCTGGGCTTCGTCCTCATCTTCAAGGCGTCGGGCGTGTTCAACTTCGCCCAGGGGATCATGGTCGTCTTCGCGGCCCTCACGCTGGTCGGGCTGCACGAGAACGGCGTCCCCGCCCCGCTCGCCCTCGTCCTCACCGTGGGCGTGATGTACGCGCTGGCCTGGAGCATCGAGCGCGTCGTGCTGCGCCCGCTGGTCAACCAGCCGGACATCATCCTGTTCATGGCGACCTTCGGGATCACCTACCTGATCATCGGGCTCGGCGAGTTCATCTTCGGCGGGCGCCCCAAGGCGATGATCACCGGCGAGCTCTTCCTGCCGCGCGGCGCCATCGACGTGCAGATGCTGGGCGGCCGCGTCACCTTCCAGAAGCTCGACATCGCCGCGGCCGTCATCGCCGGGCTGATGGTCGCCGCGCTCGCGGTGTTCTTCCAGCGCACGCGCATCGGGCGCGCGCTGCGCGCCGTGGCCGACAGCCACAAGGCGGCGCTGTCGGTCGGCATCTCGCTCAACCAGATCTGGGTCATCGTGTGGTTCACCGCCGGCCTCGTGGCGCTGGTGACCGGGATCATGTGGGGGGCGCGCTCCGACGTGTCCTTCGGGCTGCAGATCATCGCGCTCAAGGCGCTGCCGGTGCTGATCCTCGGCGGCTTCACCTCGGTGCCCGGCGCCATCGTCGGCGGGCTGATCATCGGCATCGGCGAGAAGATGGGCGAGTTCTACTGGGGGCCGCTCGTCGGCAGCGGCATCGAGAGCTGGCTCGCCTACCTGATCGCGCTTGCCTTCCTGCTGTTCCGGCCGCAGGGCCTGTTCGGCGACAAGATCATCGAGCGGATCTGAGGGAGGACGGGCGCCGTGTTCTACCGCGAGGCCGGGCAGTTCAAGACCAGCTACGAGGCCGACATGGCCGTCTTCCCGATCCGGCAGGACCGGGTCGGGCTCGCGATCATCCTCGCGGCGGCGGTCGCGCTGCCGCCCTTCCTCGATTCCTTCGTCGTCGGCACGGTGCTGGTCCCGTTCCTGGTCTTCTCGCTCGCGGCGACCGGGCTCAACCTGCTGACCGGCTACACCGGCCTGCTCTCGCTCGGCACCGGCGCGTTCATGGGCGTGGGCGCCTATGCCTGCTACAAGCTGACGACGATCTTCCCACAGGTGAACATCCTCGTCTGGATCCTCGCCTCGGGCTTCTTCTCCGCCGCCATCGGTGTCGTCTTCGGCCTGCCGAGCCTGCGCATCAAGGGCTTCTACCTCGCGGTCGCGACGCTGGCCGCGCAGTTCTTCCTGGAATGGTGCTTCGTGCGCATTCCCTGGCTCTTCAACTACAACCTCTCCGGCGCGATCGAGGCGCCTTCGCGAAGCGTTTTCGGAATACCGATCGTCGGCGCGAGCGCGACGCCGCTGGCGCGCTACTACGCGATCCTCGCGATCGTCGTCGCGCTCACCTGGATCGCCTCGAACATCGTCCATGGCCGCGTCGGCCGCGCCTGGATGGCGGTGCGCGACATGGACATCGCGGCCGAGCTCATGGGCATCCGGCTGCTGCGCGCCAAGCTGCTCGCCTTCGCCGTGTCGTCCTTCTACTGCGGCATCGCGGGCGCCGCGATGATGTTCCTGTGGTACGGCGGCGGCGAGGCCAAGGACGCGTTCTCGATCAACCTGTCCTTCACGATCCTGTTCATGATCATCATCGGCGGGCTCGGCAGCCTGCTCGGCGCCTTCCTGGGCGCGGCGCTGCTGCACCTCGTCCCGATCTTCCTGAAATTCGGGCTGCCCGAGCTGGGCGTCCCGATCGGCGGCGCCACCGCCGAGCACCTGACGCACATCCTCGTCGGCGCGCTCATCGTCTTCTTCCTCATCGTCGAGCCGCACGGTCTCGCGCGGCTCTGGGCGACGACGAAGCAGAAGCTGCGCGCCTGGCCCTTCCCGTACTGAGGGCAAGCGTGCCCGGCGAGGATGTCGACGTCAGCATCGTGGCGACGGAACCAGCCGCGGCCAGCCCCGGCCCGGCGCTCCGCGACGAAAAGGGAGGTGACACCATGTCGATGAGGAAACTTGCGCTCGGGGCCGCGGCTGCGGCCGCGCTCGGCGCCCTGGCGCCGGCGATGGCGCCCGCCCAGGACTCGATCTACGTCCCGATGCTGTCCTACCGCACCGGGCCCTTCGGCGGCTCGGGCGTGCCGATCGCCGACGGCATGCACGACTACCTGCGCATGCTCAACGAGCGCGACGGCGGCATCGGCGGCGCGCGCCTCGTGATCGAGGAATGCGAGACCGGCTACGACACCAAGAAGGGCGTCGAGTGCTACGAGGCGATCAAGGGCAAGAACCCGGTCGTCGTGAACCCCTACTCGACCGGCATCACGCTGCAGCTGATCCCG
>Ga0169931_10009521_pt1 | contig 13991 bp, 14 predicted proteins | sample Kivu_15m_20L_FD_129675 | JGI IMG/M metagenome (GOLD analysis project Ga0169931, IMG submission 129675) | Freshwater microbial communities from Lake Kivu, Western Province, Rwanda to study Microbial Dark Matter (Phase II) - Kivu_15m_20L... | ecosystem: Environmental > Aquatic > Freshwater > Lake...
AGGCCGGCCGGCCCCAGCAAGGAGGCCAGGACCACCATCACCCTGCCCCAGCGAAACACAGACGGTCCGCAAGGGATCATTCGCAGATAATCCATCCTGCTAAAGTTTCACCGGATCGATCGCCAACTGAAACCAGGGGGCAACAGATTTCTGTCCGTTGCGCTCCTTGTTTTCCCCGTTCCAGACGGCGAACGAAATGGTCTGCACGCGCCCAGGAATCAATTTCGCTTCGTTCTCCTGCTCGTCGCTCGACAGCGGGCGGCGCATCACCACATGCCAGACGCCGTCTTTCCATTGGGCTTTCCCCTGAATACGCCCCTGCTTTTCTTTCGTGGTCAGCGTGCTGAACCCGCCGCCGATCAAGTCTTCCACCGACGAGACCCGGCGGGGAATGACTTCAAACGTGCGCACACCGCCCTCTTTCTTTTCCGATTGGCGCGCGGCGCGACGGTCGATGTCGCTCTGCCAATCCGCTTTCCAATGCCAGATATTGATGTAGTGATCCAACTGCCCCATGCAGAAAAAGGCGGGGGCATCGCCCAGCGGGAGGCCGATCGCCACGCCATCGCGGAAGGTGCCCGGCGTCAGACGGTCGTTTTTCGTATTGTCCTGCCATTCCAGCAGAAAGGCGATCTCGGTGCCGTTATGGATAGACCGGACCGCCAGCGCCCGTGCCGTGGGTTCAGGCCAGACCGGACGGGTGATGACCTGCCCGCTGAGCGGCAGGGTCATTGGCGGCACTTTGGTCCAGGCGGCATCTTCGGGCGCCGATGGCAGCTCACCCTCGACCAGATGGGACCGGATCATCATCCCTTCCGAACTAACCAGAGGGATGCCCGATCCGCCCAGGACGCTGCCGATCACCAGGAGACTCGCAAGAAAAACAACCAGGAGAGGACGGGAGCGATTGAGAGTCATCATTCGCACCATGCAGGGAGTCGGTGACTCGACGGCATCCGTCGAGGTGGTTGCCTGCTCGCACACACGCCTACGGAAGCTTCACCCGGCGAATCTTATTCTCTCCACGCTCGCACATATAGAGGTGGCCTTGCGAATCCAGCGCCAAACCGACGGGCGAATTCACCACCGCTTCCACGCCCAACAAGCCGTCTCCGTGCTTCACCGTGCCGGCGGATTCCTTCGCCACGAAACGGGCGGCGCCGCAGCCCCCCATATTCTTGTCTTCATAGCCGCTGTCGCCGTTCCCGGCGACGGTCGTGATGAGGCCCGTCTGCGCGTCCACTTTGCGCACACGGTGATTCATCGTATCGGAGACGTACAGATTGTCCTGCAGATCGAACACGACGGCTTCCGGCGCATGCAGCATGGCCCGGATGGCCGGCTTGTCGTCGCCGTCAAACCCGTAACGGCAGACTCCGGCGACCGTCGAGATGACCCCGGTGCGGGCGTCGATCTTTCGCACGCGGTTGCTGCCCTTATCAACGATATGCACATCGCCCTGGCTGTTCACCGCGATGCCGACCACGTCATAGAGGCGGGCCTCAATCGCCGGCTTGCCGTCGTCCAAATACATCGACATATCCAGCCCATCCGAGCAGACCGGCATCAGCCAGCCGTGGTCATCGCTGAAATCGATGCCGATGGCATCGCCGGAAAGCACCACGAGGTTGCGGGCGACCAGGGGCTGTTCCCGCGCATCGTCTTCGGCGGTCCAGGTTCCGGCAATGGTAGCGACCATCCCGGTCTTAGCGTCGTAGCGCCGGACTTTATGGGCCTGAGTATCGGCGATATACATGACATCGTCGCGGTCGAAGGCAATCGCGGCCGGCCAGGTGAGATTCACCTCCAGCGCCGGGCCGTCCCCGTTGAATCCATGCTGGCCGGTGCCGACGACGGTCGTGATGATGCCGGTGTCCCGATCCACTTTTCGGATCCGGTTGCTCCCGGAATCGCAGATATAGAGATGGTTCTGTGAATCGAAGGCGACATCGAGCGGCAGATACAAACCAGCTTCTCCGCAGGGCCCCTCATCACCGCTGTAACAGGTTTCGCCGATGCCGGCGAAGTTGTGCAGCGTGCCCTCTTGGAGATTGATGCGGCGGATGCGGTCGGACCCGGACTCGGCGAAGTAGAGCCACTTCTCCTCTTTGTCCAGCGCCACGTGGTGGGGCAGCGGAATCCCGGCCTTCACCGCGCGCTTGCCGTCACCGGTGCTGCGGGCCTTCCCGTTGCCCGCAAAGGTTTCGATGTACCCGCCTGCCAACTGCAGTTCTGTGTCCATGCCCATCCTTCGTGCGTCTGGCCGCCGCCGTAGTGCTGTCGGTTAGGCGCGCGTGGCCGGCTGCGCGACGGCAGCCGACTGATCGACTGTGATCGCCTGCGCGGGCGCGGCCGTGATGGCCTGAACCGGCGCCGCCGCTTGCTGCTGCGCCGCCTGGGCTTGCGCCTGGGCCTCGGCTTCGATGGTATCGGCTTCGTGCACGGACTTCTTGAAGCCCTTGATGGCCTTGCCCAAGCCCTCTCCGAGCTGCGGCAGCTTGCCCGCGCCGAAAATGATCAGCACGATCACAAGGATGAGAATCAACTCGGTAAATCCAAGACTCCCAAACATGATGGACTCCTTCGTGAGGGGTAAATCAGGACGCGGAACTTTCTTTGGCTTTCTTCGCGAACCGCTCTTTCAAGCGCTTGCGGGCCTCTTCGGCCTGCTCGAACATCTTGCACTTGTCGTACACGCTGATCAGGTTGTAATAGGCCAGCGGCTCCTCGGGGTTGTGCTCGACGGCGCTTTCCATGACCTTGATCGCCAAATCCGTCTTCTTGTGATTGAGCGCGATTTCCATCAGCTTGAAGCTGGCTTCCAAATGCGAGGGCTCCAGCTCCAGCGTCCTGAGATAGCACTGAATCCCCATGTCGATCGTGTTGTAGTCCGACACCTGCGGATTATCCAGCTCGATATAGACGCCCGCGAGATTGTACCAGGCGATCGGATCCTCCGGCGTGATCTCGACCAGCCGCTCGTAGTAATCCTTGGCGTCCATGTACTTCTTCTTCTCCGCGCAGAGGCGGCCCAGATTGAAGAGGGCCAGCACGTCATGCGCAAAGACATCGAGCGCATGTTTGAACTCGGTTTCGGCTTCATCGGCCATGTTCTTGGTCGCGTAGATCGTGCCGAGGTTCGAGTAATACATCGCCAGGGAGCGGTTCATCTCCGCGCGCAGAGCTTCGGCCATCTCGATCGATTTTTTGACTTCGGCCAGCGCGTCGTCGAGGCGCCCCTTGCTGAAATACAATTCACCCAGTCGGCAGCGGGCCTGAAAATCGTCCGACTCCGCGGTCAGGTGCTTCTCGATTTCGGCAATCTCTTCGTCCGGCGACAGCGGCTGATCGCCCGGATCGAGGGCCGTGGCAGCGGGGATCGATTCAGATGTCGGCTTCGTTGTGTCCATACGTGTACCTTGTGTGTCTGTGCTGAAGGTTAAACCTGTTCCGTCACCAGTCCGTCAGACGAACCCATCAACGGGCTGTCCGCCGGCACCGCAGATTCCGCCACCACCGGCTTGGCCCGATCGAGCGTCAACAACATCACCCCGAGAATCACCATCAGCGTGAGATTGGAAAACAGCAACGCATATCCGGCGATAAACATGAGTCCGATCCCATACCCGGCCAGCCGCCCCATATTGAGCAACTTAATCACCGTGTAGGACCAGCAGAGCAACCCTCCCATATAAATCGCAAACGGGAGATAGAAGGTATAGCCCATGCCGAACTGGAAAATCCACCCGATCCCTTGCGAGGCCTGGCGCACCGCCGACGCCATAGCCGGATCATACAGGCCGAGGAGATAGTCGGTAAAGATCAAGGTCGTGAAAATGGTCCCGGTCGTGGCCCAGAACCAGATGGCCCGATTGCGCTGGCGGCGGTTCTTCGTGCGGAGCGAGAGCCCCTGGCCATAGGCCACAAAGGTAAGATAACTCGCGAGCACCATCAAGGCTTCCCCGATGCGATGCGCTTCATAGACGAACGGCGGCGCCGCCACCGTGCCCGCCACGCTGTAGGCGGTGGACACGATCTGATAATACAGCCAGCCCGATATCCCGACGGCGAACGTCAGGCCCAGTATACGCTGTGCGCGGCCCTGATGGGTCGCGAGTTACTCGGCCATCAGCAGAACCAGCGTCACGAAGGCAATTCCGTTGTACACCAGGGAGCCCGCCATCCCCGGAGGAACCACTAAAAACCCTGCCGTGAGCAGCAAAAGTAGCGCCGCACAGGCCATTGCCGCCTTGGTCACCCGGCTGCTATCGGGTCCTGCCCCCCGATTGACCATGGTCACGATCAAGGCAAGAAACAAGAGGATCGCCACAATGTTGAGCAGCCACGTTCCGACTTCGGTGAGCGTGCTGAAGGTCGGGGTAATCCAGGGATGCGCCGCGGCGAACTTGCTGAGATGCATCCCCAGACGCGAAACCAGGCGATACAGCACCAGTTCGAGAAAGGACGTCAGGAGGACGAGCTTGATCGTATATTCGAAGAGTGGGCCATACTCGCTCACCCTGCCCGTGAGCCGCTCTCCCATCGTCGCCATCTTCATCGCATGCGCTCCGCCTGAATCACACCGGATTATAGCCGTCGAAAAAAAACGAGGTCAATGCCGGATCGGCCTGGTACGTGGCCGCCCTCAGCCTATGAAGACCCGATCGGTTGCGGCGCCTGCTTCTCCCGGGCGATATACAGCAAGCCGTCCGCCATCGAGTAGTTGAACGGCAGTTCGCACACCACTTCGCTGATCCGTTCATAGACATACTGGTACAGCTTCTCCGACTGCTCCGGCGTCATCCCTTCCTGCACCTCGTAGAAAAATCCCAAGCTAAGATCCTCCGCCGACGGCCGCATGATGCGGCGGATGCCGTACCCGCCGGGATCGCTCATGATCGGCGCCTCTTTTTCAAGGTCAAAGAGGCAGGGCTGGCAGGAGAAGCCGAACGATTCGTGCAGCTTCTTGTTCTCCACGACAAAGTTCATCGTTTCCAGCGCTTCGTCTTCTTTCTCGGTGGGGAAGCCCACGATGATATAGCAATGGACGGCGATGCCCACATCCACACAGTCGTCGGCGATGCGACGCACCCACTCCTGCTTGATGCCCTTCTTCATGAAATCCATGATGCGCTGGTTGAATGATTCCAGCCCGAACACGATCTTGAGACAGCCGGCATCCCGCATCGACGTCAGCAACTCGCGCGACAGGTTCTTTTCAAACCGCATCTCGCAGGTCCACTTGATGTCCAGCTTGCGCTCGATCATCTGCTGGCAGAGCCGCTTGGTCGGCGCCAGGGCAAAACATTCGTCGGTGAAGAAAAAATACTGCGCCCCGTATCGCTGCTTGAGCCATTCCAATTCTTCGATCGTGCGCCCCGGATCCTTCTGCCTGAAATTCTGGTGGTCGAGCGTCAGCGCGCAAAAGGCGCAGTCCTTGTAGTAGCACCCGCGCGAAAACTGCACCGGCAGCACCGGCTCCGGCGACAAGTATTTATCGAGGGGAAATCCGTCGTAATTCGGAGCGGGCAGCTGATTCACATTTTCTGAATAGAAGGGCTGATTGACCGTAATTTTCCCGTTCTGGCGGTAAATCAGATTCGGCACTTTGCTGAAATCCTTTTTGCCGGCCATCTGATTCACCAGCTCCAGCAGCGCCGTTTCGCCCTCAAAGACCACGATATCATCCGCAAGGTCGAACAAGCTGGGGCACCGCCGGATGTTGTCCACCAAACGCGTGAAGATGCTGCCCCCGATCGTCACATGCAAATCCGGCGCGGCTTCTTTGATCAAGCGGCACAAGGTCAGCCCAGGGATGATCTGTGAGGTGGCGGTAATCGACACGCCGATGATATCCGGACGATCGCCCACGATCGACGGGATGAACCGGTCACGGAAGAGACTAATGTACGGGTTTTGCGCCTCATCCTGAATGACCTTCATGAGATCTTTCGAGGAATAGATGGAATAGTTGCTGAACTGGTTATCGACCACCGTCAGCCTGGTCGGGAAATAAATGGAAGAGATCAGCTCAAGCCATTTATCGATCATGAAGAGGCTGCCTCGATAGGCATCCAGATCGTAAAACCCTTCACCCCGCAGCGTTTCTTTGGCCAGCTCCACGCGATCGATGAGGTAGGAGAACCGATCCAGTGATTCGACGACCTTCGCGTAATGCTCCCGGCTCCCAGGACCGGTATCTCCGGACTGGCTCCGTTCAAGCGCTCGTTGCTTGTCCAGCAATTGCCGGTGAACTTCGTTCCCGAACGATCTCGTCAGCACCTGATCCAGCAATTCGATGCCAAGATCCCGCTGGGAGACGTTCGTCACGCCTGCTTGATGCAGAAATCCGGTCAATGATGGGAGGCTGAGATAGGGCTGAGAAGGATGCCACGTCGGAGGGAATAGCAACGAAACTTTCATGGAAGACACTTTCTAATATCTTCGGAAAATCAGATAGTTTCGAGTGGTTTGATCGTTCGTTTATACACTCCCCCATTTCCCAAATGCAACCCTGACTCCAGTCACATCTTGCACGGACCATAGACCTGACTGGCATGGCGAATGGAGGGCAAAAAGAAGAAGCCCCGGATCATTTCGCCACTCACGTGACGCCGACCCGGGGCCCTCTATTTCACGACGCTCAACGCCTTAGCGAAGAACGCTGGGCTCTCCAGAGACCGGTTCGCTCACGGAAGCTTGAGCGTGAACCAGGTGGAGAGCGCCTTCATACCGTTGCGCTCGATGTTGTTCCCGTCCCACACCGCAAACGCGATGGGCACAGACATCCCCGCCTTGAATTGCGTATCGTTGGCATCGCCGGTCTCCAGGCTGCGCTTGATGACCACGCGCCAGGTCGGACCACTATATCCACCGCCCTTGACGGAACCTGACGGCTCCCACACGCCATTCCCGATCACATCCTGATGGGCCTGGGTGGTCAAGGTGCTGAATCCGTTGGCATTCAGGTCTTCCACCGAGCTCACGCGGAGCGTCGGATCGGACATGATGTTGCCGGACCAAATGCCTGAGTTGAAGGGCCCAAGGCTCCGACCGATCCGGTCAGGATAGGTCACGCCGCCAGCCGGCTCTTCAAAGTAGTAGTCCCAGAAAATGCCGGGATACTGATCGTCCACGTCCCACATACCAGCGCTGTCCTTGCCCAGGTCCTTCTGCCATTCCGCATTCCACCGCCAGATGTTGGTGGTTCCGCCTGACTGGCCCATGCACTGGAACGGAGGCGCACCGGCAGTATTCACCGGGAACATGATCGCGGCCTGGTCGCGGAAATCCTGCGGACCGATGGCCGTGTCATTCTTGGTCTGATCGTTCCACTCCACCCGCAACCCAATTTCCTTGCCATTGCTCATGGCCTTGACGAACATCGATTTCACAGAGATGTTCGGGTGCATCGGGGTGGTGATCAGCTGGCCGCTCAAGGGAACCACGACACCAGGAACGCTCTCCCAGACGGGATTCGCTCCATCCATGGGAATCGGGCCCTTGACCGCCTTCGCCGGGATGGTCACCGGCTGGCTTACGGCCAATGGGACTTGCCCAATCGTCAGCATGACGCCGACAACGAGGGCAGAGAGAAGAATGCCAAACACCAATTTCTTGTTGGTCGTCTGCATAACTCTCATACGACTAACCCCTCCTCTCAATTAAATGATTAATGACATCGCCCAATATGACTGCCGACTAGAAAACTGAAAAATAATGAAGCGGAACTTACGCAGTTCCGACCGGCCCACCCTCCTCCTTATCCTTCTCTTTGTCCTTCACATCCATGAACGACTGCGCCCCGACCTCGTTCAGCAGCATGCTCAACTCATTGCCCTGGTCCTGCGCGCCGCACTCGTAGGTCTGGCCTTCCGGAGAATTAAACGTCGCCGGACGGTAGTCGGTCTCGGTATAGGGCTGCGGCGTCACACCCAGGAACGCCGTCTCAAACTCGATCCAATCGGACGTCATATCCGCCACAATCTTAAAGAGGCCGGAATCCGACTTCTTCGTCAGCATGCGGCAAAACAGCGGCACCCAGCGGCCAATGTGATTCTTGACGAATTTCTTTTGCGCATCGACCACGACTTGCGTCTTATCGGCTCCGTCATGGCACCGCGAGTAGGATTCTTTGTAGGCGAGGAAATGCATGAACTCGAACTCAACACTGAGGTGGTCGAGGCGCTCATGGATATCCTTCGACAGCTCGACACCGAAAGCCTTGTAGAAGCCCGCAATATCGCCCATGGTATGCGATTGCGCAAAGACGTGGTCGTTGCCGAACAGGGTCTCATAGGGAGGACAGTCGAGGGTAATGACATTGCTAAACACCCGACGATGCTCCGACTGGAGATCACTTAACTGCCAGTTCACACATTCGGTGGCAATGAGCTTTTCCACGTGGTCGAGCTGCTTCTTGAGCGCCGCCAGCTTCTGCTTCGCGCGGTCGCCCCCCTGGTTCGCGTCCAGCGCGGCCTGCAAGGCATCCAGCGCGGCACGGCCATCCTCGACGAACTCCCCGCACTGCAGATAATCGAGAAACTCTTCATCCTCCGGATACAACAGGCTCCAGGAGATCAGGAGATACAATTTGCTGCGGTTCAGGGCTCGCTCGACGGCAGGGGAATCTTTAATGGTCGGGGTCGTCGGAATAACGGCGGCAGTCGTGGTTGTCGCGCTCTGCACCGGTTGTTTACTCGTCATGGCAATTGTCTCCTGGATATTAGACTCAACCCAGGCCTCACAGCTCACACAAGTCCCGCATTAACTACACGCACCTTCACGAGCCTGCGTATGATAGGTAAAGGTCCTCTGGATGTCAAGCAAGAACTCCTGCACAAACCGGCAAAATCGGACGAACATATTTCTTTTTCAATCTCTGCGAATTTCACGATTTTCGTCCGGCTATACCCGTACATGGCCTTGACTTTTTACCACAACCCGGCCAACTGCCTGATCGGCGTCACCCGAATGGCGACATGATCGTTCACCGTCTTGCACACATGCTCGCAAATCCCGCAGCCGACGCACCACTCGGATGCAAGCACTAACCGCATAGCGCCGAAATCCATCTCTAAGGCATCAACCGGACACCTCGACACGCAAGCATGACAGCCCTGCCCGGCGGTACAGAGCCGCTGCGTGACCACGGCGCTGCCCATCCGGATCTCCCGCACATGGCTAACCGGCTCCAAGGCCTCCGCCGCGCAAGCCGCCACACAGGGCACATCTTCGCAAAGAAGGCAGGGCGACTGGTCGGCGTAGAGAACCGGCGACCCATCCGCCGGGTGGCACACGATCGCGCCCGGCTCGCAGGCCTTCATGCAATCGCCACACTTGGTGCAGCGCTCCAAAAACAGCGCTTCTTCAACCGCGCCAGGCGGGCGCAGCCAATCCGTGCGCAAGACCGGCGCAGGGACTTCCGGGGTCGCCTCAGTGTGCTTGGAGAATTCCTGGGCGGCCTTGGCCACAGACAGAACGGAATCTTTCAGAAAATCACGCCGCCCGTATGATGGATCGGAAGCCATAAAAATAATCTCGGGGGCTCATACTGAATTTGCAGGATGGTCAAAAGGCCCGAACAGCAAGGCCACAGGCGATGCAAGGACCGCAGGCGTACCCTTGAGGTACGTTGAGGATCCTTGCGAGCCGAGAACGAAGCTGGCGGTTCTTTTCACCATCCTGCATAGCTACATGACGCCGTCGGCGCGGAGCTTATACACCTCTACACAGCGATCGCAGGCGCCGTACTCGATGTCCCACCCCGGATGATTTTCCCGGATGAAGTCCAGCACGTAGGGCTCCAGCTTTGTGCCCATATCCTCCACCCACGAATAGGTCGGGAAACGGCACAACGGACAGGGGAACCCCGGCATCAGCATGACTTTATTTTCGGACTCCGGTACTTCTCCCCCCTCCACATCGACGGCGCGATCCATGACGCGCAACGTGTCGGTGGACATTTCGATCAGCTCGGAGTGGGTGAAATAGGACGTCTGCCACAACCCCTCGAACACCGACTTCAATTGAGGCGGCGGAATCTTCCGGTACCAGGACCGGAACTCTTTGAACCGGTCTTCCTTGCTGAGCATCGGCTCCTTGCCCGCCGTGCTCAGCCGGCTATCGACGCTCACGCTCCAGAGCACGCGGTACCGCTGGAGAATCAGCGTTTCTTCTCCCGGGTTCTGTCCCACCTTCGTATCGGGATCGTAGCCGAATACCGGATCCAGCATGTCGGAGATATGCATCAGTTCATGGCGGCAATAGCGCGTGAGGGCCGGATCGTAAAACCGGCGGGGAATCAGCTTGATGCCGACGCCTTTCAGGCCCTTTTCCTCGAACTGCTTGGCCAGCTCCAGCTCGACGGATCCCCACTTGCGCAGAATATCGACGCCTTCCTGGTCTTCCTTCAACACACCCTTGACCAGTACGATGCCGACCTTGTCTTTCAACAACGGATACTCGTTGAACGAATCGCGGATAATGTCCGAGAACCCCCAGGTGCCGAATAGATACTGATAGAGCTTCTTGAACTCCCCTTCCCGATCCTCCAAAATGAACTTCTCGTAGATCGGATCGGCATACTCATGGAACTCCTTATAGTAGGTCGGATCGCCCTCGCGTTCCGTCTTTTCCACAAAGGAGTCAATGACCTCTTGGAGCAATGCGGGCTGAAACCTGATTTCCATTGGAAGCCTCGAAACGTTGGGGTTGCATCGGACCGAACCGGAGCACCAGCCAGGCCGCTCGACTCCGCGCCACCGGCGGCGCGGGCCACCTTGACTTGGCCGCTGAGCATCTCTTACGATCACTCGAAATCGACCGGAGTATACTGGCCTGAAAAGCCGATTTGCAATCAAGAGGGACCATGAGCGTGTCCCCGGTGACTGGAGACTCTATGCCTGAACACACGATGACCCCGCCGATGCCGAGTGCCGCCCCGGGAACCGCACCGAACGCCACACCCACCGCGCCGGTCGATTTTCTGGAGTACTGGAAAACCGATTGCCGCGAAATCAAAACCTTTCGCGGCCATTCGCACGGCGTCTGGGCCGTCGCCTTCTCACCGGACGGATTGACGCTCGCCAGCGGCGGCGCCGAACGCCTCGTCCGCATGTGGGACATCGAAACCGGCCGGCTCCTGCGCTCGCTCCGCGGCCATACCAACGACATCCGCGCCATTGTCTATACCCCGGACGGCCAGACCATCGCGACCGCGAGCGAAGACCGGACCATCCGTTTGTGGAATCCCAACACCGGCGAACCCACGAAACTCCTCTTCACCCGCTACGACCACAACGTATGCAGCCTCTCCCTGTCGCCCGACGGCCTCATGCTCGCGCGCGGCAGCCACAACAAAGACATCAAAATCTGGGAAGTCACCACCGGCACCGAACTGATGACCCTGCTGGGCAAAGACCAGTACGACCACCATTGGTCCGTGTGCGTCGCCTTCTCGCCGGACGGCATCCACCTGGCCAGCGGCACCGACATCGGCAAAATCAAAGTGTGGGAAGTGCTGCCCAGCGGCGAAGAGAAAGTCCTGCACGACGGCCATTGGCAGCGCGACAACGAAGACTCCACCGAAACGCGCGGCTACTTCATCGAAGACGACGGCGGATTCCAAAAACCGATGGATTACTGGATCGGCGCCATGATCTACACCCCGGACGGGAAGACCCTCATCACGGGGAGCCGCGACAAAACCATCAAGCTCTTCGAGATGCCGAAAGTCGTCGAGACCAAATGCCTGACCGGCCACACCGGCTGGGTCAGATCTTTAGCTGTCTCGCCGGACGGGAAAGTCCTGGTCAGCGCCAGCGACGACAACACCATCAAGTTCTGGGATATCGCCGCCGGCCGCCACATCAAAACCGTGAAGGGCCACACCGGCGGCGTCCGGCAAGTTGTCTTTTCACCAGACGGGAAACGCCTCGCCACCGCCTCCTGGGATCGCACCATCAAGCTGTGGGAAGGCGGAGCGGAACCGGCAGAGTAAGCAACCTCACGCGCGTCCTGTGCCCACCGGCACAGGATGCGCCGACTCCCGTCGCGCCCCTCGGCAGTACCCCCAGTCGCAAAAAATATCCGCCAAGAATGCAGGGAGTGCCACCTAGCCCTCGTCCTCCTCGCTCTCGCTATGGGCGGAGGGAATGCCGTACCGTTTGCACTTCTCCCAGAGGGCTTTGCGGGAGAGGCCCAGGATTTTCGCGGCGGTGGTCCGGCTGCCTTCCACCCGCTCCAGCACGGAGAGGATGTATTCTTTCTCGAACCCTTCCCGCGCGGTCGAGAGGGCGGTCAGCGGCACGTCTTTTTTCTTCCCGCCGACACTGAGGCCTTCATGGCAGAACCCGCAGGACTCTTGCGGCTCGCCGCCCAGGTACGGGCAGGTTTGAAACCCGCAGAGATCGGCCGGCTGAATCGGCTCCCGGTCGCGCCCCAGGGCGACGGCCCGCTCGACCATATTTTCCAGCTCCCGGACATTCCCCGGATAGGAATAGCGCAGCAGCAGCTCCCGCGCCGGCTGGGAAAAGCCCCGCAGCTTCTTGTTCATCTTCTCGGAGCACGTCTGCAACACATGATCCGCGATCACGGCGATGTCTTCCTGCCTGGTCCGCAGCGGCGGAATCACGACCTGGACGACGTTCAGCCGGTAGAAGAGATCTTCCCGGAACCGCCCCGCCGCCACTTCTTTGCGCAAGTCTTTCTGCGTGGCGCAGACCAGGCGCACATCCACATCGATGGTCTGATTGCTGCCGACCCGCTCGAACTTCCGTTCTTGCAGCACCCGCAGCAGCTTGACCTGCACGAGAGGGGAGATCTCGCCGATTTCGTCGAGAAACAGCGTCCCGCGGTTCGCCATTTCGAACCGTCCGCGGCGCTGGCGCAACGCGCCCGTGAAGGCGCCCTTTTCATGGCCGAACAACTCGGCTTCCAGCAGCGTTTCCGGCAACGCCGCGCAACTCACCTTGATCATCGGGTAATCGCGGCGCGGGCTGTTCTGGTGCACGGCGTTGGCGGCCAGCTCTTTTCCCGTACCGCTCTCGCCGAGGATCAGCACCGTGGAATCCGTCGCGGCCACCATCTTGATCTTCTCCAGCACCGCGCGCATTTTTGTATTGGCCCCCAGAATCCCGCCGAAGCTGAATTTGTTTTCCAGCACCGCCTTGAGATCCTGATTCTCTTTGCGTAGGGCCACCACCGTACCCACCCGTTCCACGATCAGCAGCAGCTCGTCCATATTGAACGGCTTGGTGATGTAATCGAAGCCCCCCAATTTCATGGCGCCCACGGCGGTTTCGACGGACCCGTGCGCGGTAATCACTACGACTTCTGTCTGTGCCCGGGCCTCCTTCGCAGCGTTGAGCACCGCCAGCCCGTCGGCGCCGGGAAGCCGGAGATCCGTAATCACGAGGTCGAACTCGCGCTGCCGCACCTGCTCGATCCCCTCAAGGCCGGTCGCCGCCGCGCTCACCTCATGCCCCACCGCTTCGAGCGCATCCGCGATGGACAGGCGCATCAAGGGTTCATCATCGACGATCAGAATGGTCATCGGCATCATGATATCCGCTCCATCGGCTCCCGTTCGCGCGACACCGGCAGGCAGAGGGTAAAGACCGTGCCCTTCCCGACCTCGCTCTCCACCAGAATCTTCCCGCCATGCCGTTCCACAATGCCAAGACTGACCGAGAGGCCCAGTCCCGTCCCTTCGCCCTGGCCCTTCGTCGTAAAGAACGGATCGAAAATTTTCGGCAGCACCGAGGCCGGAATCCCGGACCCCGTATCGCGGATCTCCACCATGCAAATCCCCTCTTCCACCCAGGTCCTGATCGAGAGCACGCCGCCCTCCTTCATCGCCTGCACGGCATTCAAAATGAGATTCATCAGCACTTGCTCGATCATATGCCGGTCGATCATCACACTCGGCAGGCTCGTTCCCAGGGCCGTTTCGAGCGTAATCCGGTTGGGCGCAAACAGATGGCTGGTCA
>Ga0169931_10009522_pt1 | contig 13989 bp, 13 predicted proteins | sample Kivu_15m_20L_FD_129675 | JGI IMG/M metagenome (GOLD analysis project Ga0169931, IMG submission 129675) | Freshwater microbial communities from Lake Kivu, Western Province, Rwanda to study Microbial Dark Matter (Phase II) - Kivu_15m_20L... | ecosystem: Environmental > Aquatic > Freshwater > Lake...
CACGGCTCGGCGTTCACGGCTCGGCGTTCACGGCTCGGCGTTCGCGGCTCGGCGTTCGCGGCTCGGCGTTCGCGGCTCGGAGTCCACGGCTCGGCGTTCACGACTCGCAGTGCACGACTCGCAGTGCACGACTCGCAGCTCACGGCTCGCAGCACTCGGCTCGAGCAGCCTTGGCGGCATTGCTCCACCAGGCCGGCGACCCTGATCGGACCCGGTCGCGGTCGCGCCGCAGGGGTCGAGCCGCCTCCCCGTCGGCCCCCCGGCCAGGCGGGCTGAGCGTCGTCAGCGCTGTGCTACGCTCGCCCGGGATCGAGGAGGCTGGCCGATGACACAGGATTCCACCGTCTTGCTCGAGACGGTCGCTGGCGTGGCGCGCATCACGCTCAACCGTCCCGACAAGCTCAACAGCTTCACCCGCGCAATGCACGCCGAACTGCGCGAGGCGCTGTCCCGGGTGGAGTCGGACGAGTCGATCCGCGCCGTGGTGCTGCAGGGGGCTGGCCGGGGGTTCTGCGCCGGCCAGGACCTGGCCGACCTGTCGTTCGAGCCCGGAGCGATGACCGACCTGGGCCAACTGATCCATGAACAGTTCAATCCGCTGGTCCGGCGGCTGCAGGCGCTGCCCAAGCCAGTGGTCGCCAAGGTACGCGGCATTGCCGCCGGCGCCGGTGCCAACCTCGCGCTGGCCTGTGACCTGGTCGTCGCTGCGCGGTCGGCATCGTTCCTGCAAGCCTTCGTGAACATCGGACTGGTCCCCGACTCAGGCGGCACCTGGCTGCTGCCGCGGGCGGTGGGGCGGGCCCGCGCGCTGGGCCTGGCGATGCTGGGCGAGAAATTGCCCGCGCCGCAGGCCGAGCAGTGGGGACTGATCTGGCGCTGCGTCGACGACGACCGGCTCGACGCCGAGGTGGACGCGCTCGCGCTGCGGCTGGCAGCGATGCCCACGCGGGCGCTCGCCGCGATCAAGCAGGCTGTCGCGCACGCGGCCACGAGCGACCTGGATACCCAGCTCGACCTGGAACGCGGACTGCAATCGCGCCTCGGCGCGTCGCACGACTACGCCGAAGGCGTCGCGGCGTTCCTGGCCAAGCGGCCGCCCCGTTTCGAAGGGCGCTGATCATGGGCGCCGACACCGCTGACTCGGCCAGTCCTGCGCCGGCCGACGACCCGGACGCGCTGGCGGTGCGCGTCGGGCAGCTGATGTGGGCCGACGACCGGGCCTCGCAGGCGCTGGGCATGGAACTGCTCGAGGTGCGCGCCGGCCGTGCCCGCATCCGCATGCGGGTGCGCCGCGACATGACCAACGGGCACGGGATCTGCCACGGCGGCTACCTGTTCCTGCTGGCCGACAGCACGTTCGCGTTCGCCTGCAACAGCTACAACCAGCGCGCCGTGGCGGCCAGCGCCGAGATCCATTTCCTCGCCCCCGTCCACGAGGGTGACGTGCTGACCGCGGAAGGCGTGGAGCAGCACCTGGCCGGGCGCAGCGGGGTCTACGACATGCGGGTGACCGACCAGCACGGCCGGCTGGTCGCCCTGTTCCGCGGCAAGTCCGCGACCATCAGGGGCCGGTTCATCGAGGGCGCCGGAACCGTCGGCGCCGACTCGGGCAGCCACCCCCCAACGGAGGGCACTGCCCGATGAACCGATTCCCACTCGATCCGATCGAGACCGCGAGCGTCGACGAGCTCCGCGCCCTTCAGCTCGAGCGGCTGCGCTGGTCGCTGCGGCACGCCTACGACAACGTCGCTCACTACCGGGCGAAGTTCGACGCAGTGGGCGCCCATCCGTCGGACCTGAAGTCGCTCGCCGACCTGGCGCGATTTCCGTTCACCGCCAAGTCGGACCTGCGCGACACCTACCCGTTCGGGATGTTCGCGGTGCCGCGCGAGCAGGTGGTGCGTATCCACGCCTCGAGCGGCACCACCGGGAAGCCGACCGTGGTGGGCTACACCGCGCGCGACATCGACACCTGGGCGAAGCTGGCGGGCCGATCGATCCGGGCGGCCGGCGCCCGGCCGGGCGACATCGTCCACGTGAGCTACGGCTACGGGCTGTTCACCGGCGGGCTGGGCGCCCACTACGGTGCCGAGCGTCTCGGCCTCACGGTGGTGCCGTTCGGCGGCGGGCAGACCGAGAAGCAGGTCCAGCTGATCAACGACTTCCGGGCCACGGTGATCATGGTCACGCCGAGCTACATGCTGGCCATCGCCGACGAGTTCGAGCGCCAGGGGCTCGACCCGATGGCCTCGAGCCTGCGGCTGGGCATCTTCGGCGCCGAGCCCTGGACCAACGAGATGCGCCGCGAGATCGAGCTGCGCATGGGTCTGGACGCAGTGGACATCTACGGGCTGTCCGAGGTGATGGGCCCGGGCGTGGCCAATGAGTGCATCGAGACCAAGGATGGTCCGACGATCTGGGAGGATCACTTCTACCCGGAGATCATCCACCCTGAGACCGGCGAGCCCGTGCCCGACGGCGAGTTCGGCGAGCTGGTGTTCACCTCGCTGACCAAGGAGGCGCTGCCGATCGTGCGCTACCGCACGCGCGACCTCACCCGGCTGCTGCCCGGCACCGCGCGCACGATGCGCCGGATGGAGAAGATCACCGGCCGCTCCGACGACATGATGATCATCCGAGGCGTCAACGTGTTCCCGTCGCAGATCGAGGAGATGATCCTGCAGCGGCCGCTGCTCGCGCCGCACTACGTCTGCGAGATCGACAAGGACGGGCCGCTCGACACGCTGACCGTCCGGGTGGAGCTGAAGGCGCACGAACAGACCGACGGATCGGCCGCCGCCGGCGCCCGCGCCGCGCTCGAGCACGCGATCAAGTCGCTGATCGGCGTGAGCTGCCGGGTGCGCGTGGAACCGCCCGGCGCGATCGAACGCTCGATCGGCAAGGCCCGCCGCGTGATCGACCGGCGCCCGCGCTGATCGGCACCCACCGAGGAGACCCCCATGTTCCGCGCCATCCTGCTGGAGAAGACCGGCGACTCGTTCAGTGCCGCCGTCCGCGAACTCGAGGACGACGCGCTGGAGCGCCACGCCGCCGACGGCGACGTCACGGTCCGGATCGGTCACTCCACCCTCAACTACAAGGACGGGCTCGCGATCGCGAACCGTTCGCCGGTGGTGCGCCGGTGGCCGATGGTGCCGGGCATCGACGGTGCCGGCGTGGTCGAGGCGAGCACGCACCCCCACTGGAAGGCGGGCGACCGGGTGGTGCTCAACGGCTGGGGTGTCGGCGAGTCGCACTGGGGATGCCTGGCAGGCCGCGCGCGGCTCAGGGGCGACTGGCTGGTGCCGCTGCCCGCGGCGCTCGATGCCCGCCGGGCGATGGCGATCGGCACCGCCGGGTACACGGCGATGCTGTGCGTGACCGCCTTGCAGGAGCAGGGCGTGAAGGCAGGTGACGGCGAGATCCTCGTGACCGGCGCGGCCGGCGGGGTGGGCAGCGTCGCGATCGCGCTGCTGGCAGGCCGGGGGTATCGGGCGGTGGCCTCGACCGGACGCCTAGGGGAAGCCGACTACCTGCGCTCGCTGGGGGCCGCCGAAGTGATCGACCGTGCAGCGCTATCGGCCCCGGGCAAGCCGCTGCAGAAGGAGCGATGGGCCGGCGTGGTGGACGCGGTCGGATCGCACACGCTGGCCAACGCCTGCGCGCAGACTCGGTACCGCGGCGTGGTGGTCGCCTGCGGGCTGGCGCAGGGCATGGACCTGCCGGGGTCGGTGGCGCCGTTCATCCTGCGGGGCGTCCGGCTGGTCGGCATCGACTCGGTGATGTGCCCGATGCCCGAGCGCCGCGCGGCCTGGCAGCGGCTGGCGGACGAGCTCGACCTCGGTCGGCTCGATGCGATGACGACCGGGATCGGCCTGGCCGATGCGATCCCGATGGCCACCGAGATCCTGGCAGGACGGGTCCGCGGGCGGCTGGTCGTGGACGTGGACCGCTGACCGGATGACGCAGCCCCGCGTCGCCGGGCTGCTGCTCGCGGCCGGCCGCGGACGGCGATTCGCCGCGCTCGCCCCCCGCGACAAGCTGCTCGAGCCGCTCGACGGCGAACCGGTGGCTCTGCACGCCTGCCGCGCGCTCGCGGCCGGCTGCGGACTGACCGTCGCGGTGGTGGGGCCGCACGCGGCCGGGCCGCTTCGCGAGGCCCTCCTCGCGGGCGGCGCCCGGCTGGTGGTGGCTGACGACGCCGATCTCGGGATGGGCCACAGCCTCGCGGCGGGCGCCCGCGCGATGGTCGCGGAAGGCCTCGCCGATGCGCTGATGGTGCTGCCCGCCGACATGCCCTGGCTGCGCGCGCAGACGGTTCGGACAGTGGCCGCCGCCGCGGCGCGCGCCGGCGCCGCCGGCCTGGTCGTGCCGGCGCTCGTCGACGGGCGGCGCGGCCACCCGGTGGCCTTCGGCGCCGCGCACTTCGCGGCACTGGGCCGACTGCGCGGCGACCGCGGCGCCCGATCGCTGCTCGAGACGCTGCCGGCGTCGGTCGTGACGGTCGACGACCCGGGCATACTGCGCGACGTCGACACCCCTTCCGACCTGACGCCGCCGTGAGTCGCCCGCCCGATCCGATCACCTATCGCATCACGCCCGCCGATCCGCACGCGCACCTGTTCACGGTGACGCTGACGGTGGCGCACCCCGACCCCGCCGGGCAGCGGCTCGCGCTGCCGGCATGGATCCCGGGCAGCTACCTGATCCGCGATTTCGCGCGGCACCTGGTCTCGATCCGGGCCGAGGCCGGCGGGCGGCGCCTGCGGCTCGAGCGGATCGACAAGCACACCTGGCAGGCCGCACCCACCACGGGGCCGCTGCAGGTCCACTGCACGGTGTACGCCTGGGACCTGTCGGTACGCACCGCGCACCTCGACGCGACCCACGGGTTCTACAACGCCTCGAGCCTGTGCCTGCGGGTGATCGGTCAGGAGTCGCACCGGTGCACGGTGCTCCTCGAGCCGCCGCCGGGCTCGGTGGCCCGCGACTGGCGCGTGGCCACCACGCTGCCCGAGGCCGGCGCGCCGCGCCACGGCTTCGGCCGCTACGAGGCGCCCGACTACGACGCGCTGATCGATCACCCGGTGGAGATGGGCACGTTCGCCTCGGTGCGGTTCGAGGCGGCCGGCGCCGAACACGAGGTCGCGGTCACCGGCCGCGTGGACGCCGACCTCGACCGGCTCGCACGCGACCTCGCGCCGGTGTGCGCCGCGCAGGCCGCGCTGTTCGAGCCGCAGACGCGCCGCGCGCCGTTCGGACGCTACCTCTTTCTGCTGACCGCGGTGGACGACGGCTACGGCGGCCTCGAGCACCGCAGCAGCACCGCGCTGCTGTGCGGCCGCAACGACCTGCCCCGACCGGGCCTGGGTGCGCCCGACGACGGATACCGCGGCCTGCTGGGGCTGGCCAGCCACGAGTACTTCCACGCCTGGCACGTCAAGCGGATCAAGCCCGCCGCGTTCGTCCCCTACGATCTCGGCCGCGAGAACTTCACGCGGCTGCTCTGGATCTTCGAGGGCTTCACCTCCTACTACGACGACCTGATGCTGGTGCGCGCCGGCGTGATCGGCGAGGCCGACTACCTGAAAGGTCTGGGCCGGACCCTCTCGGGCGTGCTGCGTGGGCCGGGACGCCGGGTGCAGAGCCTCGCCGACTCCAGCTTCGACGCCTGGACCAAGTACTACCGCCCGGACGAGAACACCCCGAACGCGGTGGTCAGCTACTACGCGAAAGGGGCGCTGGTAGCCCTGGCGCTGGATCTGTCGATCCGCGCCCGCACGCGCGGACGCGCCTCGCTCGACGACGCGATGCGGCTGATGTGGCAGCGCCACGGCCGCGATTTCCTCGCGCCCGACGGCTCGGCGGGTCCCCGGCCCTCGGGGCTGCCCGAGGACGGGTTCCCGGCCCTGCTGGAGGAGGCGACCGGCGTCCCGATGCGACCGGCCCTCGCCCGCTGGGTGGACGGCACCGAGGAGCTGCCGCTGGCCCGGCTGCTCGCGCCATTCGGCATCGGTCTCGCGACCGCCCCCACCGATCGGACACCCTCGCTCGGCGCACGCCTCGCGACCCGGGGCGCAGATCTGTGCGTGGCCACCGCCTACTCCGGCGGCGCGGCGCAGCGCTCCGGTCTGTCGGCCGGCGACGTGCTGGTGGCCTGTGACGGCCTGCGGGTGGACGAGCGCTCGCTCAAGACACTGCTCACTCGGCGCAGACCCGGCGACCCGGTGACCGTGCACGCGTTCCGCCGCGACGTGCTGATGCGCTTCGAGCTGGTCCTCGACGAGCCGGCGCGGACCGAAGCCACCCTCGCGCCGCTCACCCGGGACAACGCACTGCGCCGCGGCTGGCTCGGGCCCACCGCCCGGGCCCTCGCAGGCGCAGGCGCCCGCAGCTGAGCGCGGGCAGGACGGAGCGCAGCCGGATCAGATGCGGCGCTCGCGGCCGTCCCAGAACGGATCGCGCAGGCGCCGCTTGAAGATCTTGCCGGTCTCCTCGCGCGGCAGCGAGGCGGCGAACTCGATCCGTCGCGGCACCTTGAAGCCGGCGAGCCGGTCGGCGAGCTGGCCGCGCACCGACGCCGCGGTCAAGGTGGCACCCGGCACCGGCTGGATCACCGCCATCAGCACCTCGCCGAACTCGTCATCGGGGATGCCGAAGACGGCGCTGTCGGCGACGCCGTCCAGGGTGGCCAGCGCGGCCTCGATCTCGGCCGGATAGACGTTGACGCCTCCCGACAGCACCATGTCGGCGGCCCGGTCGCACAGGTGCAGCCAGCCGCCGGCGTCGAGGAAGCCTACATCGCCCACCGTGACCAGGCCGTCGCGCTCAACCTCGGCCCGGGCCTGCGGCTGGTTCAGGTAGGTGAAGTCGGGATACGCGGGCTGGTGCGCGTAGACGCGACCCGGCACGCCGGGCGCGCACTCGCGGCCCTGCTCGTCGAGGATCCGCACCCGGGCGTCACCGACCGGCCGTCCGACCGAGCCCGGATGCTCAAGCGCATCGGCCGGTCCGATCTCGGTAATCCAGCCGAGTTCGCTGGCCGCATACGCCTCGTGGATCACCGGCCCCCACCAGTCGATCATCGCGCGCTTGACGGCCGGCGGACAGGGCGCGCCGGTGGTGAGCACGAAGCGCAGCGACGACAGGTCGTGACGCCCACGCTCGGCCGGCGGCAACTGCAGCAACCGGTGCATCAGGGTGGGCACCAGGTACACGTGACTGATGCGGTGGCGCTCGATCGCGGCGAGCAGCGCGGCCGCCTCGAAGCGCGGCTCGAGCCTGAGCCAGGCGCCACGGGCCGACGCGTTCAGCGCGTACGAGCAGGGGGCGCTGTGGTACAGCGGTGCGGCCAGCAGGCAGCGCGAGGCAGCGGTGATCCCGAACACCCGCTCGAACAGCGCGGTGGCAGCCGCCTGCTGGGCCGCCACGCGGGCCGGATCGACCGGCAGCCGGCGCACCCCCTTGGGCCGTCCCGTGGTGCCCGAGGTGTAGGGCACGAAGCCGCGCGCCGGCCGAGGCGGCCCGGCGTACTGCGGCTGCGCGGGCAGCCACTCCTCCCAGGGCGTACAGCCGGCAGCGGACGCGAGCGCGGCCTCGGGGATGTGGTAGGCCTCGCACACCGAGGCGTCGGGCCGGATCGCGATCCGTGCCGAGGCACCGATCGAATCGGGGATCCCCTCGAGGATGCGGCCAACGAGGTCGCGGTCGATGAACAGCGCCCGCGCGCCGCTGTCGGAGAGGATCCAGCCCGCCTCCTGGGCACGGAAGTGCCAGTTGATCGCGCAGAAGTAGGCCCCGAGGGTTCGGGCCGCCAGCATCGCCACCAGCAGGGCCGGTTGGTTGCGTGACATCAGCGCGATGGTGTCGCCGTCACCCACGCCCAGCCGCTGCAGCCCGCCGGCAGCCCGGGCGACCATGGCGGCGAGGACCCCGGGATCGAAGCTCTGGCGGCCGAAGGAGAGAGTGGGGAACATGGGCGCGCGCATTGTAGTCCCGCGGGTCGGCCGCGGGTCGCGCGCGGGCCTGCCCGGGCCCCGGAAACGACAGAACGCGTCCGCGAACCGGCGAGCGGCGCGCTGGCGGGCGTCAGGCGAACAGCTCGGCCAGCGCCTCGCCCGGATCGGCCGCCCGCATGAAGGCCTCGCCGACCAGGAACGCGCCCACGCCGGCCGCCCGCAGGGTCTGCACGTCGGCACGCGTGAGGATGCCGCTCTCGGTGACGACCAGGCGGTCGGCCGAGATCCGGGGCAGCTGCGACAGCGTCGTCTCGAGGCTGACCTCGAAGCTGCGCAGGTCACGGTTGTTGATGCCGACCAGCGGCGTGGCGAGCCGCAGGGCCCGCTCTAGCTCAGCGGCGTCATGGACCTCGACCAGCACGTCCATCCCGAGCGCGTGCGCGCAGGCCTCGAGCGCCGCGAGGCGGGCGTCGTCGAGCGCGGCCACGATCAGCAGCACGCAGTCGGCACCGAGCGCGCGTGCCTCGAAGACCTGGTACTCGTCGATCAGGAAGTCCTTGCGCAGCACCGGCAGCGCGCAGGCCTCGCGGGCCTGCGCGAGGTGCTCGGGGGCGCCCTGGAAGAACCGCCGGTCGGTCAGCACCGACAGGCAGGCCGCACCGCCACGCTGGTAGCCGGCAGCGATGGCCGCCGGCTCGAAGTGGGCCCGGATCACGCCCTTGCTCGGGCTGGCCTTCTTGACCTCGGCGATCACCGCGGGCCGCCCGAGCCCGATGCGCCGGCGCAGCGCGGCCTCGAAGCCGCGGAGTGCAGCCGGCGCGTCGGCCCGCGCGGCTGCCTCGGCGATGCGTCGCAGCTCGGCCAGGGGCAGCCGCGCGCGAGCCTGCTCGACCTCCTCGGACTTGACCTGCAGGATGCGCTGGAGCACGTCGGACATGGCGAGGCTCCGTCAGACCGGCGCGAACCGGCGCGTGTACGCGACGAACTCCTCGAGCTTGGCGCGCGCCGCGCCCGAGGCGATGGTCCGCCTCGCGAGCTCCAGGCCCTCGGCGATCGAACCGGCCCGGTCGGCGACGTACAGCGCGGCCGCGGCGTTGAGGGTAACGATTTCGCGGGGGGTGCCGGGCACGTCGTCGAGCGCCTCGAGCAGCATCGCCCGGGACTCCTGCGCGTCGGCCACCTTCAGGCCCCGGTTCGAGATCATCGACAGGCCGAAGTCCTCGGGGTGGATCTCGTACTCGCGCACCTCGCCGTCGCGCAGCTCGCCGACCAGGGTGGCGGCGCCCAGCGAGACCTCGTCCATCCCGTCCTTGCCGTAGACGACCATCACGTTGCGCGCGCCGAGCCGCTGCATCACGCGGACCTGGATGCCGACCAGGTCAGGGTGGAACACGCCCATCAGCGTGTTGGGCGCGGCGGCCGGATTGGTCAGCGGCCCGAGGATGTTGAAGATCGTGCGCACGCCGAGCTCGCGCCGGACCGGCGCGACGTTCTTCATGGCCGGATGGTGGTTGGGGGCGAACATGAAGCCGATGCCGGTCGCCTGCAGGCACTCGGCGACCTGCCCTGAGCTGAGCAGGATGTTGGCGCCGAGCGCCTCGAGCACGTCGGCCGCCCCCGACCGGGAGGACACGCCGCGGTTGCCGTGCTTGGCGACGTTGGCGCCCGCAGCGGCAGCCACGAACATCGTCGCGGTGGAGATGTTGAAGGTGTGCGAGCCGTCGCCGCCGGTGCCCACGACGTCGACGAAGTGCGGCATCGGGGGCACCTCGACCCGGTTGGCGAATTCGCGCATCACCTGCGCCGCCGCCGAAATCTCGCCGATCGTCTCTTTCTTGACCCGCAGGCCGGTGAGAAACGCGGCGGTCATCGCGGGCGACATCTCGCCGCTCATGATCATCCGCATCAGCTTGAGCATCTCGTCGTGGAAGATCTCGCGGTGCTCGATGGTCCGCTGCAGCGCTTCCTGGGGGGTGATCGACATGGCTTCTCCCGGGTGGTTCGAGGATCGGGGCGGATGCGGCGCCGCGCTGCCCGCGTCAGTGATGGAGGAATCGGCGCAGCAGGGCGTGGCCGTGTTCGCTGGCGACCGACTCCGGGTGGAACTGCACGCCCTCGAGCGCCAGCGTCCGGTGCCGCAGCCCCATCACCTGCCGGTCGCTGCTCCAGGCGGTCACCTCCAGCTCGGGCGGCAGGCTGTCGTGCTCGACCACCAGCGAGTGGTAGCGGACCACCTCGAACCGGCCAGGCAGTTCGCGGAAGACGCCGGTCCCGGTGGTCTCGATCGTGTCGGTCTTGCCGTGCATCACGCGGGCCGCCCGCACCACGCGGCCGCCGAACGCCTGGCCGATCGCCTGGTGGCCGAGGCACACGCCGAGGATGGGCACCCGCCCGGCGAAACGCCGGATCACAGCCAGCGAGACGCCCGCGTCGTCGGGCGTGCCGGGGCCGGGCGAGATCACGATGTGCCGGGGCGCCAGCGTCTCGATGTCGTCGAGACCGATGGCGTCGTTGCGCACCGTGGTGACCGCGGCACCGAGTTCGCCGAAGTACTGGACGAGGTTGTAAGTGAACGAGTCGTAGTTGTCGATCATCAGCAGCATGGCTGCTCCGGGCTACGGAGGGTCCTGCGGGGCGTGCCGCGGAGTGACCAGCGCTCGGCGCGATCTGGCGGGCGGGTCGGGCGGCGGGGACTGGCTGGCTGCGCCGGATACGCGGGCGCGCGCGGGTCGGCCTCAGGCGGCAGGCTTGCGCCAGCGCCACGAACGGCAGGACACGCGGAGACGGATGACATCCATCGGGAGATGATCGCACGGTTCGGCGACGCCGCCAACCGTACCGGACGCCGCCGCATCCGCCGGGCCCCGACAGCGGAATTGGCCTGGCGCCATCGGGCACGCTCCCGCCGCCAACGAGCGCAGCGATGGCAGTTCCGGCAGCAGGGCCCGCGCCCCGCCCGACCTGGGCGCCACGCTGCCCATTGCAAGGCCCCGCGCGCTCCCTGCCCGGCGCGCAGTACGGCGCGCTGCTCGACACCCGTCGCGAGTCGGGGCGGCCGATCGGCGAGTCGGGGCGGCGCGCGACCCGGGACGCCGACCCGTGGACCGAGGATCGGGACCGGACCGGCGCCCGACGGAACGGATGCCGCGCGCGCCGACAGCAGCAGGACCGGTTGCGGTCCGCCCGCCGGACCGCCGGACCGACGGCCAGCGGTGACCCTGGGCTGGCGACGACCCCTTGAGGATTGCCGGACGGACGGCGCCGCGAACCCGCCACGCCGTCCACCGACGGGCGCCATCCGTCGGTCGGGCTCAAGTGGGACAGCCCTCCGAGTCGCAGGCTAGCGTTGTTCCCGTGCCACACACGGGGTTCGGTGATGACGCGACTGGGTGCGAAGAGCAGATCGGCGGTGCTGGCTGCAGGACTGGCGGCGCTGCTCGCCGGGTGCGGCGGCGGCGCCGGTCCGCCGACCGCCGGCGCACCACCAGGCGCACCGGCACCGACGGGCGGCGCGGCCGACGCCGCGAGCGCGGCGTCGGCCGCGGCAACCGCCTCGGCCGCGCCGGGCGGGCCGGCGGAGGCCTCGGCGTCCCCTTCGACAGGCTTCGCCCCGGGCGGGGCGGCACCCAGCTTCCCGGACCTGGTGCTGCAGTCGGTCAATGCGGCGCGCTCGGTGACGCGCCGTTGCGGCACCACCGACCATCCGGCGGCGCCGCCGCTGAAGTGGCAGACGCAGGTGGAACAGGCCGCCCTCACGCAGGCCCAGTTCCTGCAGCAGAACAACCTGTTCTCGCACACCGGCGCCAACGGCTCGTCGGTGGGCGACCGGGTGACCGCGACCGGCTACGTCTGGCAGACCGTGGGCGAGAACATCGCCGCCGGCTTCCCCGACCTGGACTCGGTCGTGCAGGGCTGGCTCGACAGCCCCGGGCACTGCGTGAACGTGATGAATCCGGCCTTCGTCGACCTGGGCGTGGTGCTGCTGCAGGGCACCGCCTCGAACACCTACCGGAACTACTGGGCGATGGTGCTGGCGCGGCCCCGCTGAACGCGCCCGCGCCGTTCAGATCTCGCGGGTGAAGCCCTCCTCGACCAGCTCCGCGGCCCGCAGCACCGCGCGGGCCTTCGCCTCGGTCTCCTGGAACTCGGCCTCGGGAACCGAGTCGAACACGACTCCCGCCGCGGCCTGCACGCTGAGCACCCCGTCCTTCAGGACCCCGGTGCGGATCGCGATCGCCACGTCCATCTCGCCCGACCAGCTCAGGTAGCCGCAGGCGCCGCCGTAGATGCCGCGCTTGACCGGCTCGAGCTCGTCGATGATCTCCATCGCGCGCACCTTGGGCGCGCCGGTGAGGGTGCCGGCCGGGAAGGTGGCCCGCAGCACGTCGATTGCATCGAGGCCGGGGACCAGCATCCCCTCCACGTTGGACACGATGTGCTGCACGTGCGAGTACTTCTCGATGACCATCCGGTCGGTCACCTGCACCGTGCCGACCTGCGCGATCCGGCCGATGTCGTTGCGGGCGAGGTCGATCAGCATCAGGTGCTCGGCCCGCTCCTTCGGGTCGGCGAGCAGTTCGGCCGCCAGCGCCGCGTCGTGCGCCGGCGTGAGCCCGCGCGGCCGGGTGCCCGCGATGGGGCGGATGGTGACGCGCGTGCCGGGGGGCCCCCCGCGCCCCTCCGGGTCGGCGGCCTCGACGGCCTCCTGCCGGACCAGGATCTCGGGCGAGGCGCCGATGACCTGGAACGCGTCGAAGTCGTAGTAGTACATGTACGGGGACGGATTGATGGAGCGCAGCGCGCGGTACAGCGACAGCGGCGCGTGCGGGTAGGGCTTGCGCAGGCACTGCCCGACCTGCACCTGCATCACGTCGCCGGCCACGATGTGTTCCTTGGCGCGCGCCACCGCGGCCAGGTAGTCGGGGCGCGCGAATTCGCGGACCACCTCGCCCTCGGGGAGCGCCGCATCCTCGGGTTCGACCGCCGGCCGGGCGAGCCGCGACTGCAGCTCACGCAGCCGGCGCCGCGCCCGCGGGAACGCGTCGGGCACGCCCGGGTCGGCATACACCAGCAGGTAGAGCTTGCCGCGCAGGTTGTCGACGATGGCGAGCTCGTCGACCACCAGCATCAGCACGTCGGGCGTGCCCACCGGATCGGGCTTTCGCGAGGGGCCGAGCCGCGGCTCGATGAAGCGCACCACGTCGTAGCCGAAGTAGCCGGCGAGCCCGCCGGGGAAGCGCGGCAGCCCGGGGCGCAGCGCCACCTTGAAGCGGCGGTGGAACGCCCGCACGAAGGCCAGCGGGTCGCCGCGCGCCGACTCGATCACCTCGCCGTCGCGCACCACTTCGATTGCGTCGCCGTGTGCCCGCAGCAGCGTGCGCGCCGGCAGGCCGATAAACGAGTAGCGGCCAAAGCGCTCGCCCCCCACGACCGACTCGAGCAGGAAGCTGTGGCCGCGCCGCTGGCGCTCGATCAGCTTCACGTACAGCGACAGCGGCGTGTCGAGGTCGGCCAGGCACTCGGCCAGCAGCGGGATGCGGTTGTAGCCTTGCGCGGCGAGCGCGCGGAACTCGATCTCGGTCATGGGTCCTCCGGGGCGCGCGGCGCGCGCGGGTGATGCGGGGCGAACGGTGCGGCAACGCGCGAGGCGCGGCCGCGCAACGGATCAGCGCCAGATGCGCGTGCGCCATCGACGCCGTGAGGCGGCGTCGCGGGTGGGGATCCGGGCGGAAGCCATTCGCTGCGGGAGGGTCCGGGGGTTCGGGAGGAGCCGGGCGTGCGGCGGTTCAGGGATCGGGGTCGATCATCCCGGCCGCGGCGACCAGCGAATCGACTATAGCATCGACGTCGAGCGACCGCACGTCGCGGCCCTCGTTGTAGCCGTAGGGAACGGCCAGCACCGGCATGCCGGCAGCCCTGGCCGCCTGGGCGTCGTTGAGCGAGTCGCCGATCGCCACCACCCGGTGGGGCGGCGCACCGAGCCGCTGCGCGGCGTGCAGCATCGGCATCGGATCGGGCTTGCGGCGCTCGA
>Ga0169931_10009523_pt1 | contig 13989 bp, 12 predicted proteins | sample Kivu_15m_20L_FD_129675 | JGI IMG/M metagenome (GOLD analysis project Ga0169931, IMG submission 129675) | Freshwater microbial communities from Lake Kivu, Western Province, Rwanda to study Microbial Dark Matter (Phase II) - Kivu_15m_20L... | ecosystem: Environmental > Aquatic > Freshwater > Lake...
AAATTCATCCATGGGCACTTTCCAATCCGACAACTCAATTGATCCTGCATATTCTCCATTCGGACTAAAAACGTCTAATTTAATTTGATTTACTTTTAGCTGGCTCAACACGGCAGAGCTGGAAATTTGTATTGGCTCTATCCTTGCACTTTGTTTATTCAAAACAAATTTGAGGTCGCCCGGATTCACCTGAGCAAAGATTGAAGTATTCACTAAAATCATGAAAAGAAAGATGATGACAGATATTTGAGCTTTCATACACTTATTTTTTATAAATATAGTAAACTGAAATCAAATCTCATACCAAATTGCAAGGCATAACAAAAATTTAAGAAAGCTATTTTATAAATAATTTAAACGTTCATTTAAAAAAAACTTTGAAAAAATTTTGGAATAAAAAAACAATATGTATTTTAGTGTCCACGTTTTGTATTTGAGAGACCTTAAAGTTGTTTTGTTTACCCCCTAGACCAGGGTAGAAGTATGTTTCATACTTTAAAATTCTCTTTTTCAAAATGCCGTTACAATCAAGTTGAGTACTTATCTCCTAGACCAAGATATGCACTCAGACCAAAGCTTTATTGTACGAAAAGTTGTTGTTGTTTTTTGTGATGGGCCTAGACCACCCACACTAATGAGTTATTTTTTTGAGACCTAAAACGCACTGTTATGATTTTTAGACCAATCATAGCGGGGATTATGTACCTAAGCCTATTTGGATACATAAAACCGCTACGCGCAGAGTCGCCCTTACCGACTCCCCACACAACAGAAAGCCAATTGGCTACCTTGTATGTTTCACATTATGCAGAGATTGCTATCTTGGAAATGCACCGTATAGGTATGCCAGCAAGTGTGATACTCGCACAAGGAATGCTTGAATCTGCCTATGGCCAAAGCAAACTTGCCACCAAGGCAAACAATCATTTTGGCATAAAATGTCATAAAGGCTGGAATGGAGAAACTTATTATATTGAAAGTCGAGAGTACTACGACAATGAAGCTATCCAGGAAAGAAGTTGCTTCAGGTCTTACCTTTCTGCTGAAGAGTCATACAGAGATCACTCTGAATTCCTTCGTTCAAGAGAATTTTACACTTTTCTTTTTGAATCAAAAAATTTAGATTATAAATTTTGGGCCGATGGACTTCAAAAATCTGGTTATGCAACAGATCCCAATTACGGAAAAAAATTAATCAGTATTATCGAACAATACCAGCTGAACAAGTATGATCATAGTTTCTTGCAGACAAAATCTCAAACAAGTAAATTAACAAATGCTGAACCTGAGCTTTTTATTAAATTTCAGGAACAATTGAAATTCCTGGAAGAAACCCTTCGTCAGGCACAGCTTCATCAAGCTGAAACTTCAGAGCATTTTTCTCATTTCAAACAAGATCAAAATGCTTTGAAAGAAAACCAATCAGAATTGAAAAGAGATTTCAACAGTAAAATAGATGTTCTTACCCAAACCATAAACAAACAGCTCGAACTGATCAATCTTCTCAAGACTGAAATTCAAAATTTAAAAAAAGGTGAAACGGAAATTAAAAATACAGGCTTGATGCAAAACTACTTTCATGCAAATGGGGATAAGAAGAAACAGGCAGATATTTTCCCTAAAATGCATCAAAATGCAGCTGGTTATTTCTTCATCAACGCTAAGAAAGCAATTCAAATTTCAAACAATGAAACACTAAGTGAAATAGCTTTCAAGTTCAACCTTGACCTAAAATTACTACTTAGTTACAATGATTTAGAAGATTCACAAGCTATACTTCCTGAAGGTTGTTACCTATTTCTGGAAGAAAAAGCACAGCAAAATGATCTGATAAATCCATATATAGTATTAGAAAATGAAAGCATCTGGATGATTTCTCAAAAATTTGGAATCAAACTTTCCAAAATTTTACAGAAAAATCTATTGAAAAAAGGCGAAGAGCCTGCATCGGGAGAATATATTTTTCTCCAGGAAAACGCAACTCAAAAACCTAAATTAAAAAATTAACTCACCTTTCATTCTAACCATTATGAAAAAGATAATAAACATTCAACATAGCATATTGTATATCTTCACTGCCTTTGTTTTTCAACACCACACTGTGGCTCAAACAGCTGTTGAGGATTTTTCTCAAAAGAAAATGACACCCACGGAATACTTTAATGCATACAAAGATATTGCCATCAGAGAAATGATTAAAACGGGTATACCCGCCAGTATTACTCTAGCTCAGGGTTACCATGAATCCGGATGTGGCAATAGCAAGTTAGCTTATCAAGGGAATAATCATTTTGGCATAAAATGTCATAAAGATTGGCAAGGTCAAAGTATGGCCATGTGGGATGACGATCCAACAGAGTCTTGTTTCAGAGTGTATGAAAATGCAGAGGAATCATATGTCGACCATTCAAAATTTCTAACGGAACGCAAAAGATATGCATTTTTGTTTGATTATAACCGGGCAGATTATTTCCAATGGGCACACGGACTAAAAAAAGCAGGTTACGCCACAGATCCTACCTATCCTGATAAATTAATCAATACGATAGAAAAACATAATTTACACGTATATGACCTGGCTCTGGAGCCCATTCAACCCGAACATTTTCAAGCATCGAATTCTACTGAATCTTCTTCTTTTTTGAATGCTGATAATAAAAATTATAAGCAGAGAAAACAAAGCAGTTCTACGCTTTTCAGCTCCTACAAGGAAGGAATGATACAAGTTAACTCTCTACCCTGCGTGCAAGCAAAAAAAGGTGCTACAGCCCTGCAAATAGCTTCTGATTATAATATCCCTTACAAAAGCTTTTTGATTTACAATGACCTCGCAGACGGAGACCAACTCATGGAAAACCAATATTGTTTTCTACAACCTAAAAGAGCAAGATTCAAAGGAGAACACCAGTTTCATCTTGTTAGCGAACAGGTAACTATGTATGAAATCTCTCAGCTCTACGGTATCAGTCTGGCAGCCCTACTCTCTAAAAATATGATGAAGGCAGGACAGGAACCTCTTAATGGCGAATTAATTTCTTTGAATGAACAGGTAACTGTTAGTCCAAAACTGAGAGGTGACGCAGAGCAGATAAGTTCTGCCGATTCAAAATCCGGAGAAGATGAAATTGTAACACAAATCAAGAAAGAAATGGTGGAAACTGATCCCAAAATAAATATCGATCAACCACTTTATCCTGATAGTTATTACGAATCAGAAAATAAAGTTCAATCGGTAAAAAAAGAGGAAATTATTCCAACCAAAATCATTGAAACCAACAGAATGTCCTCTGATCAGGAGTATGTCCTACACCATGTAAAATCAGGAGAGACACTTTATTCCCTGGGTCGGAAATACGATACTCCATGGCATGAAATTAAATCATTCAATAAAATTCAATCTGATGCCCTGTATGAGGGTCAAGTAGTAAAGATACCTACTAAATAGGCCTTATCAGACGAAAGAAGGGGACTTGCCCAATCATTTATGCTCTTCTCTTAACAGGTCGGCTAGTGCATGTTCCAAATGAGGGAATTGATAAATAAAGCCTACTTCTTTCAGTCTTTTTGGATAGATGCGTGCAGAGTCTAGGACAATCGCAGATCTCTCTCCCATCATCCATTTCAACATCAAAGAAGGTACTGACATCAAGAGTGCCTTCTTTTTTTTTGCCTTTGTAAGTGCAACAATGAAATCTTTATTAGAGATAGGTTCAGGCGACACCGCGTTAAAAACTCCTTCGCTCTTTGTTTCGATTATAAAAGCAAAAGCCCGTACCAGATCAGTCAAATGAATCCAAGAATAATATTGCTTCCCATCCCCAAAATAGGTTGCCATACCAAATCGATAGGGATATAACATTTGAGGTAAAGCCCCTCCCCTATTGGATAAAACAATGCCAATCCTAAAAATTGAAGTCCTGATTCCCAGTATTTTGATCTGATCAACAGCCTGTTCCCATTGAATGCAGGTTTCCTGTAAAAACAGATTCGAATGAGAGGGAAGCTGTGCATCTTCATCATAAGACCTAAAATGAGTATCATTTCCATAAATACCAATTGCAGAGGCTGATATAAAAAGTGCTGGCCTTTCCTTCATTTGCGCCCAGGCAGAAGCCAGGAGACGTATACCTTCCACCCTACTGTCAATAATCTCTTTTTTTCTTTTCCTCGTCCAGGGTTGATCGGCAATACCCGCACCGGCTAAATGAATTACTACATCTATTTTTTGCGCAAACAACTCCGAATCAATATAAGATTTTTCAGGATCCCAAACAAAGGACAAAACCCCTCCCCTACTTATCTTTTTTCTTCCTAAAACAATGACATTCAGTTTATTATTTACAAAATGATCAAGCAGTGCATTTCCTACCAAACCACTTGCGCCGGTTATTAGTACATTCATGTTTTTATTTTCAAAACAAGAAATCAAAGAGAAGGTTTATAAGATTTCTTCAAACAAAATCCCAGAACGAATTCGAAATACTCAGCGGTAATGCCATGTGCCTTCAACCTAAGACCCAGATAGGGTGACCAGGATGAGAATATGGGATCTTTGAAATAATATTTTATTCCAAATCTTAAAAAAGGTAATGCAATAGGAGGATTTACAAAATAATAGCCCGCCTGAGCAGATAAAGAAAGTGGTCCAAATAAATATTCATCTTCCACATAAAACATGATTCTTGTTGCTGACCACTGTGCTTGGCTTTCACTCAACCCAGCATGTTTAGCAAAAAAATAGTCTGAAAAAAAATGTTCATATCCCAAGCCAATTTTTACCAGGTTTAGCTTACCTGTAAACATACCCATATCAAATTGAAAATTTGCCACAGGATATTTAGGGCCTCTGTATGTTCTGCCAATTTCTTTCATACCTAAACCAAAGGAGAATCCATACCTCAACCCTTTTTGTCTTTGAATCTGAGCTACTTTTTCTAACACTATACTGTCGGTTCTTGGACTTTTCAACAAAAAACCAAGGTGAAAGGACATGACATTAATTCCAAGGTTGGGAAACTGGGAAGCTCCATTTGAATAATGCGTAAAACTAAAGCTCGGTTTTATTTCCAGATGAGGGCTGGCTTGTATCGCAAAGCCAAGGCGTATAGCAGTATTGTTATTTATGTTTGAGCCAATGATATTATTGAGAGGATTTGACCAGGCATCATAGTAATTGGATAAATAGCTAATGCCCATAGCTAGTCTGCCAAACATCTCTACCGGACCTTTCTTAAAAAACCGACAACTTAAATAAGGCATAAGGCCTACCCCAAAGCCCAATCGTTCATCTCCAAAATTTTGAAAAGATAAAACAACACCCATTTTAGGAAATCCAGAAGGCTTATGCCAATATTTATTTCCCGATAATCTGTATTCCCAGGCCAGATCCATACCCCAGGTGATTGGCAATGAATCCAAGGGAAATATGATTTTAGGCGAATGTTTAAAAATTTTACCTATATGAACACCCAGTTCTAAACCATGCCCCTGCCATTTATGCTGACCACGGAGTTGAGAAAAACTTAAAAACGATATCAAAAGGAATATGGAAAAAAATCTCATTTTTACATTATTGTTACAATAATAATCAATATTCATTTCTAATTTAAACTGATACAAAAAAAGTATAATGGAAAAAAAGTCACAAATTGATTTACAAAGGAAAAATATACAAGAATTCAAGGACAGTAAAAAAATTCCTATCGTTCTGGTTTTAGATGATCTTAGATCTGCCCTTAATGTTGGCTCAGCATTTAGAACAGCAGATGCCTTCCAATTGGAAAAAATAATCTTATGTGGCATCTCGGCGCAACCGCCTCACAGAGAGATTCTAAAAACAGCTTTAGGTGCTGAGCTGACAGTTGATTGGTCTTATTTTCAAAACACAATTGATGCTATTGAATCTCTAAAATCAAATGGCCACCTCATTGCCTCCGTCGAACAGGTTAAAGGCAGCCTTAGCCTTGAAAAAACCAATTGGAATTTTGAGCCCCTGGCTCTCGTCTTTGGTAATGAAGTGAACGGTGTAAAAGAAGAAGTAATCAATGCATCGGATTTTTGTATTGAAATTCCCCAGATGGGCACTAAACATTCCCTCAATGTTTCAGTAAGCATAGGAATTTGTACATGGAATTTTGTTAGTAAAATGTTAACTTGACAAAATATTATAAAAAATTTAAATTCAATTTGTTACCTTCGCAGACTTTTTCAATCATTGTTTACTTATAATCTTAAAATACACCTATGTACTGGACTCTAGAATTGGCTTCTTACCTGCAAGATGCGCCTTGGCCTGCCACAAGAGATGAACTCATTGATTACGCAATTCGATCAGGTGCCCCTATTGAAGTAATTGAAAACTTACAGGCACTGGACGACGAGGATGAACTCTACGAAGGCATTGAAGACATTTGGGATGATTATCCTACAAAAAACGACTTCTTTTTTCCAGAAGATGAATACTAAAAGGCTGCAATCACAGCCTTTTTTTTATTCTGTTCTATCATACTTTCTTTGTAAATCTTGATTTAAATTGCTTAATTTTAAATTATTATACATTTACCTAATTTTAATCTATGAAAAATCTATTTACCTTACTTTTTGTTTTTTGTGTTTTCTTAGTTAAAGCACAAGTCCCTGTTCAGGTTAGTCCTGCATCAGGCCCCAACCTTTGTGACGGATCTGCTACCATAATCATGGGAAATGTTGATACCAGTTCAATATCATGGGTTTTCCCCAATAGCTCCACTGTCAACGGACAAATCCAAATCACGAATCTTTGTCCTGGTACATATGGCGTCTATTTCGCCTACTTTTCAAGTCCGGGTGTTCTTGACTCCTTATTTTTCTCTTTTGTAGTTGGACCAACTAATAGTTGTGCCGGATTAACTGCTATCATCAGCTCTACACCAGCCAGCTCTAATACGGCTTGTGATGGTACCCTAACTGCAACGGCCACAGGTGGCACAGCTCCTTATTCTTACCTTTGGTCAAATAACACAAATTCCACTTTTCTGGGGAATCAGTGCCCTGGTGCCTACTGTGTTACAGTTACTGATGCCAATGGATGTGTAAGCAGTACCTGTGATTCACTTTATGGTTCTTCTTCCCCTTCAGGTCAGGGAGATACCCTCCTGCTTACAAACAATGTGTGCAATCCTGCCAATTCAAATGGCACTTTGGTCTCATCAATTATTGATTGTAATCTTGACTACAGTTTGGTAAATAGCGGTTTTATGACCAGTTATATTAGTTACTATCCTGATTCTGCTCTCACTACTTGGACTCTTTGGGATTCACTTAACAATGCGATAGCAGTTTATGGAGCTACTTATTATTTCCCACCTAATACGAATGGTTGCTTTGACCTTATTTTTGTTATTTATTGTGATAGTAGTGGACTTAGACCTACTACAATTCAATCCAATGTGAATACAATTTTTATCAGAGATGTAATTTATTTCAGCCCAACTTCTGTACAAAATCTTGCTCAGGACGAAATTTATTTCAACAATCCTATTCAGGATAATCTTACCATACAAGGGATTGAAAATACAAAAACTCAGGTTCAAATATTGAATCAACTGGGTCAGTTGATGTATAGAAATACCATCCTTCAAAATACAGATATCAACACATCAAATTGGTCAAAAGGCATTTATTACCTGCAAACTGAAAACGAAAGAGGATCTAAAACTCATAAATTGATCAAAAACTAATTCATTGATCTACATAAAAAATGCCCTCAAAACCTGTATAGCTTTTGGGGGCATTCTTTTTTGGGAGAATTTTTCTTACTTTATTTTAATTAAATCCCGAATGAGTTTTCCAGAGTCTAACCTCATTTCAATGATATAAATTCCGGGTTCAATTTGACTCAAATCTTTTCTTTTGGTTTTTTCATTATCTGAGAGAAGGACTTGACCTAAATGATTCCACATGGAGAAACCTTCAATTTCCTGACTAAATTCTAAGATTCCTTGGGTTGGGTTGGGATACATTCTAAAAACACCTGTTTCTGAATGATTTACATTTGTTGGCAAACTAATCTGAATTTGTTGCTGAACTGTATCTGATTTTCCACAGGAAGAAGCGATCAGGGTTACAGTATAATTTCCAGATTGGAGAAAAGTGTAATTGGGCGAATTTACCAATGAGCTGTCACCATTTCCAAAATACCATACATATTGATCAGCATTTTGTGAGCTTTGTTGAAATGTAACTTCTTGGGTCGATGGATTCACTTGATAATTAAATTGAGCCAAAGGGTCAAAATTGCCCACATTCCAAACTGATAAACTATCATATACAATCGATCCGGCAAGATTTCTCAAAGAATCTGCCAATGAACCCGGCAACCCACCATTGTAAGTAACAGACCGGGGATCCTTCCTCAAAATCACGGTGTAAAAAACGGCAGATGCCAAATATGATCCCTGCAAAGAAGGATGAGAACCATCTGCATCATAAAGATTTATCCAAGGCCAGTTGGAACGTACATAACGCCAGGCCTGTGCTACGGGAGCAAGTAATGCCTGATTCGCATCAGCCATATATCGGTACCTGAGTTGAAGCATGCTATCCATCCCCTGATAAGTACATACGGGCGGCCAAACGGCACAATTGTTGGCATCGCCATTCTGTCTACCCCATGTGTTGTAAAAAACAGTTTCAGCACAAGGATTGTGTAAACCAATTAAACTGTCTAATACGCTGGCATAGGGAAATACATTCACCTGAACATCGTTGTCAGGAAAAGAAGGCCGCTGACTTTGCTCTTGTAAGATTACAAAATCCCAATTTCCTTGTTGTATCAATTGCAGGGTTGTGGCATTGGTGGAATGCAACTGAAAAGTATATCCACCAGGTGTGGATGAGGCAGTTTGTACAAAGTCACCTGTACTTGCAGCCATATCAGTAAGGAGTTGAGGTAGATTATTGTAATAGGTATAGCTATTCCCAATAAACAAAACCCTACTAGTATCCTGACTGTAAAGATTCAATTGAAAAATCAGTAAAATAAAAACGTAGAAAACTCTCATACCAGATGATTTTTTAATTTATATAATAAAAAGGAAACCAATGTTAACAGAATAAAACAAATTATCCAAAGCCAGTCAAAGCCAAAATGATCCGCACAGCTTAACCCAAAACCAGGAGAAATTAAATGGGAGAGACTGAATATCATTCCATAAACAGCCATATATCTGCCTCGCATCGCATCTGAAGAACGATTCATTATCAGAGTGGTGGCAAATGGAAAACTAATCATCTCACCTAAAGTAAAAAACAAAATGGTTAGAAATAAAATGGGAAAAATTCCTGTAATTAGAACTACAAAGGATAAACCAACAATAAAGGAACCCAAAGACATCAGTTTTAAATAATTCTTTTTATCGAAAATATGAATAACTGGCATTTCAAACAATACAACCAACAAACCATTAGATGCCATAAAAAGTCCTATCCACCTTTCTGATAGGCCCATTTCCTGTTTGAGATAAACCGGTATGGCATGAAAAAACTGCATAAAAACCAGACCATATACAAACAACAGTAAAAAAAATCCAACCATATATCTATCCCCCAATACATATTTCATATGAGCTTGCCCTTCCTCTTGTTTGACCTTCCAACTCCATTTTTCATTTCTTATTCTTGTTCTAAAAAAACAATAGAAAAGGACTCCAGCAATCAAACATGTAAGTGCATCTATCAAAAACAAAATATAGAAATCTAAAAAAAACACTAAAACACCTCCGATAGCAGGCCCGAGGGTAAAACCAAAATTAAATGCCAGTCTGGTAAGGCCAATTGATCTGGACCTTTGTTCCGCATTGGTTAGCAAAGCCACTGAAGACATATTTGCCGGCCGATACAGATCTGCTATCAAACTAACTGCAAATAATCCGCCAAATATGGCATAGGGATTTTCCAAAAAAGTGAGTATTCCATAGGTAAAAACACTACAAATCAAACTCAACATTTGCAACCGAAAAGGACCTACCCTCTCAGTCAAAATTCCTCCCAACCAATTTCCAAAAAAAGAACCAATCCCATATCCCATCATAATAAACCCAGCCGTACTGAGGCTATACCCCTTCTCACTCGTTAAATAAATAGGCAAAAATGGCAAAACCATGGAACCTGCTCTGTTGATAAAACTAAGCAGGGAGATTACCCATATTTCTCGGGGTAAATCTTTGAAACTTTCTCGGTAAACAGCTATCGGATGAATCAATTGAAAGAATTTTATTATCTTTCTGCAAAGATGTAAAAATTGAATCATTTTGTACTTAAATCATGAGAATACTAGGCTACATAGAAGATAAATCCTGCAAAATCACCATCTTTCATCAAGGATTTAAATATTTGGTAAAATTTGAAGAGGGCATGTATGAGCAAACCTATAAATTCAGAGAGTCTGACCATCTCAAAACAATTCAAGATTTTGAAAAATTAATTGATGATCATTTTTATGAACAGGTCATGACAAGATTTGATGAAATGAGAAGCGATTGCACCCAATTAATGAAAAGGCATTTTCATTCAGATGATAATGAAAATGAAGAAATTATCATTTAATTTTTTTACATTGTAAGCACAAAACACAATTGAATGAAAAAGTATTTTATCCTACTTCTAATCCTTTCCAGCTCCCCACTTTTGCTGAAAGCCCAGCTCAAAAACAGTACAGAACTGCATGATGCCCCTGTTTTTAATAGCCTGGAAGAGGCTTTGAGTGACCCACTCAGGGTGAACAGGCTGCATATCATTGGAAAAAACTGGAAAGAAATTCCAAGAGACATCACCAAACTAGGAAATTTACAGGAACTTATTTTAGATGGCAATCAAATCAGTTTTTTACCTGATTTCATCAGTCAACTAAAATACCTGGAGATCATTAGCATTACAGACAACCCAAATTTTCAACTGGAAACTAGTTTTCCCCTATTGGCCAAATGCCAAAACCTGAAAGAAATTTGGCTGCGTCAGAATAAATTCTCAATAATCCCTGAAAATATTGATGCTTTAGCCTCCCTCAAAAATTTAGAACTCCTTCATTTGGGCTCTAATGAACTTAGTTCACTTCCGAATCATCTTGGAAAGTTAAAAAGTTTGAAAAGACTTGAAATAGAAATGAATCACAAATTAAATTCCCTTCCAGCCAGTTTGGGGAATCTGATTCAGCTTACTGAACTGGATGCTGAAAATTGTGCCCTGCAAAGCCTGCCAAAAGAAATATATCAATGTTCCGAATTAATCGATTTAGATATTCAAGGCAACCAAATTCAAAACCTTGAGGAAGGCATCAGTAAACTCAAGAAATTAATTCACCTCAACATAGGTGGAAATCCGTTGAAGTCTTTATCTCCTGATTTCAATCAATTGCCATCTCTGGAAGTCTTGGACCTGAGTGCCCGCCTACTCACTACTTTTGATCCTGTTACCATGGAGGAGAATGATGTAAGAATCATGTTTCAAATGAATCTGGATGAAACCCTCACCTATTTATCAAAAATGAGTGTTCTGAAAGAATTAATTTTTGATCATTGCGATTTAAGTGAATTACCTGCGAGCATCTCAAAATGTAAACATCTTGAAAGATTGGAACTGGAAGACAATCGTATTGATGATAGCCACAGAAACTTGATTCGTAAATATTTGCCTCAGACCAGAGTAGTTTACTAAAATCTTTCAATCAGATTACAAATAAAATCCAATTGTTCTTCATCCATTTCTGTATGAATAGGTAATGACAACACCTGCTTGCAGAGCATTTCAGTAACTTCCAATTTTTCTTTTGCTTTCATTGCCTGTCTTTGAAAAGCAGGTTGCTCGAACAAGGGCAATGGGTAGTAAACCATTGTTGGTATCAGGTTTTCTTTCAAGTAATTTTGCAATGCATCCCTTTGCTTCGCTTCAACTTTTATCGTGTATTGATGAAACACATGAGTACTGTTCTGTTGCCTTTGTGGAATTTGTATACCGGCTACCTGTTGTAATCTTTGGTCATAATATGCTGCAACAGCCTGTCTGGAATCACAAAATGAATCCAGATGACTGAGCTTGACATCCAATAGTGCTGCCTGTAAAGAATCCAATCTTGAATTCATTCCGATAATATCATGATAATATCTTTGTTTTTGACCATGGTTGGCTATCATCTTCAAACGGAGAGCCAGATTTTCGTCTTCCGTCATAATTGCTCCACCATCTCCATAAGCTCCCAGGTTTTTGGAAGGGTAAAAAGAGGTTGTACCTATCTGACCCATGGTTCCTGTCATTTTCTGACGTCCATCTGTAAAGAAATATCTGGCTCCAATTGCCTGGGCATTATCTTCTATCACTGCAATCTGATGTAATTTTGCCCATTCCAAAATAGGCTCCATATCACAACTTTGACCAAATAAATGCACGGGAACAACTGCCTTTGTTCTGGGAGAAAACCCTGTTAAAATATCTGATAACCGTAGATTAAAGGTATCGGGATCTACATCCACCATTACTATTTTTAATCCAAGTAATGCCGCAACCTCAGCAGTAGCGACATAGGTAAAGGCAGGAACAATAATTTCATCTCCGGGCTTCAAATCCAAGGCCATGAGGGCAATTTGTAAGGCATCTGTTCCATTGGCGCAGGGAATCACATGACGAACACCGAGATATTCTTGCATATGTAACCTAAATTTTTCAACCGCAGGCCCATTGATGTAGGTTGTCTGTGTCAAAACTTCAGCCATAGCTGCATCTATTTCTTTTTGAAGTCGGAAATACTGACTGGCTAAATCTACCATTTGTATTCGTTTCATATGCTTTTTTTTTCAAAGCTATAAAAAGATTGAAAATTTTGAAAGAAAAGGAATTCTTTAACTTTCAATTCAACTTAAATACTAAACAAAACAAATTAAGTCGTAATTTTATCAGTAACAAATTTTAGTATTATGAATCAAATAACAATTCTCTGGGCTGACGATGAAATAGATTTACTCAAACCCCAAATCTTATTTTTAGAAAAAAAAGGATATAAGGTAATTACCGTTTCTAATGGATACGATGCCATAGAGGAATTGGAAAATACAGAAAATCGAATTGATGTTATTTTCCTGGATGAAAACATGCCCGGACTCTCAGGAATTGACACCCTTGAAAGAATGAAATTAATAGCTGGTCAGATCCCCTTTGTCATGATTACCAAAAATGAAGAGGAAGGACTTATGGAACAGGCTATAGGTTCCAATATCAGCGACTACCTCATCAAACCTGTCAATCCGATACAAATTCTAAGCACTCTTGTAAAACTGGTTGATGGAGATAGATTGGTGCAGGAAGAAACGGGTATGAAATATCAACAGGAGTTCAGAAATATCTTTAACGAGATTAACAACAGCATGAGTGCACAGGAATGGGTTGAAACCTACAAAAAAATTGTGCATTGGGAATTAAAATTAGATGAATCTAAAATAACCAACATGTCTGAAATTCTTGTTGGACAAAAAGAAACGGCCAATTCTGAGTTTGCTAAATTTATTTCAAAAAACTACATGCAGTGGATTGACCATAAATCTGACCCTCCGGTTTTGTCTCATGACTTGCTCAGATCCATGGTTTTCCCTGATGTCACAGATGATAAGCTCACAGTATTTGTAATTATCGACAATTTAAGATGGGATCAATGGAAAATGATAGAACCCATTATCTCAAAACTATATCGGGTGGAAGAGGAAGAATGTTTTTTTAGTATTCTCCCCACAACAACTCAATACAGCAGAAATGCTATTTTTGCAGGTATGATGCCTGCCGATATTGATTCTAAATATGGCGATTGGTGGTTTAATGACAATGAGAAAGGTGGTAAAAATCTTCACGAAAAGGATCTTTTGGGAGAGCAGATCAAAAGGGTTTTCAGAAAGCCTATCAAGTTCGATTATATTAAGGTAACCAATGCCGAACATGGAAAAAATCTGGCTGATAATATTCTAAACTACA
>Ga0169931_10009524_pt1 | contig 13989 bp, 6 predicted proteins | sample Kivu_15m_20L_FD_129675 | JGI IMG/M metagenome (GOLD analysis project Ga0169931, IMG submission 129675) | Freshwater microbial communities from Lake Kivu, Western Province, Rwanda to study Microbial Dark Matter (Phase II) - Kivu_15m_20L... | ecosystem: Environmental > Aquatic > Freshwater > Lake ...
CGGGCAAACGGGTGTCGGCTCACCGTCCGTCAGATCAATAATCCCGACGGCGTAGCCCTGATCCACCAGCGCAGCCAGCGTTCCGCCACATCCAATTTCAACATCGTCAGGATGAGCCCCAACGGCAATCACATCCAAGCCAGAAATGACTCGACTCCTCTCCTAAAAAAGTATTCGCAAACGCTTCGCCATCCTAACAACTAACAACTAACAACTCATTCCCCGACCACTAACTCTCCATTCATCACCATCCAGTGACCGGGGAACGTGCAGAGATACGGATACCGTCCCGGCTGATCGGGCGCTTTAAACCAAATCGTTTGTGATTGGCCCGGTTCGACAATGTCGGTGTAAGCCAGCACCTCGTCGGACGGCGGAACATACTGTCGCAGGAAGGCTTCGGGATCAGCGATCAGCCGATTCGCCGCTTGGCCCACTCGCTCCAGAGAACCGGGCTTAATCAGGGCCCAATTGTGAGGCACGACGTCCGGATTCTTAAAGACCAGCGCGATGACTTCGCCGGGTTTCGCTTCTAACGTGCGCGTTGAATAAGAGAGATTTGTCCCAGCGGCAATCTCCAAAGTCCGCGCGCCTTCCAGCGACTTCTGCCATGGGTTTGGCACGCGCCGCGTTGCCATCGCCAAATCAAACTCGATCGGATGCGGAGCAACTTGTTTGGCCATTGGCCGATAATTTGGCAAATCAGTCCGCGGCGGCCCGAGGCGGTTGACCGTGCAGAACAAATCGTGTCCCCGCGGACCGCCGACATTCAGCCGCAGATGCAACTGATTGACGGGCTGCAGCTCCGGCAGTTCGAGAAACAACGTTCGGCCATCGTCCAGCAAGTGGGCCGCGGCGATCTGCAGCGCCGTATGCCCGACGATTCCCTGATGCCCGGGCGCGTATTCCAGTGATCCATACGAGCCGCTGTAGCGGTAGTTCCAGCACTGTGCGAAATGGTTCTTTGCATCTTCGGCCTGCTGCCGATCAAGCGGCTCGACAAACTTCACCGCGATCCCATTTTCATGAACGCGATAGCCAACCGGCAACTGCACGGGTTGACAGGTGTAGCGGACTCGCTGGAAACAGCCAAAGTCCGGCGTATAAGTTCCCCAGCCGCTCATGCCGCTGACATACAACTGACCATCGGCCGGAGAGAAACGCCCGCGATGAGAGCCAGAAGTGAATTCACCGACGAGCGGCACGACTGCGCCTTGCAGCTGACCTTCGACTTCATCTCGGAGGAGCAAAAAGTGCGAGCCCATCCCGAAGGAGAAATGGACCATCTGATCGCGCAGCGGACCCCAGCGGTCGCTCGTGACGTAAAGCTGGCCACCCGCGCTGTTGTCGACATTCCGTGGCAGATAGACCAGCGGCAACTTCGGCGCGACACCACCACGCGGACCACCGTGACCATAGAACAGCGGCTGGTCAGCTGGTTGCGCGAGCGCCTCGCTGACGCGGACGCCGCAAATCATCGAAGCCGGAGTCCAATCTCCTTCTGAGCATGGCACCGTGACGACGCCGTCCGGAAAGAGCCCCAGTCCATCCGGGTTTCGGAACCCGCGAGCCAGAGCGCGAGCCGACTTTCCATCGGCTGAAATCTGCACCAAGCCTTGGTTTCCCGAAGCGGTATAAAAATTCCCTTCCGCATCGCGATGCAAACCGCAGATGTAGTCGTGTCCGGCTGGCGATGTTTGGACCGCCCGGCTATAGCATTCATAGAAATCTGCCTCGCCATCTTCGTTGAGGTCATGCAGTCGCAGCAATTGATCGCGGCACATGACGAAGATCCCGTCGGGCTGGACCAACAAACCAAGCGGCTGATGCAACCCCGCCGCGAACCTACGCCAATTTGCCTGAGCCGGCCAGAGCGTTCCCTCGGGAGCGGCTTGGCCACCGAATCCGCTGACCAGCCAAACGTCTCCTGGCATTGTCGCGTAGTACGCATCTCCGGCAGGGGTCAGGTCATGATCACTGCCAAACAGGTTTGCCTTCCACGGATTGGCCGTTGGCAACTCAATCGTATCGACCGCATAAGGTGCGCCCTCGCCAAACCGCACCTCTGTCGTGATCCGATCGGGCCACTGCGGATGACCGCCCTGGAGCCAATCGCGATGCGGATGCTCACTTCGCGGACCAAAGACGCGGACGAATTGTCCATTCTCAAACGCCGGCGAATCGAGATACTCCACGTCTCCAATCCGGTAGGCAAAGATCACCCGATCACCGAAGCGATAAAAGCCGTGATACTGCTGCTCACCCGCCGGCAGTTCATAGACGGGCCAGTCAATCGTCTGGCCATTCTGCTGGATCCCGTCCATGAATCCATGTCGCACATCCGAGAATTTCAAAAAACCATTCCAGACGATTTCGTATTTCAGCGTATCTGGGTTAAAGCAGACACCGAATTTGCCTTCGTGTCCGATGCGGACGCAAACCGCGCGAGGGACCCGAACTCGCTCGCCGCTGAACACGCCACACTGCACCGAGCCGAGCACCGTGTCGTTCCACTCATTGCCCTTCCAGGTTTGCTCGGTCTGATTTCCCCAGTGGCCGTACTTCCCGCCATCGAGCTCTGGAGCCGCCTGCAGTAGCGGCCCGTGCGGACGCTGACGAAAATACTCTGCTTGCCTCGTGTAAAAGTCATACACCCGGTCGCGATTGACCGGTGCTTGCCAGTTCGGCCAGTCTGCGGGATAGAGCGGATCGCGAACCCAGGCAAACTCCTCGGGACGGTGAGAAACTGCATGCGAAAGCACGGCGTCCACAATCTGCAAATCAAGCGACGGGGACACGCCCACATCGAGCAGTAAGCGAATCAGGTCGACCTGCTGCTGCCGCGTCAACGCCGACATCAGCTCTTCAGGCATCAGCGAATTCCCGGGCCGCTGCTCTTCAATCTCCTTGCGAGGAATAACCGTCTCGACTCCGCTTGAAGGATCGCGCAGTGTCACCGCCTCGCCGTTCTCGGCCTGGCGATAACCTTGAACCGTTGTACCGTCGCTTCGCAAAATCACCGTCGCGCGGTATTGCGGCTCCACTAGCCGATTTGGCCAATAAAGCGATGCGACCAGTTCCGCCGGCGACCGCTTCCGTGATATCCCGGTAAGTTCCGGTCCGATCGCCGCTCCCTGACTGCCGATTTTGTGACAGGAAAAGCAGGAGGTCTTCAGTCCAGCGAAAACCGTCAGCCCACGCTCGGCGCTTCCCACTTCACGAGCATCCTTGAGCAAGCCGTTTACAAGCTCCCGCTCCTCGTCAGTCAGTGGCTGCAGTGTGTCATCCTGTTCGGCTGGGGTATCGCCCGTTAAAAACTTTGGCGCAGTCGCCTCGCGCCCAGCTGCTAGTGCCAAGAGCCACTCCAATCCGGCGACATTCTCTTGCAGCCGGACTTTGGCATCGAGATCCGTGTGGTTGAGGATGCCAATTGGACCTTGATAGCCGCTCGCCTGGATCGCCCTGACAATTGCGAGGTCGAGATTGCCAGCGCCAATCGGCAGGATCTTCTTCCCGACGCGATCTCCGCCCCGAACCGTTCCGTTGAGATTCAGGCAGATCAGGTACGGCTGCATCCGCGTCAGCAACTCGGGCAGCCGCTGTAATTGATCGTGTCCATGATGCAGGTTGTAAACGATGCCAACGTTATCGCGAGCGGGATTGCTGGCGCGAAGTGCTTCGATGATCGAGACTTGGTTCTCCGGCTCTCCGAACCAACCGCCGTGGTTATAGAGTCCGACCTTGCAACCTGCCTCGCGGGCCGCATCGACGATCGGACCCAAGCGGCGAACTTCGTTTTCCAAATGAGCCTTCAGGGCTTCGGGCGAATCGCTGGCTGGCTGTCCTCCGCCCATCACCCAAAGCTGCGGGTGCTGATCGTGTTTCTTGAGCAAGCCGAGAATCAAACGTGCTTCGTCATTCAGTTCGGTGGGGAACCACCACGCGGTCAGCTCAATCCCGGCCGCTTGGAGCGCCAAAATTTCACGCTCAAAAGTAGCCACATGCTCGGCTCGATAATCGTAAGCCAGTCGCCGAAGTCCGAGTTCGCGGAGCATCTCTGCACGCTGCTCAGGCGTTCTCTTCTGCGAATCGAACGGAACGATGCACCACGCGACTAATCGCTCGCGAACAAATGGGCTGCCACTTTCGTTTGCCGTCTCTTGAGCGCTCAGCCCACTCGTCATGGCCAACAGCAGAACAGACCAACCACAACAGAAAAGCCGAATTGCGTGCAGCATGAAAATAGCTCTTAAGCGAAAGATCCGAACCGTTTCGCGTTCGACCGGATCAATCGCGGCCCCAAGTCATTAGTTACCCTTGATTCAAAAAAAGCCGAGGTCGTCGCAGTGCGAACGAACCTCGGCTCGATTTTGATTTGGCTTAGAAGCAACGTCCAGCCACGAGATTAAAAAGTTCCAATCTGGACCGTAGGCAACGTTCGGCCGGGCATTGAAGTCTCGGCAAAACGGTCGCGCACGCGAATCATCAACTCGAGAATGTTGTTCCAAGTCTGAGGCTTCATCAGCGTCGCGTTGGGGAACATGCAACCATCCCAGCAGATATGCTTGATGCCACGCTGCGCGTAATCTCGCAGCCAGAACATCGAGCACTGCACCACATCCAGCTTGCCGTTGGGGTCATCCGCCGGGCAATGACGTCCTGTCTTGTCATGCGAACCGCTGCCATGTACCGAGCCATCGTTCTGGGCGACGTGAAAATCAAGCGTCCATGGCCGCAGCGCGTCGGTCATTACTTGATAGGCTTGCCAGAAATCAGAAGCCGAGTAGCCGGGCTTCAGCAAAGCATTTTGCGGTGCGTTGTAACCGAGCAGATAAAGATAGGTGTGAGCCAAGTCGGCTTGAAAGCCAACCACGCCTGGCATCCCAACCTGCTGCAGCAAATTGAGCATATCCTGCCAACTATGCATTCCGCCCCAGCAGATCTCACCCTCCGCAGCGAGTCGCTCGCCGTGCTCCTGCGCAACTTGGCCTGCGCGGCGAAACGTCTCCGCAATCTTGGCGGTATTCCCCGCAGGATCGACTGACCAATCGGTCGGGCTACAGGCCGAGTCAATCCGGACCACGCCGTAAGGACGGACGCCATACTCCTTCAGCTTTTTGGCAATCCGACAAGCTTTGCGAACGGCTCCGATGAATCCCTCGCGTTTCGCATCATCACCCATCGCCGAACCGTCGAACCAAATCGGTGCTACGACACTGCCAACGACAAACCCATGGCCCGAGATCTTCTCGGCCAGTCGCTTCAGGTCGTCATCCGAAATATCGATGTTCACATGCGGGTCATAGAGAAACAGATCGACACCATCAAACTTCTGGCCGTTCACCTCCGCTGCCGCCGTCATTCGCAACATCGTATCGAGGTCGATGGCTGGCTCTTCGGCCGAGGGTCCCTTGCCAACCAAGCCTGGCCACATCGCATTATGAAGCTTCAGTCTCTCCGATCCGCTGCTCATGTTTTCTCCGATCAATTATCGATTGAATGCTGATTGAAATGATTGCTCTCAAAAATATCGCCTGATTGATTAGCGATCGCCCACGTTGGGCATTTGGCCAAAGACGTCTGGCCCGAAATAACGCAACCCAACCATCGGTTCAGTACCGGTGTTGGTGACGGTAACTCCAGCCGTCGCCGCATCGTGCGTGATAAAGAATTCGTCATCCGTAAATTGTCCGAAGCGAATCAGGACTGGAGTTTGGGTTCGGTGCTTGCCCACCATCCCAGCGCCCTGAACCGTCAACCAACCGCTCGCACCCGGATCTTTGATCGTGCAGGAAGCGCCCGGCTCCAGAGTCAATTCCTTCGCGCTGAACAACTGCTGGCCATGCACTCGACCGTAGACAACCCAGCGATCGACCCATCCGGGGCCGCGATCGGCGTCGATTGGCTCGAGATAGTTGTTGGCCTTGAAGTTGGGGTCTACGTTTCGCTCCCAATCCAATTGTCCGATGATGAAGTCGAGGTCTTGGTGTTTGGCTGAAGGCATATCCTTGACGAGCAAGGACCAAGGAACGAACCGTCCTTCGACAATATTCTGGAACATCGAGAAGACATCGCTGCCCCACTGCGGCTCATAAGTACAGAGCGAGCCTGGTGCGTGCAGCACTCCGGGTGGGATCAACCAGCCGGATCCCTTCTTCAGCTTGTACGCTTTGGACAGCGTCAGAATCTGGTTGTCTTCCTTGTTCCAGTTCTCAAGACAGCGTCGCACGTCGGCTTTGCCAGTACCGGGCTCTAGCCCCATGAACGTGTAGGGGAAATTGTTGTCGCAGTTGTTGTACTGAGGCGGGAAGTAGTACGCTTCGGGCTTTCCTTCGTGACCAACCAGTGCAGCATCTTCGTTGGACTGATGCATGTGGTGGGGAATCGGTCCCATGTTGTCGAAGAATTTCGAGTAGACCGGCCAGCGTTTGTATTTGCCAAACATGGCTGAACCGATCATTCGGTTGCCGGCCTCCGCTACCGCATCGCGAAGCAGAAACTGCTGGCCATCAAACAAGCAGAAGCTCAGCCCTTCATGCCACTGCCGACCTTCGTTCGCCGCTTCGGTCGTGCTGGAGAACCAGCGTTCGTCGATCCCGCCGCGCTGAGTTCCGAGCGCGTAGTAGTCATCCGGATGCAACCGAATTCTCTTACCTGGATGCAGGAAGCTCCGCGGGACCCAAGTCGGAGTCAGCTTGAGGATTCCTCCTCCGGCATCGAGGGCTTGGTCGAGAATCCGGCCAACGTTATCCGCTTTGACAATCGAATCAGAACTCATGAGTGCTTATTTTCCAGCTGCTGACGAAATGGTGTTGTTTTAAAAAAGCAAAATGGGGAGACGAGCGTGGAGAAAACCTGCCCACGCCATTCGCCCGGCCGCGGCTCACTCGGTAAAACGAGTCTGCAGCAGGACCATAAATTCTGTAAGCGAAAATGGCTCCCCAGAACCGGCTAGAATAGCAGATTCGAGCCCCAAATGCCGCCTGCCAAAAGGGGAACTAATCAACAAGCGGATTTTTGCAGAGGTGAGTTGACCAGGCGACTTCGATCGCCGAGCCTAGGGGGAAACGCGGGTGACCAAGTCTTGAGGGTTTCCAAACGAGACCGAGAAGCAAGACAAAGACACGCCCAGTTCGTCGTCACTCTGATTAATCTCTTACTTTTCACGAACTCATTTCCATTTTTTGAATATGCTCCCCATCAATATCGAAAACAGTGTCACGGATCCGGGTTGCCTTCAGCTTGAGACACTCACTGAGGGGGTAAGTTCGGGGGTCGATTTACTGCGCGTCGAACTGGCCGCGAATTTCACTGCGATACTTTTGCCGACCCGGGGACTCGGATTACAAAGTGTCCAAGTCGGCAATCAGGAATTCGTTTGGCGCAGTCCCCAGCGACGTCCGGTGCATCCTCAATTCGTCGATTTGGGCGAACCGAGCGGCTTGGGCTGGCTCGATGGATTTACGGAACTTCTCGTCCGCTGCGGGCTGACCAGCAACGGCGCTCCGGAACATGACGATCGGGGACAACTCGTTCATCCGCTTCACGGGCGGATTGCGAATCTTCCAGCGCACTCGCTGGAAGCCCGTTCGCCCAGCCCGGGTGTTCTTGAGGTCAGCGGCTGTGTCGATGAAATCCGTTTTCATTTTGACAAGTGGCGACTCTGGACGACCTACCGATTTTTCGAAGGGCAATCGCGAATCCAGATCGAAGACCGCGTAGAGAATCTCGCTGGCACCCGACGCGATTTCCAAATGCTCTATCACTACAACCTCGGTCAACCGCTGCTTGATGCGGGCTCGCGAATTCATGTGCCTCACCGCAAGCTTGCGCCACGCAATGCCCATGCAGCCAGCGGCCTGAGCCAATGGTCCGTCATGCCCGCTCCGCAATCCGGCTTTGAAGAGCAGGTTTACTTCTTCAGCCCACTGGCTGACGAAAATGGCCGGTCGCTGGCTGTGCTGGAAAACGCCGCGGGTACTGCGGCTAGCGCAATTGAATTTGCGCCGAGCGAGCTGGGCTGCTTCTCGCTTTGGAAAAACCCGGTCGCTGAGGCCGATGGCTATGTTGTCGGGCTGGAACCGGCAACCAACTATCCCAATCCGAAATCAATCGAACGCAAACAAGGTCGGACCGTTTGGCTCGAACCGGGCGATTCTCACACAATCACCATCGATTTGCATTTCGCGACCGATGCTGCGGCAACACGAAATCTGGTGAACCGCGTTCAATCCATCCAGTCGCGAGCCAAGCCGGAAGTTGTCAATGAAATCTAGACGCTGAGTTAACACGCAGCCTATGCGTTCACCCGAGCAAACTTGATCGGGGCGGCGTCAACCGCCGATCAAAGCAAGAATCAACGTCGCCCCAAAAAACAACTGCAGGACATCAGTGCTCACGCGGCCGGAGAGTCAAAATCCGCAACTGCTCCAGCAGAGACTCCACGGGGATCGCAATCGGCGCAACAAGCGGCGGAGCGTGAAGCGTTCCCTCACGCAATCGCGGTGGCAACTCGACGCTTTCGATTTCTTCCTCAAGAGCAGCCAGCCACTCCGGCAAGTCCATGCCAACGCCTGTCGATGAACGGGCGAACGTGTCGCACTCGCTCTGCAACAATTCGAACGCAGCTTGTGCGTCGGTCGGTTCAGCCGCCTGCATTGCCGGTTCCACCAGCGCCGCCAGCCGATCGATCAGCATTGGCTGGATGAACTTCCCTTCGAGATGCCGGCCGATCGATGCCATCTGTACCGAATACTTTTCTCGCAACTTCCGCAACCGTCCGAGGTAGCGGTTCGCTTCACTCCCCACGCGTTCATCGAGAGAGCGCCGCCACGAGCGGGCCACCCCCGTCTCGCCGCAGCGGACGAGCATCTGATGAGCCAAGACCACCGGTTTCAGGTGCCAGCAGACACGGTCGTAACGCCGTTCCAGTCGCAGGAAATCCAACAGGATAAAAAGCATTTCGCCGCGGTCCGACTGCGTGGTCGTCGCGTTGTAGTCACGGTACCTGCCGTAGTTCTCGATGATGGCCTCGAGAATCAGAGTCAGCACGCCAACCGCGCGGCGATGCGTAATCCCTTGGCCGATGTCATCGAGCAATTTCGGTCGCTCGTCAAGGTCAGAGCTTTGCATTTTATACAGCCACGCATCGACGCCCTGATGGAGAATGGCGCGCACGTTGGAGAGCTGCAGAAACTCCTGCGTAAACAAGTCATGCCCGTAGCTCTGGATGAACTTCACCAGCGATTGCCAAGCGGCGCGGTCGCCCACTTTTTCCAGAACACTCAACCTGAGCGTACGGCTATGCTCCAGCCAGATGATCAGCATCGACTCGGTCAAGTCCTCAACGCACTGGAAGAGCAGCCGGTCATCCGCTGCCGTCGCTTGAAAACGAGCCTTGGCCTTGGTCGAACGCTTGGCTGATGGCGGCAACCGCGACTGCTGAGCCGTATCGATGACGGCTTTGATCATCGAGGTGTAAGCAACTCGGAAAAGTTCATCGAACTCGGTAACCGCACCTTGATCAACAGGCCAGTTCCGCTCCATCGACATCGCCAGTTCGGTCAACTCGTACGTTTCTACGAGCAACCCCAAGCCCGGCAAGCTGCTCATCAGATCGCGCATTGCCGCTTGCGTCGTCCGGAATCGCACCAAGTCTTCCGGGTTTCCGCCGCGAGAGAGCGGGATGTAAAGCAGCCGCTGCTGACGCAGATGATCGGTCAAGTTGGGGAATAGGTCGACAACGGCTGCGGGACGACGGAGCAATACCGCTGCAAAAACAGAAATCACCGGCTGCTGATGATCCAGCCGAGAGTCAACTTTCTCGAAGCCGCTGCCTTCGTGAAGGTGATCGATCGCGACTAAGACCGCAGCCAACATACGAATCGCATTTTCGTGCTGGACACAGCTCTGAGCGACCTGCTGAATCAGCGATTCCTTGTAGAGCCGCTGGCGGTCGTACTGCGACATCGACTCCATATCAACGCCCGAGCGTGGCAAGTCGTAGGCATTCACGCTCTCGAGCAAGCCAATCAACTGGTTGCGATTGTGAATAGCTTGGTCGAGCCAATTGCCGAAGAGAGCTCTTCGCTGCCGCAATTGCAGCTGAATTTGCTCCAAAGACTCGCCGCTGCTCTCTTCCAGCGAAGGAAGCGGGATCGTCGCCGCGATTTGCCAGTAGTCGGCAATCGTCTCGAGAAACTGCAAGCGGTCGACAACGCGATCGACCTCGGCTTCGAGTTCTGTCTCGACCGTATCGCTGGTCTCATAGATCGGCGCATCGATACCGTCGTCCGTCTCATCGTGATAGACAACGTCCTCGTAAGCCGCGCCGAAGATGTCCTCTTCTTGCTCTTCCTCGGGAAACTCGCCGCCCTCTTCCTCGCTTTGCTGGGCCAGGCCCGCCAGTCGCCCGACTTGGAAGTCTGGCACTTTCCAGTAGTGCTCGGCATTGGCCTCGAGGTAATCGTAAAGTTTACGGATTCGGTTCCAGGTCTCGCTGGCGATCCCCCAGTCCTCACCCGAAGCGTCCATTTTCTGCTGCGACAGCCATCCCCACAGCAAATCATGAAAAGAATAACTGCCTTGCTCGAGCGAAATCCGGTCGGCTTGACTGAGCCAGTGAACCAGCAGGGCGCGCGAGGTGTTGAAGTCACCCCGCTCCAGCAGCGCGTCGATCACTAAAGCGTAGGCACTGGGCGAGTCAAATAACTGGGCATGCTGCGACCAAAACTCCAAGTCTCCAGTTGCCGCGCCGCCGCGATGCCAGAGATTCAGTGCCTTGGCCACAATCGAGGCCGCCTCGAAGACGTCCGCCGGATCCACGGCATCGACCGACATGACTTCGTGAGCCGCATATTTCCGCCACCACTCCACGATGTTCAGAAATCCGCCGCGGATCACTTCGCACAACTCGGTCTGGTCAGCGGCGGCTGCTTCGGACCAAAGTCGCGAGCAAGCTGCGAAGAACTGGTTCATCAGTTCGACCAGTTCATCGACGCGATGATCCCGAATCGTATTTTCAGCTGCCGGGAACAGACTGTAGTTGGAGTCGAATCCGAGAATGTTCCAAGGGTCGACGATCGCTCCGCATTTGATCCCGCGTTGCAATTGAGCAAAGAAACGAGGAATCATCTCCGCCGCTGCAGAGAGTTCGCCGGCTTTGGTCAAGCGGCGCATGGAGCTGAGCAAGCAATCGAGGTGGCAATTGATTCGCGCCGAAGCGACCGGGACCACATCCGCCTGCTTGAGCGCCGCTTGTTCGTAACCCATGCGTGCGTAGAGCGAAGCGAGCATGCAATTGACCAATTGACGATCGCGTGCCGCTCCGAGTTGGTTGTTAATGTCTTGTCGAGCCGCACCGAACGGCTGATGTCGCTGCTGGGCTTCAATCTTCAAACGCTGTTTGTGCTCTGCGAGGAGCTTCTCAATCAGCCCAGCGTAGAACTCGTCGCGATATCCCGCGATCAGCACGACCAGCTTGCCGAGATTGGTATTGGAGTCGTAGGCGCCCGGCCCGCAACCGCTCACGCCGCTCCCCATGAGCATGGTGCAAGCGAGCACGGCGCCGGCTTCCATCAACATTTGCTCAGCTGGCAGGTTTTTCTCCGCACCACAGCGACGCAAGAGCGCATCCAGCGTGATCTGGTGGAGAATAAAGCGGCGATAATAGCCGCGATTGTCGACCGAGTGCTCATCCCACTGACCAAAGTGATGGTTGGGGCGGCGGTTGACAGGGTGGTCGAAATCGAGTGCTCTGGGGTCGAGAGCCAACTCGTGCAATTTGTCGACATCAAACTGGGCGGCGAGCAAAATCCGCGGTTCAGTGTGGCGGAGGATCTCCAGGGCGCGTTCGACCAGCTTTTGGTAAGGCCCCGCCGCTGCCCCCACATTTTCGATATAGAGTGGAACAGGACGAATCCATTCTTGCGGGTACGGCTCCATCTTTTGCGTTTCAAGTACCGCAATCGGTCGATGCCCGAGGTAGTCGTTGAGGCGACTGAGAATCTTCGGCACGAGCACCTTCGGCGGCTCACTCATTGGATCGCTGGTCAGAATCGTCTCGAGGACGCGGCCGATGAACAGCGAATTGAACAGAAACTCTTCCGACTGATGAAAGAGCACGTCGCGATGGAAATCGAGATAAGCGGGCAATACGTGCTCAAAGCAGATCTCGATGACGCGGCGAGCTTGCTCGGCGTTTTGAAAGACCTGATTGTCGCGTGGCAGCTTTTCCAAGCGGTTCACCAGCAACTGGTAAACACGTTGGTAGGTCGGCTCCTTTTTGCCGCGAGCTCTCGAGCCACCAGCCAAGCCGGCGAACAGCGAGTTGAGCGCAACGAAGAAAGCCGGGTCCTGGTTGCCTGAACTGAAGTTCAGGTAACCCAGAATCTGGTCGACGGTCGCATCGAACTGACTCGTTCGCGTACCCAAAAAGGCTTCTCCCCTACCGTCGCAGTGCGACTTGTCAAAATCTTCGCCATATCCGGAAGAACCGGAATCTGAGCCGCCTCAGGCTTTGCACTCAGCCCGCTGCCTAATTCCGGATTCCCGTAAATCCCGCTCAAAAGCTGCGTGAACAATCGGTCTGACCAACCCTTTCGGGCCGGTCCAACCAGCGAGAAGTTCACCGGACTCAGTGCGCCTAACCGTGCCAAAGCGGTAATCCCGGAACGCGTTCGGCTATCCTAGAAATTCAGCCGATTTTGGTCTAGGAGACGGCGAAAAGTCGTGGAAAAACGACAGTTTGGGGCGCCCGCGAACATGCCTGCCGACCGCCCTACCAACATGCTTAACCCGAGCGAGCGACCGCTGCCGTTTGCCGGGAGTCATGTTTTTGCCCACAGCGGAAAGGAATTTTCCAGCCTCCCCGGTCGCTCCAAGTAAAATAAAGTGTGCGTTTTCCGTTGGTCGTTTGCCCTGCGGAAAGTTTGATTGACCCCGTGGACGACCCTCGGTCATCCATCGGGAGCCTCGTTGGATTTACCTGCTGTAGTGAGTTTCCAAATGCGAACTCTGTCGTTGGCACTGAGCCTGTTTATCGGTTTGACCAGCCTCTCCTGCGGAGCACTCTCGGCTCAGTCACTCGTATCACAAGACCAAGCCCAACGCGCGGGCATGGTTGTCAATTGGTTTTCGCAAGCACGCGGAGCGGGCACCAGCGGTCTGGTCAACACGACTCTGGTGATCGATGAAGACAAGGGCGTTACCTACTTTGAGGTCAAAGGCGGACGGCTGCGGGAAGTAATTTCGGAAAACGGCATCGGCCCCGATGGCGAGCGATTCAAGGATCAAGCCGCCGCTGAAGAGTTTGCCAATATTCGTTTAGAAGTCATTCAAAAGCGGCTCGAATTCGAAGGCAGCTCTGATAAGGCAAGTGTCACCAAGATTACCATTCCGAAGTCGACCATTTACGCCATGAGCCAATCAGGCTTGGTTCAAGCCTTCGACGCGGAAACAGGCCGACAACTCTGGCAGACCGAAGTCGGCGAGCGATCGTTCCCCTCCTCTGGCGTTGGTGCAAGCAAGAAACTGGTGGCGGCCGTCAATGGTTCGAGCGTTTATTGCCTGGAACCCGAGACCGGAAAGGTACTTTGGAAAAAGCGCTGCGAAACGGCAGTGATGGGCAACCCCGCAGCGACTGATGATTCCATTTTTGTGCCGTTGGCTGACGGGCGCATGCAAATTTTTGATGCAACTACGGATGGAAATCGGACTCAAACCATGATTTCTAAGGGCGCCAGCTTTAACCCGCCAACCGTCGCAGGCACGGTTGTCGCTTGGGGAACCGACAAGGGCGTCCTAAGTGTTGCTCCGGTCGATAACATGAATCGCATCATGTACCGCTTGAAAGCCGACAGCGCTATCGATGCTCCGGCTACGAGCAAGGGCAACCTGATGTTCGTCGCTTCCCATCACGGCTTCCTCTACGCCTTTGACAAGATCCGCGGTGCGATGATCTGGTCGTCGTCGATCGGTGAGCACTGCAGC
>Ga0169931_10009525_pt1 | contig 13989 bp, 12 predicted proteins | sample Kivu_15m_20L_FD_129675 | JGI IMG/M metagenome (GOLD analysis project Ga0169931, IMG submission 129675) | Freshwater microbial communities from Lake Kivu, Western Province, Rwanda to study Microbial Dark Matter (Phase II) - Kivu_15m_20L... | ecosystem: Environmental > Aquatic > Freshwater > Lake...
ATTCGCGACGTGGCCCAGGAGACCATGAAGCGCTACAACGTGAAGCTCTCCTATCTGGTGGGGACGATGATCGAGCTGCCGCGCGCGGCCGTGACCGCCGACCGGATCGCGGAAGAGGCCGAGTTCTTCTCCTTCGGCACCAACGATTTGACGCAAACCACCTTCGGCTTCTCCCGCGACGATGCCGCCAAGTTCATTGACCATTACAGGACCGTGAAGATCATGGAGTCCGATCCCTTTGCCGTGCTGGATCGCGAGGGGGTGGGGTCGTTGATGAAAACGGCCATCGCCGGGGGGCGCCAGACCAGGCCCGGCATCAAGCTGGGAATTTGCGGCGAACACGGCGGCGATCCGAACTCGGTCGAGTTCTGCCACCAATTGGGGCTGGACTATGTGAGCTGTTCGCCGTTCCGCGTGGCGATTGCGCGCTTAGCCGCGGCACAGGCCGCGATTGCCGAAGCCGATGCCACGCCGGCGGCCGCCAAAAAAGCCGCGCCGGTTCGTGCCAAGGCGGCCAAGTCGGCCAAGTCCGTGAAGCGGACCAAGCGGGCGGCCAAGCAGTCATCCGTCAGCCGTAAAAAGCGGTGACCGACCGTACGCACGATCTTCGCTACATGACGCAGGCTCTTCGGCTTGCGGAAAAGGGCCGTGGTAAGACCAGCCCCAACCCGATGGTTGGGGCTGTTGTCGTTTCTCAGGGCCGCGTCATCGGCCAGGCCTACCACCATGCAGCCGGACAAGCCCATGCTGAAGCGCTGGCGCTCCGCCAGGCCGGGCGTCGCGCGGCCGGCGCCACGCTGTATGTCACCCTGGAGCCCTGCAGCCATCTCAAGAAACGCACGCCGCCTTGCGCGCCGGCGGTGATTCAATCCGGCGTGCGCCGTGTCGTCGTGGCGATGGCCGATCCCAATCCGCTGGTCAAGGGCAAGGGGATTGCGCAGTTGCGCCGCGCGGGGATAGCGGTGACGGTCGGAGTGGCCCGGCGAGAGGCGGAGGCGATGAATCGGGCCTATGGCCATTGGGTGCGCACCAAACGGCCGTATGTCATCTTGAAAGCCGGGATGACTCTGGATGGACAGATCGCGACGGCCGGCGGTGAGTCGAAGTGGATCACCGGGCTACAGTCGCGCCGGGAGGTCCATCGACTGCGGAGCACCGTCGATGGGGTGATCGTCGGCATCGGCACGGTGCTGCAGGATGATCCCTCGTTGACCGCGCGCAAGCCACCCCGGTTGACTGTCCTGGCAGCCACACAGCCCTGCCGCATTGTGATCGATAGCCGTCTGCGCATTCCTCAATCGGCCAAGATTCTTGGCCAGCAAGATCGGGCAAAGACCATCATCGCGACCACGGTTGCCGCGCCGAAGGCCCGGCTGAGGGCGCTGGAGAAGCTGGGAGTTGACGTGCTGGTGCTTCCCGCCGAGCGAGGGCGGGTCTCGTTGAAGCCTTTTCTCGCGCTCCTCGGCGAACGCGGGATGACCTCTGTGATGGTGGAGGGAGGCGGGGAGTTGAATGCCGCGTTCCTCAAGACCAAGCTGGTGAACCATGTGCGGTTGTATGTCGCGCCGACGCTGCTGGGCGGGACGCAATCCAAGGGGGTCATTGGCGGAGCGAGCCCGCGCCGCTTGGCCGATGCCTGGAAGTTGAAACCGGTGCAAACCAGGTTGTTGGGAAAGGATGTCGTCGTCGAGGGCGATCTATAATGAACTTGTTCGGGTTTCGTGTGAGTAACAGAGCCGTCTTGCACCCTCGGCGTAAGGCCACTACGCTACAGCACACCCCTCCTTCGTAAGGAGGGGATAAGGGGAGGTCGAAGGCATGAGAGGCCATGGGGTTAAGCGAGGCCTGCACGAGCACGAGCGGATTGCTTTCCCGGAATGCTCTACCCCACCTTGCCTCCCCTTACAAAGGGGAGGAAGTGGGAAGTCTGTTAGGGGATGGCTGTGCTGTCTGGCATTGCTCTGTGTATTCATCCTTCTGGGAGACGCCACCGACGCGGCTGAATCTCCTCAGCAGGTCCCGAACCTCACCACCGAGATCTTCTCGTACCTCGATGAGCCGGATGGCGCGAAGGCCGAGGCCACGCTGCAACGGCTGCTCGCCAATCCGGACGCCACCCTCGACCTGATTACTCGGACGATTCAAACCGGGCGAGTCTACGATCCGCAGCCGGTTGGCATCATGCCGGATGAACAGGTTGTCGTTCGCGAACGGACCTATCATTATGCGTTTTCCGTCCCCCTTACCTATGAGCCGTCGAAGGCCTATGGGCTGGTGGTGTGTTTGCACGGAGCCGGTTTCACCGGAGAGGCCTATCTTGAACGGTGGGAGAGCCGGTTAGGTCACGACTATCTTCTGGTCTGCCCGACCTTTCCCGCCGGAGCCTGGTTCACCCGGCGCGCGGAGGAATTGATTCTCACGCTCCTGCAACTAGTGCAGGCCAAGTACCGCGTCGATCCGGATCGCGTCTTTCTCACCGGCATGTCGAACGGCGGCATCGGCACCTGGCTGATCGGGATGCACCATGCGCCGCGCTTCGCCGGCCTCGCGCCGATGGCGAGCGGGCTTGACGACGTGCTCATGCCGTTTCTCGCCAATCTCCGGACGACGCCGGTGTATATCATTCACGGGGCCAAGGATCAGGTGATGCGGGTCGAATTGAGCCGGACGATCGCACGCGAGCTGGCGGCGATCGGCTATCCCCATGTGTATCGGGAACACCAGCGCGAACATCCCATGGCCGGCGGCCATTTCTTCCCCCGGGAGGAATTGCCCGACCTCATCGCCTGGTTCAACGCGCAGCGGCGCAATCCGGTGCCCGCCGCGATCACGGTGGTGCGGGAGGCCAGTCACTTTCAATCCTTCGGCTGGGTCAGGATCGACGCGACCGAGGCGATCGCCGCATTTTCAGAAGATTTGGTCTCCAAGCACGACGAGCTGACGAAGAAAAAGCGCTATGCCAGACTGGACGCCTCAGTGACGGCGCCCAATCGCATCGAAGTCGAAACGGGCCTGGTCCGGCGCTATACGTTGTTTTTGAACGATCAACTCGTCGATTTTTCCAAGCCGGTGACCGTGGTCACCAATAAGCAGGTGTCGTTCGAGGGCATGCTCACGCCGGCGGTCGAGACGCTCCTGCGGCAGGCGCGTGCGCGCCACGATGCCCGCCAGCTCTTTCCCGTGCAACTGGCCATTCAGCTGCCGAAGCCGGCGCCATGATCGACGCGTTCATCATGGATTCCAGGCGAGGCGCGCCGGACTTCCGCGGCGCAAGCCGAAGGAGACGACTGTTCCCATGATCGCGTCGCGCAGTTTTCTCTTGATCTGCACCGTCGGGATTTTTTGTTTTATCAGCTACAACATGGTGCGGATGCCGGTGCTGGCTCTGTTTGCCGAATCGCTGGGGGCCGGCCCTGAGCGCATCGGCTTGATCGTCTCGGTTTCGACCTTGACCGGCGTGTTGCTCAAGCTGCCATCTGGAGCCCTCTCGGATATCTATGGCCGCCGCTTTCTCTTACGGATCGGCGTCGTGGCCTTCGGCCTGCCGCCGTTTCTCTATCCCTTCATCACCGATCTGAATACCCTCACCGCGTTGCGATTCGTGCATGGGCTGGCGACAGCGATCTTTGCGCCCAGCGCGCTGGCGACCGTAGCGGAACTCTATCGTGAACGGCGCGGGGCCGCGCTCGGCACCTACACGGCCTGTACTCAATCGGGTTCTTTGCTGGGTCCATTCCTGGGCGGATATTTCGTCTATGCCGCTGGTTTTTCGACCGCCTTCATCACCGCCGGCATCTTCGGCTGCGTGGCCATCGTGCTGTTTTATAGTCTGCATCTGGATGTGGCGACCCCGCGCGTGCAACAGAAGGGGATGCAGCCGCTTCTGGCCGAGATGTGGAAGGGCTTCGTCGTGGTGGCCCGGAATCGCAAGGTGCTTATCACCAGTTCCACGGACGGCGCCAAAATGATTGCCAACGGCGCGTTGATGGCTTTTTTACCCCTCTATGGCGTCGCGGCCGGGTTGAATCCCGGCGAAGTGGGGCTCTTGTTCACCGTCCAAGCAGCGACCTCGTTCTTCTCGAAGCCGATCATGGGGCGGGTGTCAGACCGAATGGGGCGGCAGCCGCTGATTGTGATCGGCCTGCTGATTTGCGCGGCCACGTTCGTCTCGATGCCGCATGTCGCGCTCTTTCCCGTCCTGCTGCTGCTGTCGGCTGGATTCGGATTCGGTGAAGCGGTAGTTTCGTCGTCTTCGTCGGCGCTGGTGGCGGACAGCTCCGAGTTCAAAACGCTGGGGGCGGGGATGGGCATGCAGGGGACGATCATGGATATCGGTCACGCCAGCGGGCCACTGTTGGCCGGTGTGCTCATCGAGCGGATGAACTATTCCAGCGCCTTTGCGATCATCGCGGGCATCCAATTGCTGGCGGCAGCGTCGTTCTGGATCACGATGAGGAATAAATAAGACGCTTCAAGATTTTGCGTGGGAACGATCGATCGTACGCCCTGTCATTCCCCTCCTTCGTAAGGAGGGGTGAGGGGAGGTCGAAGACCCGAGGTTTTGTCCCACTCGAATTTCTGAAGAGCCATCAATAAGCCAATGCTATAATGCTGATGGCTAATTACTGAGGGTGTATCTATGTTCACCGGCATTGTCGAAGAAATGGGCGCGATCATATCACTGGAAAAGACGCTGGCCGGGACGAGGATGACGGTGCTGGCGTCCCTCGTCATGGGCGATCTCAAGATCGGCGACAGTGTGAGTGTGAGCGGGGTCTGTCTGACGGCGATCTCGAAGGGTGAAAACAATTTTACCGTCGAAGTCTCCCCGGAAACGCTCTCGGTCACGACGCTCGGCCATCTCACCGCCGGGGCGCCGGTGAATCTCGAGCGGGCGATGAAGCTCAACGAGCGCATCGGCGGCCATCTGGTGGCAGGACACGTCGATGGAGTCGGCACGATCCGCAGCCGCCATCAGGAAGGCAATGCGATTTTCTTTACGATCGAAGCCCCACCGGAAGTGCTGCGTTACTGCGTGGTGAAAGGCTCCATCACCGTCGATGGCATCAGCCTGACGATCAACGACGTGTCTGCTCACGGGTTCTCCGTCGCTATCATCCCGCACACCGCCAAAGTTACGACGCTCGGCCTCAAGCAGGTCAACGATCCCGTCAACCTCGAATCCGACCTCATCGGCAAGTACGTCGAACGCCTCCTCCAAGAACGCAGCCAGCTTCCGAAAAGCACGCCGATTATCGATAAGGACTATCTGCAAAAGCGGGGATTGATCTGAAGTGGAAGAGGAAAATGACCTCTAATAACGGGTTCGAGCCGACGGCCACGCCTCAGGTGCGCTCTGGCGCGGCCGCATTTTAACGTGGGCGTTAGCCGTCACAGGTCACCTCATGAACGTATGGCAGTTCAGTTCAGAAATCAGCCAAGAGCGTGTCTTGGCTCTTCTACACGCACCCGCGTTCAATGAAATTGTCGAGATGCTTGCGTGTGAAATGGAGGTGCTCTGTTGCCACCGGCGGCGCTGCGACGACATGCTGGGCTTCTCGCGCGTGGTTTTCAATCTACGCGTTTCTCAGGAGACGTTTGATCTCTTCTTCAATTCAGAGCGCTGCTACCGCGGCTCGTATTTCTTGTCTCCTCATGCGGGCTTAGCGGCAAACGAGGCCGTCATCAAACGCCTCACGCCTCTTCTCCTCCGGTGGGCTGGGGAACACAAGCCTACGCTTGACCAAGCGTTTGCGGCAGAGTCCCTTGCATCGCTATCTGCCAAAGTGTGGCTTACCGAGTACGAAAGCCACCATTGCGCACATTGCGTCGGCGAATGGGGCAATCCGATCAACGAAGCGCCAGAAATCTTGAATGGTCGTCGAGAACTCGCTGATACCCCGAATGCCTGTCGGGGTCGAAAGGCTCCATTCCTTTCCAAACTCAGAGTCTTCGGCGCGTTCATGAACGAACGGAACGATGAGTTTGTCCCGGCTCGCAAGCGCCATCGTGCATCCGATGTCAGTGTAGGGGGCTGGTCGTGACGGTTAATTCCTCCATCTAGCGGACAGCCCAAAGGTTGATTCGGCCTCTGTGGTCTGCCGCTCATGTCAAATGTTGGGCAGACAAGCCTCAGCACTAAGAGAGAGGGAAGCGCTAGGCATGGCAGTCGAACTGACTGTGATACGGGAAGCAGGAAGATGTACCGGGAGTTTTTTCTTGGGCGTCGAATGAATTGACTATTCGCTGCTAGGGAAAAGAATTTTCCTGGTGGCCAACCGGGTCTTTGATCGTTCTCGTCTCCGCTACTCTTTCCCCTCACCCCCCAGCAGCCGTAGTTGCGCTTCAATGCGGGCGCGGGCTTTCGATTGATCTCCGTTGTGCGGGAGGACAGCCAAGGCCTGCTGATAGGCTTTGGCGGCCTCGGCTTTTTGACCGGCTGATCGGAGCATTTCGGCATATTCCGTATGGAGGGTTGGGTCCATATTTTGTGAGCGCAGCGCCTCTTGGTATTCGGCGATCGCTCCGGGAAGGTCACCGGATCGCTTCAGTGCCAGGGCGAGGTTGCGGCGGGCGAGGAGATGTCCCGGTTCAGTTGCCAATGCGGCCCGATATTCGGCGATGGCCTGCGGGATGTTCCCTTGTTCGTAGTAGATGTTGCCCAGGGTGGTGTGGGCTCCGGCATGGCCGGGGTCCTGCTTGAGGAGCAGTTCGAAGTGGCGCTTGGCCCAGTCCTGATCGCCGGTTTTGCGAAAGGCCAGGCCGATGTTGAAGCGGGCCGCGATATGGTTGGGGTTGAGACTCAAGACCGCGTACAAGGCTCGAATGGCGGCGCTGTGATTGTTGAGCTGGCCGTAGAGGATGCCGAGGCGAAAATGGCTTTCGAGATGGTTCGGCGATTGTTTGACGAGGGTCTCATGCTCTTGAATGGCGCCATCACGATCGTGGGTTTCTTCGAGCGTCGTTGCCAGGAGGTAGCGCGCCTCCGTCAGGCTGGGTTGGCGTTCGAGCGCCTGCCGAACCGTTGCAATGACGCCGTTCAGATCTCCTTGCGCCCGCAGGGCTTGCGCGCGGTGGAACAGCGTGGCGGCGGTTTCCTGTGGGGTGGGTTGGTGTATCTGGGCGGATTGTTTGGCGGCCAGCGGTGTCCCTGCCAGGACATCGGTGGCGGACAAGGCGCAGAGCCCGGTCAGGAGCAGGCAGACAGCCGGGAGGCGCCAGTTGTGTGTTGAGCAATGGAAATGGTGTGGACGCGACATGGTTCGAATGAGCAACATGAAGACCTTGATGGGGGTGATGTTCTTGCGGCTGAGTGATGAGTGAAACAGGAGCCGGCCCGTCTCGGGCCGGCTCCGATGCACTGACACGTGGCTGGTGGCAAGACGCGGTTATTCTTCGATGGTCGAAATATCTCCAGGATCCTGGCCCAGCTCCTTGGCCTTGAGCACGCGCCGCATGATCTTGCCGGAGCGCGTCTTGGGCAGGGATTGGACGATGTCGATTTCCGAGGGGACGCCGATTTTCCCCAGCTCGGCCTTGACCTGATCCTTGATCGCCTGGATCAGTTCCGGGCTTTCGGTCTCGCCCTGCTTCAGGATGATGAAGGCCTTGATGGACTCGCCGACGGTCTTGTGCGGCTTGCCGATCACGGCGGCTTCGGCCACGGCATGGTGGCTGACCAGCGCGCTTTCGACTTCAGCCGTCCCCAGCCGGTTTCCGGCGACTTTGATCACGTCGTCGGCGCGGCCCATGAACCACATGTAGCCATCGGCGTCCTTGTGGCACACGTCGCCGGCGGTGTAGCAGTTGGGGATGGTATTCCAGTAGGTCTGGTACCGCTCAGGATCTTTGTAAATGGTCCGCATCATGGAGGGCCAGGGCTTTTTAATGACGGCGAAGCCGCCGACGTTGGCCGGGAGGCTGTGGCCTTCACGGTCCACCACATCGGCTTCAATGCCGAGGAACGGGCGCGTGGCAGAGCCGGGCTTCAGCGGAACAGTCGGCAGAGGGGTGATGAGAATGGAGCCGGTTTCTGTCTGCCACCAGGTGTCCATGATCGGCTTGTCCCCGCCGGTGACGCGATGGAACCATTCCCAGGCTTCCGGATTGATCGGTTCGCCGACGCTGCCGAGAATGCGCAGGGTCGAGAGGTCGAACTTCTTCGGCCACTCTTCTCCGTAGCGCATGAGGAGGCGAATGGCGGTGGGGGTGGTATAGAAAATCGAGACGCCGTAGCGCTCGATCAAATCCCACCAGCGGCCGGGATTGGGATAGTCCGGCTTGCCCTCGGCGGTGAGGATCGTCGCCCCGTTCAAGAGCGGGCCATAGACGATATAGCTGTGCCCGGTCACCCAGCCAGGATCGGCCACGCAGAAATATACGTCGTCGTCCTTCAGATCGAAGACATACTTTGCGGTGATGTAGGTGCCCACCATGTAGCCGCCGTGGACATGCAAGACGCCTTTGGGTTTGCCGGTGGTGCCGGAGGTGTAGAGGATGTAGAGTGGGTCTTCGGCGTCCAGCTTGACTGCCTCGCATTCCGGCTGTTCAGGCTTCAGCCAGTCGTGCCAGTCGATTTCCTTGGGGGAGGCCAGCGCGATTTCCGGTTTCTGCCGGCGGACGACGACGACGCGTTCGACGGTGGGGCAGGTCTTCAGGGCTTCATCGACCACCGGCTTGAGCGGGATGACCTTGCCCCGGTCATAGCCCACATCGGCGGTGATGACGAGATGGGCTTCGGCATCGCGAATCCGGCTGGCCAGGGCCTGGGCGCTGAAGCCGGAGTACACGACGCTGTGGATGGCGCCGATGCGCGCGCAGGCCAGCATGGCGACGATCTGCTCGGGAATTTTCGGGAGATAGATCGTGACGCGGTCGCCCTTCTTCAGCCCCATCTTTTTCAGGGCATTGGCGCAGCGGCAGACTTCGCGATAGAGCTGCCCGTAGGTGAAGACGCGTTCGGTGTCGTTTTCGCCGACCCAGATGACGGCCACTTTGTTTTTGCGGCCGCCCTTCACGTGGCGATCGAGGCAGTTATAGGAAATGTTGCAGGTCGCCCCGACAAACCACTTGGCCAGCGGGTAGTTCCATTCCAGAACTTTGCTCCAGGGCGTGAACCAATCGAGTTCTTTCGCCACGCCGTTCCAGAAGGCTTCCGGGTCGGCGATCGACTGCTTGTAGGCGGTGTCGTAATCTCGAATATGGGCGGCGGCTTTGGTCTTCTCGGTTGGCTGATAGGTCCGGCTTTCCTTTAAGAGGGTCTCGATCTCTTCACTCATGGCGTGTCTACCTCCTCAGTCGCTCAATGCCGAAACGGTCCGGCCAATTATGGAGAAAGGTGGGCGTCCCTGCAACCCTTCCCCGCCGGTGGCTATACCGCGGTGCGGGGGCGGATTTCTTGACAGCCGTAATCGCGGAGGGGTAGTCTGACTCGGAGCCGGTCATGTCAATGTCTTCTCGATTCATGTCACGCCTATCTCTGCGAATGGCACGCGCGATGGCGCTGGTGTTCGCATGGGCCTGTCTCACCGCCGCCGGTGTTGAACCCGTTCATGCCCAATTGGGGAAACCCGAAGGGCTCTATTACAAATCCTGGGCGGTCGTGATCGGTGTTGAGCAGTATCTCCTGGCTCCGCCGATTCCCGGTGCGGTGAGCGATGCGAAGGCTGTGGCCCAGGCGTTTCGCCACATGGGGTTTGACGAGGTTCTGGAAGTGTACGACAAGGACGCGACGTACCGGCATCTGCAACAGGTCTTCACGAATTTCCTTCCCCGGAAGGTCGGGCGGATGGACCGGCTGGTGGTCTTCTTTGCCGGTCATGCCGGCGTCACGCTGGATGCCGACGGGAAAGACCTTGGCTATCTCGTGCCCTGGGATGCGCAGGTGAATAATGCCGCCAAGTCGGTGACCTTCGAGCAGCTCAAGGAATTTACCCGCCGGTCGGCGTCCAAACATACCTTGCTCATCATTGACGCGGGGGTCCGCGGGTGGGAAGCCACCGCGCCGCAACCGCTCTCTCTGGAGGGCCGGTTGTCGCCGGAAGCGGAGACGGAACGGCGCGCGGCGCAGGTGCTGACGGCGGGAGACAAAGGCGAAGTGTCGTTGCGCCCCGGCGGGAAGAGCCTCTTTACAGCGGCGGTGCTGGCCGGGTTGCAGGGGGCGGCCGATCTGGATAAGAACGGATGGCTGATGGCCTCGGAACTCGGGACCTATCTGGAGAAGGACGTCGCCAGTGCCTCGCAAGGCCGGCAGCATCCGATCAGCGCCCGGCTCGACGGCGATGGGGACACGGTACTGATCGAAGGGCGGAAGGCGGCCTTTGTCCTGGGAACCGGACCGCAAACCCCGGCCGAGCGGCAGCAAGCGGCCAAGGCGCAGTATGAACAGGCGTTTGCGCTGCTCCAGGAAGGGAAGCGGACGGAGGAGGCGCTGGAGCGGTTGAATCGCGCGATCGAGTACAATCCGGCCTTTGGCGATGCCTATGTGCTCAAGAGCTATCTGCGGCTGGAGGTGCTCCCGAACCTCGATGACGCGCTGGCAACCGGGCAGCTTGCAGTGCAGTATGCGCCGGACAATCCGGACTCGTACTACACGCTCGGGCTGATCTATGAAAAACGGGGCAGCTTCGCGGACGCGGAACGGGCGATGGTACAGGCGCTCACGGTGAATGCCGGGTACCAGGACGTCTATTTTTCCCTCGGGACGTTGTATGCCGATCATCTCAAGGATCAGCCCAAGGCCGTCGAGGCCTTCCGCCGCTACCTGGAGTTGGGCGGAAGCGACTCACGTGCGAAGTCAGTGGTCACTGAGGCGGATGCCGCCTCGAAACGCTAGTCTTTTCCTCCGCCCTTCAGATAACCCAGTCCAATCTTCAATGCGCGTCTGGTGATTTCCGCCCAGCGGACTTGCGGGTATTCCGCGAGCACGGCGGCGGCTTTCGGATCTTGAATGTCAAGATTGGCAATCTTGATGATGCCGTCGTCTATCTGTACGTCTGCCACGGTGCGTGCCTCCCCTTGTGAACGTTCTGTCGTGATGAATATGGGCCGATCCTGCGCGAGAAATCTACACTCGGCGCCAACCGTCCAGGAGCCGTTGCGTTGACGGATCTGGAGACGCATGTTAGCATGAATCCACGTAAACTCTCGACTTGCTGACGTGCACGGATTCACTATCTTTCGTGACGAAGGAGGATCGGATGGCTACAGCACAGGCACATGTGACGAGACTGGCCGGCATCGGATTGGCCATGGCTCTGTTGATGGGACTCACCGCTTGTGGAGGTCCGCCAAACTGGGTGCAGAAGGGATCCGGCGCCTTCAACGAAAAGGACAGCAAATCGTTTTACGGAGTGGGGGCGGTGGTCGGGGTGAAGAATGAGCCCTTGGCTTGGGATGCGGCCGAGAATCGGGCGCGCGCCGAGATCGCGAAAACCTTCGAGACCTACACGGGCTATCTGATGCGGGATTATGCCGCCTCGACCACGGCCGGCGATTTCACCAAGAACACGGAAGAGCAAAATGTCGAACGGGCCATCAAGACCGTGACTACCGCGACGCTCAGCGGGGTGCGTCCGATCGACCGGTATAAAGACGAGAAAACGAGCACCTACTATGTGCTGGCCAAATTGAGCTTGGAAGATATGAAGAACAATCTGGAGCAGGCCAAGGAGCTGAACGCGCAGGTTCGCGAGTTTGTCAGGAGGAACGCCGACAAGCTCTTCGATCGGCTGGAGAAGGAAGAAGACAAGCGGATGAACCGGTAAGACGGGCTCTACGGGTCGAGCGTGGGGAGCGTGTTGTTCTTGGAGGGACAGGCGTGATGGAAACGAAGCGCGGATGGCTGGGCCTCATGGCGGTGTTGTCGCTCGTCTTGTCCGGATGCGGACAGGAAACCAAAATTACGCGAGTCGATGCCGGGGTCGTGACCGACTTGAGCGGGCGATGGAACGATACGGATTCCCGCATGGTGGCGGAGACCATGGTGAAGGAGGCGCTCGGCTATCCCTGGCTGGGCAACTTCACACAGGGGAAGCACCGCCAGCCGGTCGTGGTGGTGGGGACCATTTTGAACAGCAGCCATGAACATATCAGCATCCAGACCTTCGTGACGGATCTTGAACGTGAATTGACGAATTCCCAGAAAGTGACCTTCGTGGCGGGGAAGGGCGAGCGGGACGAGCTGCGCACCGAACGGAAAGAGCAGGCGATGTACGCGCGCGAGGATACGCAAAAGGCCCCCGGCAAGGAACTCGGCGCCGATTACATGATGAAGGGCACGATCTCCACGATCCTCGACGAAGCCGAAGGCACCAAGGCGGTCTTTTACCAGATCGATTTGCAGATGGTGGATTTGGAAAGCAATGCCAAGGTCTGGTACGGACAAAAGAAGATCAAGAAAGTGATCGAGAAGAAACGCACGATATTCTAGGTACCCGCGGATTCCATTGGGATCTCTCCTCTCACGCTCTGCCCGCCACGCGCTCGTGCGGCGGAGCGTTGTCTCCTCGCTCTTCCCCCTCAGTTTCTTGGCCGTCGGCCTGCTGTTGCTGACGGCCTGCGGTCCCTCTATCAATCGTTATGCGCTGATCGAGCAGCATCTCCTCGCGGGCGATGCCAAGCAGGCCGACGCCATCGTGCAGCAGGCCGAGTCCTCCTATGGAAGCAAAAGCCGGGTGCTTTACGGGATGGACCGGGGCATGACGCTCCAACTGGCCGGAGACTACCGGCAAAGCAGCGCGGTCCTGGAGCAGGCGGAAGAAGACGTCGAGCGGCTCTATACCAGATCCATCCGTTCAGAGACCGCGGCCTTTCTGACGAACGACAATGCGCTGCCCTACGAAGGTGAGGCCTACGAACAGGTCTTGCTCAATGTTATGAAGGCCCTGAACTATGCGGTGCAGGGCCAGTGGCAGGAATCGCTGGTTGAGGCACGGCGCATCGATCACCGGCTCAATGTGCTGTCCGATAAGGCGAAAGAGATCACGGTTTATAAGGACGATGGATTTGCGCGCTATCTGACGGGAATTCTCTATGAAGCCACGGGCGACGTGAACAATGCCTTTATCGCCTACCGGAAAGCCTACGAGGCCTATGAGGCGATGAGCGGATGGGCGCGTACGCCGGTGCCGGGCCAGTTGCGGGCCGACCTGCTGCGGACGAGCGAGGCCTTGCAGCTCACCGCGGAGTTCGAAGAGTATCGCCGGTTGTTTCCCGACCAGGCCTGGCAGTCGCGTGAGGCGGTTCAGCATCTCGCTCAGGTCGTGCTGGTCAGCTATAATGGCCGCGCCCCGCGCAAGGAGGACCGGTTTCTTGACTTGCCGATCAGCCTGGATGCGCTGCAGCTCGTGCTCTTGAATCGCGGGCTCTCGCACCCGTCACGGCATCAGAACCGGGGCGTGGATACCGTGCTCTATGGCCTCAATGGACATGTGGTGCGCGTAGCCTTGCCGCAATTGATTCCTCAGAAGACGCGCGTGACCGGGGAGCAGCTGATGCTGAGGGATGACAGTGGCCGGCACATCTCCGCCCGTTCAGAATTGGGGCAGAACATTACCGCCCTGGCCGAGAAGAGTTTGTCGGACCGGTTGCCGGGCATGACGGTGAAGGCGCTGGCTCGCGCAGCGGCCAAGTTTGCCATGGCAGAAGGGGCGACGCGAGGGGCGCAGCAGGCGGCGGGAAAGGATGCGGCGCCGTTGGTGGGGTTGCTTGTCGGTTTGTTGACGAAAGGATTGGCCGTCGCGTCCGAAGAGGCGGATAAGCGCAGTTGGCAGACGCTTCCGGACGAAATTCATCTCACACGGGTGTGGGCCGCGCCCGGACAGTATCAGATGTCGGTTCAGCTTGCCGGAGGAGGAGCGAATGCCGCCAATACTCCAGGGCGCGCGCTGGCGCTGGCGCCAGGACAGACCACCATCGTCATTCAACGGGTGATGCAATGACTGCCATCGCATATGGTTCGCGCCGTGCTGCTCGTGCGCTGCTGGCCGG
>Ga0169931_10009526_pt1 | contig 13988 bp, 4 predicted proteins | sample Kivu_15m_20L_FD_129675 | JGI IMG/M metagenome (GOLD analysis project Ga0169931, IMG submission 129675) | Freshwater microbial communities from Lake Kivu, Western Province, Rwanda to study Microbial Dark Matter (Phase II) - Kivu_15m_20L... | ecosystem: Environmental > Aquatic > Freshwater > Lake ...
CGAGGCTGTGTCGTATCAGGCGTGGTGGATGGTGGGCGCTGCGACCCGGTGACCTCGAACGCGGTTCGGACGCGCGTCGGCGACGCCGGTAGGACGGGGCAACCGGGCCTGCCCTGGAATGGCTGCAAAAGGCCGAACAGAACGGCTGCAAAAGGCCGAACAGAACGGCTGCAAAAGGCCGAACAGAACGGTTGCGGTCGTGCGCGACCTGCACGTTGTGGCCCAGGCGAACGACGCTGCGCTCTTGCAGTTTCGGGACTCCAACGGCGTCGAAGCCGACGTGATTCTGCAAATGACCGATGGCCGTTGGGGGGCTATCATCGATACCCGGCGCACGGGCCCTCCGTCGTTTCTGGCGGTGATTGTGGGCATTGGCCGCTGGGCGTATCGTCGGCCCGGTGGTGTGTACGTGGTGCCTCTGGCGGGGTTGGGTTGTTGACGGCAGGCAGTGTCGACCGGGTCAGGCGGTTCTGTTCCCCGGGGTTGACGTGTAGCGTGCCGGGTTCTGCGCGCGGTTTCATCGACTGCGCCGGTTGACGCGGGAATGAAATCGCACCACCCTTTGTCCCTTTTGCGGCCCTCATGGCGAAGGCCTTCTCTCCCGTAGGCGACTTTGTATGGCGTCTGATACCGCTTCTTCGGCAGCCGGCCGTTTCGCGTCTCCGGTGCGCATCTGGTTTGTGACGGATGGCACGGCCGAGCAGCAGGGTTGGCAGACCCCGCTGGCCGATGCCCTGGTGCGGTCTGGCGCCGGTCAGATCGATGTGTTCAGCGCGCCGCGTGCGTTGGCCGAGACGGCGCGGGGCCTGCTGGAGCAGGGCACAGCGATGTTGGCGCGCACATTTCGGGTGTCGGGTACCGATGAGACGGTCGATGCGGCCGAGCTGATGCAGCGCCATCGACCGGATGTGATTCTGGTGGATCATCCGGGCGTACTGCGGCTGCTGGAGCTGGTGCGAGACGCGACGCGTTCGAGCGCCCTGCACATCGGGGTGGTGGGCAGCTGGACCGACGTGGACGCGTGGCAGGGCTGCCGGGCCGATGCGGTGGTGGTTCCGGACGACGATCAAGGGTGGGCGTTGCGTCGGGCGGGGTTGACCGAGTCGGCGCTTCGGGTCGCCGGTCCGGCGGTGCCCGCAGGATTTGTTCGGCAGGATGCGGCTTCGATGCTTCCGTTTCGTCAGGGTCTTGGCGTTGTGGCGGGTGAGTCGGTGGTGCTGATCGACGCAACGCGCATGACGCCGATGCTGGCCGAGGGGCTATTGGCGGCATTTGCCGGGAAGCCGCTGCCGCACCTGCTGGTGCACTACGGTCGGCACCGGGTTGTGGCAGACGCGTTTCGCACGTGGGCCGACCATTTTCGGATACGGGCGCGGATGTTTGGCTGGGTTCCCAATCTGGACGTGTATGCGTCGGCTGCCGATGTGGTGCTGACCACGCCGGATTCGTGGCATTTGACGGGGTATCTGGCGCTTGGTTTGCCGGTGGTGACGATTCAGGGCGAGGTGGATCCCCTGCAGCCGGTGGTGCAGGGCGCGATGGTTCCGTGCGCCGACGCCCGGGCTGCGGCTGGTGTGGTCGGGTTTGTGGCGGCGTCGGGTGTGGCGCCTGCGCATGTGGCGGCGGCGAAAGCGTTTGGCGCGGCCTGGCTGGCGTCGGAGCCCACGGTGGCGGTTGCCTCGGCCATCGTGTCGCTGTGGGAGCAGCGTTCGGTGCTGCAGTCGCGGGTGAGGGGGCCGGCGCCGGCGCAGCCCGGCGCGGTGCCGGTGGTGCCTGTGGAGTCCATCGGGACCGGGCATCTGGACCCGCAGCGGGCGGATTTTTCGGCGCCGCTGCCACGTGACCAGGCACGCGAGCAGCTGGCCTCGCTGATACTGGAAGAACGAAAGCTCGAGACACACATCGCGCAGGTTTCTGCGGAGCGCGATCGCTGGATGGAGCGTCTGGACCTGGCACGGCAGGCGGGTGATACGCGTCTGGGCGACGCGGCGCAGGTTCAGCTGGACCAGCTTGTGCGGCAGGTGGCCGACGCGAACGAGCGTATGGCGAGCCTGGAACGACAGAAGGAGCTCGTTCGGCGCCGGGTGGCGGCCCCGAAGGTTGCCACCACGCCGGCGCAGACCGCCGCCCTGTCCATGGAAGAGGAGTTCAGGCGTCTGGAGCGCGAGCGCGACCTGAACCGGCTGCGCGGTACAGAAGGCGACGCATGAAAAAACTGGTGGTGAGCCTGCTGCTTTCGGTGGGCGTCGCGGGGGCCTTGCTGTGGTTGACTCTGTCGCGGATGGCGGGTCAGCTGGAGGGCGAGCAGTCGCTGGCGGAGACGTTGTGGCAGGCTGTGAGCGCGGTTTCTCCGTGGTCGATGCTGCTGTATGCGCTGAGTTTCATGGTGGTGCACGTGTCGCGCATTGCGCGGTGGGTGTATCAGGTGAGGCCGCTGGGCGAGGACAACTGGCGCATGGTGTTTCGGATATGCGCGGTGGGTTATGCGGCGATCGTGCTGTTTCCGTGGCGTCTGGGCGAGGTTGTGCGTCCATTCATGCTGGCGCGCGAGTCGCAGAAGGTTGATTTTGCGGCGGCGATGGGCACGGCGGTGACGGAACGCGTGATTGATGGGCTGTTGATCACGCTGTTGTTGTTTGTTTGTGTGGCGACGGCGCCCGAGGCGGCGTCGGCGACGGTGCAGAGCGCGGGGCTGCTGAGTTTGTCGGTGTTTGCGTCGGCCAGCGTGGGGATTGTGTTGTTTGCGTGGCAGCGGCCGCTTGCGGTGCGGCTGCTTCATGCGACCATCGGCCGGGCCTCGTCGGGCCTTGCGAGCCGTCTGGAGGGCATGCTGGAGGGGTTTACGGGTGGGCTCGCGAGCCTGCGGCGTTCGGGTGCGCTGCTGCCGTTTTTGTCGCTGACGGTGCTGTACTGGACGTCTAACGCGCTGGGCATCTGGATTCTGGCGGACGCGTTCGGGCTGGCGGTGCCCTGGTATGCGGGGTTTGGTCTGCTGGCGGTGCTGGTGGTGGGCATCATGGTGCCGGCGGGTCCGGGATTTCTGGGAAATTTCCAGTACTTCCTTGGCGAAGGACTGCGTCTGTACCTCCCGGCCGTGTCGATCGGTGCGGCGGGGCTGGCGTTCTCGCTGACGATGAATCTGGTGCAGCTGGTGTTGCAGGTGGGCTTTGGCATTCCCTTTCTGGCGGCCTCGGGGCTCGGCGCGAGGGGGTTGATTGACCTGCAACGCGAGGCGCAGTCTGCTGGCACGCACCCGGCCTGACGGAAGCGCAAGAGACACGCGCTGATGCTTGGCTATCAGGCCGGGGGTTGCTATGCAGTAAAGCCTGACATTTCAGGTCTGCCGCGTGCGTTCTGCTTCCCATGATCGGGTGCACGGCGTGGGCAGTGAAACCACTTTCGGAGCTGGCATGGCGCGGCAGAACGAAGACTGGATCGAACGACTACAGAGCTTCGCAAATGTATCGACGGCGGTTGCCACGCTGAGTGAGGCGCTAGTGCAGGATCGGGACCATCGCGGCCTGATTCAGCTGTGGGTGCAGGCGTCGACGCTGCTGCCGGAGTCGTCGCACGCCTTGCACTTTCGGGCGCTTTTGCAGCAGCTCGATATGGTCGCGTCGGCCGTGGAGTCCAACGAGGTTCGGTCCGAGATCCTTCTGGAGACGGGTATGATCGCCGATGAACGTCTGGGCGATCCGAAGAGCGCGATTGAACGTTATCAGGCAGCGTTCAAGGCGAGTCAGTTCAACCTTCGGGCTCTGGAACTGGCTCGCCGTGTGTACGTGGCTCAGAAAAACTATGGCATGGGCAGAAGGCTGTATGATCTGCAGCTGAAGGCGGTGCGCGAGCCGTCTGATCAGGCGGCCACGCTGACGGCCGCGGCGCGGTTTGTACATGTCTATCTGCCCGAGAGTGATGAGGCAAAATCGCTGTTGGAGCAGGCGCTTGCCAGGGTGCCGGGCTTTGCGCCGGCGCTGGAACTGAAGGCCGAGATGGCTGCAGGCGCAGTGGTCGCCGAACCGCCACCGGCTTCGGAGTCGGCCGGGGATGATGGGACGACGACGCGCATGGCTCCGCTGACCGACGAACAGGCGGGTGCTGGTGTTGGTGTACGTGATGAGGGAGCGGATGTTCAGGCTGCCGGGCGTTCCGAAGAGGCTCCCGCTGTGGCAGCTCGCCCGGCGTCGCCAAAGGCGCCTGTCGCGGCCATGGGTCCGCACCCTGCGGTGCAGGCGGCGCGCGAGCTGGCAGCCGCGTCTGGTTGGGCGGCGGCGTACAAGTCGCTGGATGACGCGTTGACGCGCGCGGGCTCTGCGGCCGAGCGCAATCAGCTGGCCGAGCAGGCCGGCGAGCTGGCGTGGAAAGAAGGTGGAGACCTCGATCGCGCAGACGGTTGGTTCAAGCGGGTTCGTCTGGCCGACGCGCGCAACCGCACGATGCTGAGCTTCTATGTGGCCCAGAGCGAGCTGCAGGGCGACCCCCGTAAGCAACAGGCCGCGCTGCAGGCGTTGTTGGCTGTTCTGGACGGTGATGATGCGGTGGATGTGCAGATTCGACTGGCGCAGCTGGCCGAAGAGAAGCTGGACAATCCGTCGCGCGCGCTGGACCTGTGGGTGGCCGTACGAAAGGCCAGGCCTGACGATGACACAGCGCGGGCGGCCTTGCGGCGCATTCTTCCGGCGACCGGCAAGTGGACCCGCCTGATCGAGCTGCTCCGCGAAGAGCAGGCACGCTTGAGCGAAGCGGACGAGTCCGCGCAGCAGGCGCTGCGTGAGGAGTTATTCGCCGTGTATCGTGACCATGCCAACATGCCGATACAGGCTGACGCGACGGCGCTGCAGATTCTGGAACATGACGCGGCGCACGTGTCGGCCTATCGTTGGCTCTCGGAGCGGTATCGTCACGCCGAGCGCAGCAGTGAGCTGGCGTCGTTGCTACGATCGTGGGGTCTGGCGACGGGTGGTATCGAGGGGGGGCGCGCGCTGCATGAGGCGGCTCTGCTGTACCGGGACGAGCTGGGACGGCCCGATGACGCAAACGAAGTGTTGCTGGGGCTGCTGGAGCGTGATCCGTCAAACGAGGAAGTGTTCGCCGAGCTGGAATCGACGCTCGTGTCGGAAGGGAAGGTGGCCGAGCGGGTGGCGATTCGGCGTGCCCGGCTGGCTGCGCTGGAGGGGGCGGTCCGCGAAGCCTTTGTAAGGGCGACGCTGGACGTGGCCGCCTCTGACGAGTCGTTGCTGTTGCCGTGCCTGCTGGACGCGTGCGCGGTTTGCCCTGAAGACGACGCATTGCTCGACCGTGCGTTGTTGCTGCGTGCGGGCATGGCGGCGCAGGCATGGGACGCGTTTGGTGTGGCGCATCTGCAGCGTCGTTTCAGTGACGCGCTCGCCGAATCGCTGGTCGAGGCGCGCATCTCGGAGCTTCACGATGCAGCCGGTGCGCTTGAGCTTGCGCGTGAGTGGATGGAGCGGTCCCCGACCGTGGCGTCGCCGTTTCTGATGGAAGCGCTGGCAGCCAGTGGCCTTTGGGTCGAGCTGGTGGAGCAAGCGCGTACGTCGGATATGCTGGAGCTGGCCTGGGAGCTGCTCGAGCCCGCGGCGGCCGAACATACGCATCTTTTTGGTCTGCTGGCTGACTTTGCGGCCGATGATCTGAACGACATGGGCCGGCTGATTCCGGTGTTGCAGCGCTGGTTTGGGGTGGATTCCGACAACTCGGCGATCGTGCGTCGACTCGTGGACGCTGAAGTGGGCCGGGGTGGTTTCGAGCAGGCGGCCGGGTGGCTGGATGTGCTGTTGAACCTGCAGTCAGGTGCGCCGGCGACCGAACGTGCGCTGCTGCATGACGAGGCCGCCGCCCTGCACAGCGAGCGAACGTTGCGCAGCGACCTGTCGCTCGACCACGTGTGCCGCGCACTTGAGCTGGCGCCGAGCCGCGAGCGGCTGCAGCGCGCCGTGTCGCTGGGCGAATCGCTGGGCAGTCCGGCACAGGTTTGCGAGGCGCTGGAGCGCGCGATTCAGTCGGCGCCGCTCCCGGACGAGCGCAGCGAGTGGTTGCGTGAACTCTCCCGGTTGCAGCAGAGCGCCGGCCTTGACGAGGGCGCTGTGGCCCACTGGCGGGCGTTGCTTGGTCTGGTGCCGGGCGATAGCGAGGCGCTGGACGCACTCGAGGCACTGCTGGGAGGTGCGCAACGCTGGGACGAGTTTGTGGCGGCGCTCGAAGAGGCCATCGCTACCGTGTCGCCCGAGCTGGGACGCGCGCTCCGATACCGGATTGTTCGTATTCGAGGTGAGAAGCTGGGGCAGGTGCACGAGACCATCGCCGAGCTCGAGCGCCTTGTGCAGAGCGATCGCGACGACCGCGCGGCGTGGTCGGAGCTGCGTCGATTGCGTGTGTCTGCCGGTCATCTGGAAGCTGCCATGGAGGCGGCTGCCAATGAGCTTCGTCTCGCCGACGACGACGCGGACCGGACGGGAGCCCTGCTGATGCTGGCTCAACTGCATCTCGACACTGCGCGCGAGTCGGCGGCGCTGGGCTACATTCGCGAGGCGTTCAAGTCTTCGCCGGAGAGTGAGCACGCGCTTGCGACCGACATGCTGCTGCAGCTTGTGGATCGAGGTCTGGTGCTGGACGCCGCGCCGCTGGTTGATCCGCTGCTCGAGTCGGCGGGTCGCTGGGCCGATCTGTTGCGGGTGCTCGTGGCGCAGAGTCGGGCGCTTTCGTCGGTGGATGCGGCCCAGTGGGCGCGCATGGCCGAGATTGCCGAGGAGCGTTGTGACGACCGCGAAACCGCGCTGCTGGCATGGACGCGCTGGCTGGAGTCCGAAGTGCCGACGCCGGCTGCCTGGCAGGCGTTGCAACGGCTGACCGCGAACGCCGAAGACCTGCTGAGTCGCTGGCGCGCGCTGCTCGAAACCCATGGCCTGACGGCGCTCTCATGGAGCATCGAAGCCTTCGCCGAACGCCTGATGGCGACCAGTCACAACGCCGAGGCATGGCGGCTGCGGGCCCGTTGGTGTCACGAGGAAGCATCGTCTTTGCAGGGCGAGGCCGCCGCGGCGCTGTACGTGCGGGCTGGCCAGATTCGTTCGGGTCAGCTGGGCGATATGGTCGGCGCCGTCGCGAGTTTCCGCGCGGCCTTGAAGGAATCGCCGCTGGACGATGAAGCCTTTACTGCGCTGCACGGCCTTCTGACAGAGCAGTCTGCAGACGGCGATCTGGACCAGCTGTTGACGCAACGTATCGCGGCCCTTCGCGAAGCAGATGGTTCGGCAGACGACCTGGAGGTCGCGCGAGGGCTGCTGGTGGGGCTGCGGGCGCGCAACCCCGGGCAGTACAACGAGGCCCTCGAAGTGGCTGGCGATGCGCTGGAGGCAAACCCGGCTGCGCTCGGAGTAATCGCTGACGTGCAGCAGATCTTCGAGGCGTCCGGGGAAGAGAGCGCATCGTTTGCGACCGCACACGCGCTGTTGATGAGCACGTGGCGCGCGCTGGGCGACCAGGACGAGATCACCGCGCAGCTGCACGCTGCCGTGACACGCGCGCCCGAGTCCATGCGGCCCGGTCTGCACTTTGAACTCGCGCAGGCGCTGGCGACGGACCCCGAGATGGCCGACGAAGCGCTGGAGCACGTCGGAATTGCGCTCGTGCGCGACCCATCGATCATGGGAGCCGTCGAGTTGCTTTGCAGCACCGCGCAGACGACCGGCCGCTGGGTGGATGCGCTGGGCGCCCTGGAGCAGGCCGCCGAGGCGCTGGAACAGGTCGAGCTGTGGTTGCTGGTCGCGGACACCTACGAGCGGGAGCTGGGTGATCTTGCCGAATCGGCCAACAGCCTGGAGCGGGCGCTGGCCCTGCAGGGCGATAGCCTGACGCAGGTGGAACGCCTGTGTAGCCTTCGGCGGTCCGACGGCGACCTCGCCCAGCTTGCAGCGGCGTTGCAGCGTCTGGCCGCTCTGCAGGCCGAAGGCTCGGCGGAGCGCACTGGCACGCTGCTTGAGCTCGCCGGTGTGCACGCGCAGATGGACCGCGCCGAGGAGTCCATCGCGACCTGGGAATCGCTACTGGGCGACGATGACCAACGCGCCGTTGCCCGGCGGGCCCTGCTGGCGCTGTACCGCGCGACCGGCAGGTACGTCGAGCTGGCTACCTTGCTGCGGGACGAGATCGCCGCGACGGCCGCGGCAGCCGAGCGGGCGGCGCTGCACCGGGCACTGGGCGAGCTGTACGACGATCAGCTGAACGACCCCACCGAGGCCGTGCTGCAGTACGACGAGGCCGTCGCGCTGCAGTCCGATGATGTGGAGGCGTGGCGTCAGCTGGCGCGTCTGCACGGCGACGCCGACCGTTACGACCTGCTGGTGGACGCGCTGCGCGCCCTGATTCCGCTGTTGCAGGGCGGCGAACGACACGGTTCCGCGCTGCAGCTGGCTCGCGTGCTGCAACAGCAGCTGTTCGAGGCTGGCGCTGCGCTCGAGGTGCTGGGCGATCTCAAGGGCGTCGAGCTGTCCAGCCAGCACTCTGAGTCATATAATTCCCTTCTGGAAGCGTTGCTGGAGGCATCGGAGACTCAGGAAGCCGCAGCGGAGCTGTTGGCGACCCGGTACCGTGATGCTGGCAATGACGCCGCGCTGGCGGTGATTCTTGGGCGTCAGTCGCAGTTCGACCTGTCGCCTGAACGTCGCGCCGAGTACCTGGATGAGGCAGCCGACCTGTATGCGACGTCGCTGCAGGATCTGGACGCCGCCCTGACCGCCTTGCTGGAACGCTTTGTGCTACTCCCCGACTCGTCGGTGCTGTCGCGCATTCAGTCGCTCGCGCTGCACGCGAACGCGGCGTGGCGGGTGGCCGATGAGCTGGGCCGCGTGTTGCACGGCGCCTTGCCTGCCGACCTGACCGCTGACATTCACGTGATGCTGGCGGGCCTGTTGCGCGAATCGGGTGGCGACGCCGACGACGTGTCGCAGCACCTGGCTGCCGCGCAGGCGCTGCGTCCGCACGACGCTGGTCTTCTGCAGCTGCTGTATGAGGTCATGAGTGATGCAGGGCGGTGGTCCGAGCTGGCCGACCTGCTTGAGACGGCCGCCGCGGCCATGACCAGCCGGGAAGATGCGCTTGTACTGCACGAGCGGCTGAATGCGCTGTTTAGCGGGCCGCTGGACGATGATGAGCGGGCGATGCGAAATGCGGTCACCGCGCTGGAGCTCGACTCGGGTTGCGTGTTCGCCATCGAAACCGCGCGCCGGGTCTGCGAAAACCGTGGTGACCTGGACGCGCTGGTGGACTTGCTGGAACGCATTGCGACGCAGGAGTCCGATGCGAGCGGTCGTGCGCGCCTTCGATTTGAGCGCGCGCAGCGCCTTCTCGCGCTGGGTCGGCGCGATGACGCGCTCGAGGATGTCGAGCAGGTGGTCGCCGACGCGCCCGCCCTGGACGGCGTGGACACGCTCTGGCTGTCGTGTCTGGACTCTGCCGAGGTCGTGGAACGGCATCAGGAGTCGGCGTACGCGCTGCTGTCGCGGCTGGCTGCACAGTCACGGTGGTCGGAGTGGGTGCTGCTGGCACGCTTTCTGGCGCCCGGGCTGCCGCCGGCCGAAGCCGTTGTACTGCTGGACGAGTGCGCCAGCACGCTGCGTCGGCACCTGAACGAGTCCGGTGATGCGCTGGAGTGTCAGTTGCAGGCATTTGGGCTGCGTGAGCTCACCGAGTCCGACCTTCATGAGGTGTTGGAAAGCGCGCAGGTGGCAGGCCGCTGGGGGCTGGTCGCTGACGCGTTCGCCGCACGCGCAGCCGATGGAGCTGGAGTTCTTACCGCTCAGCTGCTCGAGACAGCCGCCGGAATTGCGGCAGAACATCTGCACGAGCTGTCGCAGGCCATCGGGTTGCTGGAGCAGTCGATTGACGCCGACCCGACGCGCAGCTCGGCCTATGCGGCGCTGGTGAACGTGTTGCAGCGGGCTGAACGTGACGACGCCCTGATAGACGTGTTGGAACGTTGGGCAGATGCCAGCAGCAACGCCGACGAATGTTGCACGGTGCTCCTGAAACTGGCCGCGGTTCATCGTGACGCGCGCGGCGATTTCGAGGCCGCCCTGCCAGCGCTGCGTCGGGCTGTGCAGGTGGCTCCCGAGAACGAGATCGCTCGCCGGCACCTGCTGAGCGCGCTCGAACGAACCGAAGCCTGGGACGAGCTGGCACAAGAGCTGTCGTTGATGCTTGACTCGGCGGCACCTTCCGAGGTGGTGCGTCTGGCGCGCATCCGCATTACCCGGCAGGGTGATGTCGATGGGGGCCTTGAGCTGCTGAACCGCCTGTTCTCGATCGGTGCGACCCCGGACGCCGTAGCGGTGGCCCATCTTTTGCTCGAGGCGGTCGCCGACGGTTCCCCGCAGCTGCAGGGACGCGTTGGCGCGGGCACGGCCGAGGTATTCGCCGCTGCCGAGGACGCCGCGCATACCGCGAAAGCGTTGCAATACGCGATGGCGGTGGCTGTCGCCGGCGTGGAGCGTGCGGCGCTGCTGCGTCGTACGGCTGAGCTGCGGCTGGCGTCCGACGCAGATGCTGCGTTCGATGATGCGATGGCCGCGCTCCGTGATGACCCGCGTAGCCCCGACAACGTTGCGCTGCTGGAGCAGACTGCGCAGGCAGCCGATCGCTGGAATGAGCTTGTGCTGGCGCTGCAGACCATCGCCGAGGACCACGGCGACGCGGCGCTCGCGGCACAGCTCCTGGAGCGCGCGTCAACATACGCGGCCACACGGCAGCACGACACCGAGGAATCGCTTCAGCTGTTACGTCTCGCGGTGGAGCGTGCGCCATCGGACGACGGCTGGCAGAAGCTGCAGGCAGCCTTTCTGGCCGCTGGTCAGCCTCAGCAGTGGGCCGACGTGCTGCTGAGGCGTCGCGAAGACGCATCGGGAAGCGAGGAGCGCACACGCCTGCTCTACGAATGGCTGACCCTTGCCGCACAGGCGGGGCTGGCGGCTCAGGCGCGCATCTCGTTGCTTCGCGATGGGTTGCAGGATGCACCGGGCGACGAACGGCTGCTGGGTGAGCTCGAGTCACTCTGCACCGAGGCGGGGGACTGGGATGGCGTCGCCGACGCCCTGCAGGAGCGGCTCGATGCAGCGACCGATGCCGACGAGCGGTTCTCGCTCGCGTGTCAGCTGGCAAGTTTGCACACCGAGAGACGTGCCGACGCTGTGGCCGCCGCCGACGCCTGGCGGGTTGCGCTGGGTGCGCAGGCAGGACATGTCGCCGCGCTGGAGTCTTTCGCCGCGGTGTTATCAGACCTGCAGGAGTGGCCCGAGCTGGCGACCATTCTGGAGCAGCTGGCCGAACAATACGGAGAGAACGTCGCGGCCGCTCACAACATCTGGCTGCGTCTTGCGACGCTGCAGCTCGAGTTGATGGATGATTCATCGGCAGCGTTGCGCTCGGTGCAGCGCGTGCTGGACGTCGACCCCGCCGACGCAGAATCCATCGCGTTGTTGTGGCGCATTGGCATGGACGAAGCCGCCGCGATTGACCTGCTGGACGCGCTGACGTCTCAGAGCGGCGACGCGACCGACCGCATTCGCCTGCTGGAGCTGCGCATTGCACAGGAACCCGACCCCGCGGAGCGAGCGCGACGCAGTTTTGAGTTGGCCAACCTCACGGAGTCGTCCACCGGCGACGAGGAGCTCGCGTTCCACTACCGCTGCGAGGCAGCGACGCTGGAGCCCGACAACGAGGCATGGCTGAACGGTGTGCTGGCAGCCGCGACGGTTCCGGCCCGTGTGCCTCGCGCTGCGGCGGTGCTGCAGGTGGCGATTGAACACGCGACGTCTGCGGCCGAGCGCCGAGTGCGTCGTTTACAGCTGGCTTCGCTGTGGCTGGAAGTGGCTGGCGACAAGGACGGTGCCATCGAGCCGCTTCGCGACCAGCTCGCTGAGAATCCTGCCGATGTGGACGCGTTCGAGCTGCTGTTGCCGCTCTACGACGCAGCCACCGACACGGCGCAGCACGTCGCGCTGCTGCTGGATCATGCGGCTGCATTGCCCGGTCACGAGGGTGACCGGCACCGCTGGCAGGCCTTGCGTCTGACCGAAACCGTGACGCGTGATGCGCAGCAAGCGCTGGCCATTCTTCAACAGATCGCGTCAGGTGCCGACCGTGACGAGGCGTTTGATCGCATCGCAGAGTCGGCTGGCCTGATAGACGAGCTGCTCGCCGATCTTCGTGAGCGTGTGGGCCACACCGACGACGAGGTCGCTCGTGGTGCCCTTTGGCTGCGCATCGCAGGGCTGTTGCTGGGCGACGTTGGCCGCATGACCGAGGCTGCTCAGGCGTTCGAGCAGGCTTCGCAATGCGCCGGCGCCGAAGACGAGGCGCTGGAAGGACTGGTCTCGCTGTGGTCTTCGCGCGATGCGCTCCCCGAGCTGTGCGACACGCTCGCCCGGCAAATCGCGCGCACCGACGATCCGGGGCTGCGCTCGTCGCTGGTGCGTTACCGGCTCGACGTCGCGCAACGGCTGGGGGATCGTCCGACGATCATCACCCTGCTCGAGGCGCTGCTGGAGTACGATCCCACGGACGACGACTCGGCGAAGTTGCTTGTTTCGGCGCTGGTGGCCGAGCAACGCTGGCCCGAAGCGGTGGTGCAGCTGCGGCGCGCGTCTGAGCGCGAGAACGACGGTGCCCGACGTCGCGTTCTGTGGATGCAAACCGCTGATATTGCGGCAGATTCAATGGGTGACTTCGAGCTGGCCGAGAGCCTGTGGCGTCGGGTTGCCGCTGATGCTCCGGGCTCGCCCGAGGCGGACCGCGCCCTGCAAGGCCTTGTGCGGCTGGTTGAAAAGCGTGGCGACCCCGACGCGGCCATCCACATGCTGCTGGATATTCTGAGCGCGCCCATTGTTCCCGCGAGCGCTGGCCCGATGTGGGAGCAGCTGGGCAACCTCATGCGGCAGCAGAATCGACCGGCTACGGAGTGGATGGACGCATGGAACCGCGCGCTGCTCGCCGGCCATGTGTCGCAGAAGATGCTCGAAGACATGGAGCGTAACGTGCAGGGCACGGGCGACACCGACCGCCTGCTGACCCTGTACGCGACCGCCTCGCGCGCCGGTCTGATCCGGACTGACCGCCGCCGCCGCTGGGCCGACCTGCTGGTTTCGGCCAGAAGGTTCGACGAAGCCATCGCAGCGCTCGAAGCCGGCGTGCGTGAGGGCGACACCGACCCTGCGCTGTCGTCGCAGCTGGTGACGTTGATGCTGGAGCGCGGCCAGGTGGACGCCGCCGCCGCCGCGCTCGACGCCTGGGCCGATCGTCCTGCCACGCGCAACTCGCGCGCCGAGCAGCCCATGATCATATACCTTCGTGGACGTCTCGCGCTGGCACGCGGGGACTCGGCAGAGGCGCTCGAGGCTTACCAGCGCTCGTTCTCGCTGGACCCCTCCTTTGTGCCCAATCTGATGGCGCTGGGGATTCTGTACCTGGGTCAACAGAAGAACGAAGACGCGCTGCGGATGCTGCAGACCGCCCTGCAACATCAGAATCGCATCGACAACGATCGCCTGCGTCTGGAGCTGTTCTTCCGGTTGGCCGAAGTGCGGCACCGAACCGGCGATAACGCTCGTGCCCGCGACATGCTGCAGCGTGCGCTCGCCATCGATGCGAACCACGAACCCGCTCGGCGTCTGGCGCGCGAGCTCGGCTGACACGTCCGGTCGACGCCGAGTGGCCCCCTCCCGCTAGAAGCGCAGCCCATTCTCGCCGCGATACCGAAGCCACTTTGCTGTCGCGACGAGGGTGGCGCTGACGCCCACAAGCCCGATCAGCAGCATCAGCATCATCGGCGAGCCAACAGTCAGGGCCAGCACCACGGCGCCTACGGTGCCCAGAGCGAAGCTGGCGGCGCGCAGGCCCAGGTGATTTGCCTTCCGGACCACCAGATCGCGTTGCGTTTCCATGTTCGGTACCGGTAAAGAGAGGGGTCGCCGCTTTGC
>Ga0169931_10009527_pt1 | contig 13988 bp, 9 predicted proteins | sample Kivu_15m_20L_FD_129675 | JGI IMG/M metagenome (GOLD analysis project Ga0169931, IMG submission 129675) | Freshwater microbial communities from Lake Kivu, Western Province, Rwanda to study Microbial Dark Matter (Phase II) - Kivu_15m_20L... | ecosystem: Environmental > Aquatic > Freshwater > Lake ...
ATGGTCATACATCCACGATTACATTGGTCACAAAAGGCGGTGGAAAAATGCGTAACAAAACCATGCGCGTCAAGCAGGCGGTTATTCTGGAGGGTTTTAAAAATGGAGATTATGAGTTCGAATACATATGTTCATACAGATTTTATGGTTGCCGATGTATTAACTAAGGCTCTATCTGGGATGAAATATCATCGTTTCAAGAATGCTTTATTGAAAGGAGCCTCGGAAATTTAGCTTCAGGAGTGCGTAGAAATATGGTTAAAAGTGGAGAGAAGTAACCTTAAACGCGGAGCTCTGCCAGGGGATGTATCTTTATAAAGTACAGTACTTCGAGACTTGGATCTTAGGTTGGAGCTGGAGAAGGTTCAGGGAAAGTGCGTCAGGGAGTGTCAACTTTAATTCGTCCTCGGCAGGAGAAACGCGAGGTTTGAGATGGTTTTTTAAGTAGTTTCATTAAATAAAATAGACAAGCATCTAGTCTATATACGATTTATACATTAGGATTGTTAGATTAAATTCGTTTTGTAAGGCCCTGGGTGGATTGCAACTTCGGGATCTCTTCTAAAATCAACGCTATTTATTACTGTACATGGATCGCATTTCGTTGCCGTACAGAGTTAACGTAAAGGCTGTCGACATAAATATACCGTCAGATCACAAAAATGATTCGGCCAAACACTGTTTTTGCGAATTATTCAATAAATCCTTCTCTCCATTTCATCATCAAGATCAGGGGTGTTGTGTCAGCACTAAAATGAAGAGTTTTTTCTCCCTCAATCAAGACCAAGGGTCTTATTCGAAATATCGTCATCGATGGGTATTCTGATAATCCTCCTTATGATTTCTCAGTTTATAATGCCTGATATAACTATCAGCTTCTAAGTCAGGTCTATTCATTATCCACCAATCCTTCAGCTCGTAATACATCAATTACTCTTGCTCATCATAATCCAACTTTACCTCTCCATCAATTGATACCATCCTATCACCTATTCAAGTGCTGACATTCGGAATGTCGGATGTCTCGTCACAGGTATGAGCGTAGAAAGCTCAATATAATAATAATGCGACAATAGTATATAAGTATATGATTGTATCGATAGAGAACAGAGCACAAAGATATCAACTCAGAACAGTGTGACATCTTTTACTCCTCCCACATTGCATATATGGGTAATTTTTTTTAATTTTTATTGGGAAGATTATACCATCGATAGAAACTAAACTAAACGTTTTCATTATCAATAATCCAATAAACTGGAATAGAGACTGAGCATCGATATTGAAACGATTGGTCCTGTGGGTTGAACATTAAGGAGAATTAGGGGTTGTGACGTCATTGGTTTCCAACATCTATGCTTCATATTTAATATCCTTATTCGTAAATATCTCAAACACAATCATACCCATCTGGAGAAATCATTTCTCCGAAATAGACTCTCACATCAATGTGATGATTTTCAGCGTGGATTTAGTCCGACTGATGCAATGTATGATTCCAGATCGACAAGGCAGGATAAGCTTATAAAATAGCCACTTTTTCAGATATATCTGAACTTTACAAGAAGGTTTCATCCTGTGGATACTTGAATAGAATAAGACAATTCAAGCAATGATTTTACATCATGACATGGAAAAATGTATTAGTAATCGAAATGCTTGTCGAATTGAAGCCATCCGATAAAATCATTTGTTCCAATGGCACTTCCCGCCTCCTTACACAATTACCTTGAACAAATAACAATAATTTACATCCTCACAGACTCATGGTTTCATATACAAAAAGAATATCACTCCATAAATAAATGATGAAGATAACCCGTTTCTCGATATGAAGCAAGGACATTGGATTCCACGGGATGACCTTGGATTTCACGTAGCAACGCCACATGAAAAGACATGGAACTAAATGGACCACCAATAAATAACGATGATTTCGCTAGCAGACACATATCTATCATACGAATAGTCTCCTTATCCATTCCCTCTCCCTTGAACATCACCACATTGGAATGATTTAACAAGGCTTGTGTCACATCCGGTCTTTCATTATCTGTGGCAAGAAAGATAGGAACTGTATTCGGATCATATCCAAATTCCTTCATTTTCTCCGAAAGAAAATCCCAGGACATGAAACAATGTTTTTCATATTCCTCTGCATACATGCCATAATGTTCCTTTTCGTTGACACAAGCACCATTCAACCATCGAACATGTAACCCTACATATTTCTTGTTTGCAAAGGTTTTTTGAATAAATGTATCAGTATCTCGTTTGATAGCATCTGTAAAATCTATATGTTGTAAGACGGACATGTAGGTAGACTTGGGAATACCTGAAAAGAATATATTACTCATGGTAATAAATGGACTAGTAGGAAACTGAGGTAATAATGGTACGATACAATGAACATTATGAAACGTGGTGAAATTTGAATATTGATTCTTGTTTACATCCATGATATATCTTTGTAAAGGGATTTCTTGATGTGATGCACCACAACCTTGACCAAATCCTTCAGAGGTTGCATCCCATGTAATACATGGGATGGATGACCATGAGGATGATCGATTGGTGCTGCTGCTGTTGTTGTTGTTGTTATACAATGATTGAATTTGAGTATACGTCATTTCTACAGCACAGAGATGGGTCCAATTAAGGAGAGAGGAAAAGGGATAATTGAAATCATCCGTCAATACAACGGTTCGATGTGTAGCAGCTGCAAATATAAGTGCTGTAACAAAGGAACGTAAAGCATTATTAAGTTGTCCAAAGGGATAAAATAAAAGATACTGATTCGGGCAATGTGGTTGGGTTGGTAAAAGGGGTAAATTTGCTATTGTTTGACTTTGACAGGGATGAAGGATTGTGTCCAAGTTTCCCGAGGATAACCATTGAAAACGATTCACCCTCGTCATCATCGGTGGTGATCTTGTTCGCAACGAAGTCATCACCCGCACAATCTCCTGTATCTGATACATGCTCCATAGAACAATAGCTGAGATTAAGATGGCGGAGATTTTGAAATACGATTTAAAGGTAATCGTCATTTGTTCTCTGGGCATAGCGAAGGCAGGAATCGTATACCGTATTGTAACTCTTCTTGGAAATACTATTAATTTGATAGCAGTACGTATAATTTTAGTTTTTACGAATAGGATAGCAACAGTGCGGAAATGCATTTTGCTATGACTGCTATGTATAGCTAGTAGGGTATGATCTACAGGCGTATGATGTACATATGTGTGATTTGAAAACCAACTGTGTCGTGCGTGATACGTGAAAAAGCCAAACATACTCGTGCGAAAAACCATCGTCACGCCCCACGAACCCCCGCACCCCGCACCCCCGCATGCCCTGTAAAATCTGTAAATTCAAGTTCTTCTTGTTGTTGTATAATGTACTACATATGATTGTTTATCGGACCGCCAATGAACCGCCGCGCTCAAAATCATCCATTGTTATCACTACAAACATGGGTTTGCTCCGATACAATCATAATTGTTTTACCCTGTTCCTTGTTTGCTGTATTCTCGTTTCCTTCGCAACCTGGTATCATTCTGAAATATTCATCCGATCGATGATGATGACCACGACGACAGCGGATACGAAGAAGACAACAAGGACGAAAAAGGACATACTTTCCACACAACAACAATTAGAACTCAAGGGAATCACACCACTCTATTCTCCTTCAGACAATGATACTGTCTGGGTAAACACTCTGTACGATCGTATGGATCGCATACGACTCCATTGTGGAGATCTTTGTTCTATGAATGACAGTACGACCATTCAAAAATTTCGTTCCAGCAACTCGTCGTCCGAGATAAATTTTCATATCTCTGTTCCGAATGTAGATTGTCATTCTATACTTTCCATGGAGGAGATTGATGAGGGTGATATGACATTTCCAGAACATCCACCTGTTAAACTGGTTTCTTTTTATAGTATTCAGGGAGATATTCCCATTCACCAAAGGGAAATACTAAAGTACGAATACTTGGGAGCTCAAGAGGAACTGGTTTGGACAAGGGCAGTTATAAATGAACAAATACAACAAGCCAAGGAGAGAACACTTGAAGGAAGTTATGGAGCCGCGATAGCGAATCATGTTCAAGATCAACTCTTGTCTATCAAAGAGAAATTAATTCATTCCACGAATATCCTTGTGATTGGGAGTGAATATCCATGGGTTGAGGCTATTCTTCTTTCGTTGGGAGTACCTCATGTTACAACTTTAGAATATCGTCCAATTCGATCAGAACATGAAAACCTTAGTACAGAAACACCCTTGTCGATTCGTCAAAAGTTTTTAAATGGAACCTTGACTTCTTTTGACGGGATTGTATCCCATTCGTCCATTGAACATTCGGGTTTAGGGCGATATGGAGATGCATTGAATCCATGGGGCGATATTCTAGCTGTCGCACGTTCATGGTGTTTAACCAAATCCGATGGATTCCTCGCTTTGGGTCTACCCACTCATGATGGTCAAGATGAAGTTATATGGAATTGGCATAGGGTTTATGGAAAGATTCGTTGGCCTCTAGTTACTGCAAACTGGGTATTTATGAAACAGAATGAAGGAGAGTATCCATGGTCTGGTGGTGGAGATAAGATGAATATTTTTATGAAGAAATAGAGATAGGATTTTGCGAAAGGGAAAGATACAACATGCAAACCTTTGTGTGACACCCATTGACGCAATTACAAAAAAAAACTCACTTATCCCAGTACAAAGTCATAGGTCAAGAGTACATTACGTATCTATATGAGTTCAAAAATATAACTGTAATTATTACTAAATGAACATTACTTCACAAATAAATAATGCAAATAAGTATTTTCTCGATAAGTGTCTAGGGCTTTGAATGTTCTTGCATAACAAGAATGTTATGTTTCTAAAAGATCTCATAATCTGTAGCGTCATGGATGGGCTCAAGAAGGGAGAAAAGAAGCGACACCACTCTAAAAAGATCGGGATCCTGAAGGGATGAGAGTTAACCATCAAATCCATCCTTGAAGATACAGGATATAGATTTGGCACTGTGTTGTATACGATCCATGGCCCGATATTCATACCCAGGGCGACACGTTGGATTCGTGGACGCCAAGATTAGGAGGATCAACGATCCTACCAGTGCACATACTTACTCATTGGCTTCAGGTTCAATGAGTCGATGGTAAAGTGGGCAATGAAATGCGCCACATTCTACAGTATCAGAGAAGGATTCAAATGTTTTCATCTCCATACAACTGGGCGTCAACGGCGGGTACAGTACAAGTAAAGTAAACAAGTACAACTGGCGGTGTGTTAAGTAAGTAAGTACTAAGTACAGTAGGCCCTACCATTTGCCTAGAGTACATAGGTACTGTAACTCGTAACCGTCGCAGTACAAGTTAAAAATAAATTGTCATGCCATCACGACGAACTCGTCCAACTTGTTTTCATCTTTACTTTCCTATATATGAGCACATTTATCTCGTCCTTTAAAAGGTCCCCTTATTACTGGATCCGTTATTTATTCTAATTCAAAAAATTGTAAGAGATGGATGGATTTCTATGGCAAGAATTAGGCCCGGAGCAACAGCAACAACTTCAGCAACCGTTGCTAGGAAACGGTAATCCCGCGGCTCCGCAACAAGAACAACAACAACCAGCCATGGCTTTAAACAATATTGCTGCTGGGAATATCCCATTTGAAGTAAATGAAAATGGAAATCCGAATGATATTGACGTTTTGGATGTCAATAATATTCTCGATGGCGGTTCCGCTGTTGAGGGTAAACAAAGTACACAATGTGATATGGTACATGCAGTTTTCATTTCTATGCTAACTTTGTGTTCTTGATATTTCTCCTATATCTTTCTCGAAACATTCTTTTATTTTCAATTCACTCTTTACAGTCTGTCTATTTGATATTTACAGGAACAGCGGTGCCTTTAGGAGTACCATCGAATCATCCAGTATACTCTCCTGGTTGTACCGTCGAAATATATCTTGATCGATCCATCACTTTAGCTACATTGTTTCAAAGATACTGTACTTTCGCCAATGCTTGTCCAAATAATTTTATTACACCGAAAAAGACAGATTCTCGTCGTTCTTCTTCCTTGTCTTCAACCTCCTCCATCGTAGACCAGCAACATGATCCTTCTTCGTCACCTATAGTCGAACCAAGTGAGTTAGAATTTTATCATTGTTTTATTTTAGATCCATCTCAAACGGTGGATACATCTGCATTAATGCACAAGGATAAAATACGAGTTCGTGCCTATCGACGAGATGAGAAGAAAAATCAAATGGAACGATTAAAACTTCAACAAGAAATGGATAAAAATTACTATGATCAATTACGATTGTTAATGCCAGACGTAACACCCTCCTTTTTGAAGTGCGACATTGTCTTTCATTGTACGGGTCGAGTTGTAGATGATAAGGGTCGAAAACAAGAGGTATTAAATACATATGTTAAAGGTAATGCAGCCTTAATTGCAAAGCGGTGTTCATGGTTAAAAATGAAAATTGCCTTGGCGAAATTGTTATTTCAACAACAATTACAACAGGAAAAGAAAGATCAATCGAATCATAATTTATATTCCTCAGAAGGAATACATGGTCCTCATGTGGTAGGTTATATGTTTACTTGTTGTGGAATTGAACTACATTTCAGTTACAAGACTACAAAAAATAAATCGTTTTTTTATCATTAGGACAAAACATATCATGTTTTACCAGACATTAGATTAGATTCAAAGCAAGATGCAGATCTTGCGAATGATGAGTATCCAATATTTCATGACGATAAAGCAAATGAAGTGAACATAGATGATGACGATGGAAATAGAAATTTAGAGCATCCATTTCATGATCAGAACATAGTTTTTGACGAGGATACGAATTCATCGCTTAATGCCGCTGGATCGGAACTTCATGCTGATGTTGACCCATTAGACCAGCGTGCGAATGATGATCGATTCCCACCCTCAGCTAGCGTTCACGCAGTAGAAGATGATGAGGAAGATCAATATGGATCGACGATTACAAATGGTAGGATGGGATTTCATGATTCAAATCATCAGCATCAGGCACCAATCATTGCTCTTAATCATTCACCCGAGGCTGTAAAACTTTTACTTGAATATTGTTACACCAATCGTGTGATTTCATTAGGATATGATGCATACATCCAGTCCTTTAAACCGTTGGATCCTATCACCACAGACCCCTTAATCGAAAAATATGGTGGTGTTGTTAGCCCTTTTCATCCGAATACTCCATCATCTTGGCCTAATCATGGTCTTCCGACGATTAGTCTACCGATCGCTCTTGCAGGGATACAACTTTCAGAGGAGGCCTCGATTCCTCGCCTTTCATTAATGTGTGAGATAGCCGCCTCCAATCTTATAACTACAACTTCGGCTTTGGATGTGTTAGGATTTTGTGAAATACAACAACGTCGAAGTGGTAATCGATTGGCCATACTGCGTAAAACAGTCATGATCAATCATATTTTTATGGAAGGCCCAAAGGGTATTTTACATTTATCCAACACCTACAGTCTTCATCGGACACTGCGTGATAAAAAAGATACGGTTATACCTGGTTTATTCTGGGGCGTCAAAGATGTCTTGCAAGAAGTGTTGGGTTCGAAAGTGCAGACAGTTGGAGATCCAAACCATGACCTACGCGATCGCAAGGCTACGTTACTAAGCACTGTCAAGCATCACTTTGATCAGTAAGTAACCTTTTCATGGATTACTGATTCTACAATCTTTCCATGGTCATTGATATAAATCTTTCTTATCGACTTAACAGAATCGATCAAGAAGATAGAAAGCACCGTAATCGTGAACGGAAACTTTGGCGAAAAGAGAAAAGGATGCGTCGATCACTGAACCCACTTCCAGAGGATACGGATGATACGCAAACGAAAGATATTGTGCATGATGTGACTTACTGCGGTTACGGAATGGAGCGAAGCGAGTTGGTCAATACCCCGGACGAACTTATGAGTCTTGATCCTTACGAATATTGACTAAACGAGCATGATTTATTCTTACAATAAATATTAGTGCTTATTCGATTAATCCTTTTTCTTTTCAGATTTGTTGTAATCCTCTTCGTTTTCATCATCATCATCGTCAATCTTCTGTCCAAGTACCTTGGAGATTTTAGGTACTATAGCTAATGCAAGTGGTATCCGAACAACCTCCGTTAACTTGGTAATTACGACCGCAATTGCAAAATTTCCAACATGTGGATTTTCTCGTACGATTGTAGCATACGGGGCCGTTCTATCCCACAATTCGAGCTTTGATGCCAACATTTCTACTGTATTTCTAGCAGAAGATTGTTCGTCTTCAGGACCATTTTCTATCGTTATTGGGTTCTCTCTTGGGTTGGACGACATAATATCCGTGGTGGTATTTGGATCGGTACTTGCCATAAAATCACCTATGTTGGACCATATGGCATGAATCTTATCAGTCAAAGTTACAGGGTCAACATATCCAGAATCAATGGATCCAAAGACGATTGACAATGTAATGATCCAAATGGTAAAATAAGTACCAGCAAACGTCCAACCATACTTCTTAAGAATTTCACGTAAGGACATGGCTCCTTTCCGCACTGCTGTAGACCCTTTCTGAGCTACAGATTTCAATTGATCTTTCCTAGATATCTTATCATCACGATGAATGGTTTTCAATTCACCTTCTTTTTTTGCATCGCCCTCATGAGAAATGGCAATATGAGAAAAGGTACGCAAACAAATTCGTTTGGAATATGTCAGCAGAGAAAAAGCTCTGTTTCGGTATAGGGAATTTTTTAGTATAAGACATGTTGGTGGTAAGGTGATTGAGTTCATCAGATAGATAGGTGGAATCATAGTCTTAACCTTTCTTTTGCCTTGATCACGATCGTCGTTACCGTACAAGATTGTGCCTAGACAACAACTGAACGACCGTGTGTAGAAGCCGAACGGATGCAGAGAGTGCATTATTGTAGGCCTCACTGGTGTAATCATATTGCAAGCTTATCTGGATCACTCTTGAGTCAGATATTTATAAAGATTCGGTTTGGTATAGATAGGTAAGGAGAGAGATGTTTCCGTATTGTGTATTTCGAACCTGCAGCACATATTATGTATGTACTGTAGGCTGTAGGGCCTACATAGCAAGCCGTAGACCTAAAGAGCGAGCGAACGGTGAGTCATACTTGCCACTACTATTTAACGGATTTGATAAGGTGGGCTCAGAACTTGAAGCAAATAAATCTAATACAAAATCGAAGTATGTAGTACAATGTACCATGATAATAACTTTCATGTCAACGATTCGTTGATGACACATGGGCAAATATATGACCAAAGTTCAGTCTCTTGCTTTCATAAACACATTAAAAACTTTAATGTTTATCACTGATGATACATCAAATACATCAATCGATATTGGGCGTAAAGCCAACTGGTGCATAAATATTAATTAAGAAACGACATTATTCTTTATTCTATACTGTCTTGGTCAATACCAGCATTAACAGATCGTATGAGTTTCTGTAATTTGATTCGACGCTTAATCCTTTCAGCTTCTTCTATAGATAATCCAGCGCTATCTGATGAAGGTCTTTCTAACGACTTTAAGTCGTTAGAATCCAAAATACAAACAAGTGGTGTTTGATAATCTCTATCATCTTGATGACTCCATGTTTTCAAAACTTGGGATTTCAACGAATTTATATTAGGACTTGAAAGTCTTGAAGCATCAGAAAAGCCTGAAATTGCAGTCGTCCTTCTCCGCCGCATGGCGTAACCGTTTGTCGTTTCCACATTTAGACAGAGGGGACGTTCACGATATATGTCTACATCGCAAGGTTTTAAGTATTGCATCTGATTGATATGTAATGGGGAGATGTTTTGGTTGATGGGTGTATTTTGATGGAACAGACATTTTGCTGTAGATGCAATATTCACAATTGTTCGATGAGAATTACAACACTCACATGGACTGCAGTCCTTCGTACTAAAGTTGTTGGCATATCTTACATGATTTTGAATTGCAGCGCATGTCGTACACGACGGTATATGAGAGCAGTCAAGGTAAATATGTTGGTCATGATTAACGGAACTTTGGCGATGATTTGATAGATTACTCGTATGATTACGACGAATTACCTGACTCACGGACATTGCATCATCATGTGATTGTGTGTGATGAGCATTCGGAGACTCATTGTAAACAGGTATCTCAGGAGTTGATGGAAGTTTAGGTGCCAATCGGGTTGGCTTGAGATGATTTATAACGGCAGAATAATGATCTTGACTTTGCTGAGCGAGATGTTGATGTTCAGGTCCTGAGTATTTGTTTGAATCGTTGGTCATATTGTTACGATAATGTGTCGATGTTTTCAAGTTCGAGTAGTTCTGATTAATATTTTTGGTAATGACATTACCTTCATCGCCATCATCTGCAACAATTGGCATTAGCCCCTCTGCTGAGGAGCCAAATGATGTGTATGATATCTCCTTGAATGTTGGAGAAAAGCAAATGATGTCTATCTCACCTTGAATGTATTCAATAAGTTTACTTTCTTTTGCCATTTTCTGTGCGTGTAAGTTGGGATTGATACGGCACGGTCTTGATACAGAAACATTAGTCTGTTGCTGGTGCAAACCTCTTTGAGACCTTTGAGGATAAATCTTTCGTATTAAAACATAGTCATCGTTCTCATTGATTGCAGGAGAATTAGTATTTGAGAAGCAAGGGAATTCAAAATTACCCGTAAGTATATCAGAAATCTTGCGTCTTATAGACATCGAATCTGCAAATGAAGTAATAACCGAGATGAAAAAAATAGGATAAAACTATAATCCCTCTGAACTTTGAACAAAAAAATTGTATGTTATGATGACTAAAAATGAATTTCGGATTCCTTCTACAGTATAAGGTTCTTTCCATGTAGTCGCTTTAATTAAGGAGTCTGTCTACATTTGGCTTTTAGTGTGTTCCATCAGGGAGAGTCGGAGAGTCGTCAATCTAACGACTAAATCAGAACCCTGATACGAAGTAGGAGTAGCCACTAGGTACTACATAGGCTACTGTAGTCAAAAACGGATGATGACACATATCCATCTAGTGAGATTTCCTACGTACGTAGAGAAGAAATCAACACCCTGCAGGCTCATTTTTCTACGTGTTGAGTACCGAAAAGAAATAATAACTTTTTCCAGTACTGCTAAAATTGAATCGCTGATTGTCAGTACTCAACACGTAGAAAAATGAAGTCCTGCAGGCCTGCAGGTGTTGATAAAAAAAATCTGCGCATGCAGGCGCAGAGAACCTTGTAGTCTGCCACGCACGAATCACGATTCATTAATTCTTTTAAAAATAATTCTACCAACCATCATGCAGCAGCGTCCGATCGTCCGATCACGATGAATGAAGACGAAATTGCAAAAGAGACAGGACTATCTGTGATGAGAGACAGGTGTGAGATGGAAAGATAGATATACGGTGTGACAAGTGATGCCATGGAATCTATGATATTAAAAACGCCTGACATACTATCAGTACTGGTCTAATGCCATGGTTACGATAATGTATCGTCCTTATTGATAGTTTCGCTTTCACAAGCGTGAACTTTGACGATATTTGCTCACGGTCTTCGCTCATAGTGATTCAAAGTCATGATCAGACGTTTAGCTGCAATTTTGATTGTCTGGGGTCGTTTGATTGACCTCTAACTTCGGTCTCCGATAAATATAACGAGGGACGAAAAACGGTAGTACAATCGTCAAGTTGAATGTATGTCGATACGTTCATTAGTTGGCATCATCTTGCAGAAACGTTACGATCACATAGCTTCAACCTATTCTCTAGTAATTAGAAATCTTCAATTACATATTGGTATTGCACTATATCTCGTTACTAACTTTTCATAATGTATACTATCTTCGTCATGGAGTCATAAAAATTTCTTCCCTTCATTCAATTTATACCTATAGCTGTATGAATCAATTCTTAAAATTTAATTGATTTTTGTAGCATTTAAACTTAGCACAATCTAAAGACCTCTTCAAGATCCATTCTAAGGTTTGAACTCTTTTCGTTTGAATATAAACGCAAAACCGCCCAAAATAATAATAACTCAATCTCAACTTTGTACAGATGACGCCGTTATTCCGATAAACTCGAATTCAATGATCGAACCAGCGATTGCAATTTAAGTCGACGCTTTATCATCAAAGCTTCTTCCGGTGAGAATCCTGCAGACTCAAAATCAAACGTTTGCTCCCTTACAACTTGTTTCTCTACAACCTTTAAATCTGCCTCGTCGGAATCAAGCAAGTTACCCATAAGTTTCTCATTATCACGGTCATAGAAAGCCTTCAAGAATAAGCTACCAGCGGCGTCTATGTGGGTGAAAGCACTAGGGGTTTTCACATGAATATTAGAGTTGGGAGTCGAAGCAACAGCAGCCATTACATTCGTAGGGGATGGACGATCCGTATTAATTTCAATCACATGTCTATTATCCTCGAAAGAAACCTTCTTTACATTGTTTCCTAGACTGATCTGGTTATGGATGAAGGACTGTTTCGACAAAGACGACATGTCATATAAATGATGAATCGGAGAATATTTCTGCGGAGATACTTTGACAATCCCATTATGATAGCTATTGGGTGACCAACCATTACTCGTTGATTTTTGGGTATCATTCATGATACTCGAAGAATGCGATAAACTTAGCTTGTGATGATGATCAGTTGCAGAATATTTCTGAGTAGATGCCACATTATTAGTTGCTCGATGATTGTCGAATGAAGAATCCTTGCTCATGTAAATCTTGGATCCATCTGTGGCGTTCGTAGATTTTTTAAAACCTTCTTTTGTATGAGATTTACTTCCAATGTCTACATAAATCATATCATCATCCTCGTCATCAGTTGCATTCTGAACCAAACCCTCGACTGTGGTACACATCGACGCTGATGAATAATCCTCTGGTGTTGGAGCAAAGCATAGTATATCCATCTCTCCAGACATGTATTGAAGTAATTTGTTCGTCTTTGTATGAGTTTGTGGATATCTAATCGACTGCACTCGACCATGTTGTATTCCATGACTCTTCGACTGTTCTTGCATATTGGACCTTTTCACGTATGGGCCTCTTTCTGCTGCTTCGCCAACTTTTTCATAGTATGATGCAATTTCAGGATAAGAATAGCACGATATTTCATAGTCTCCTCTGAAGTAGTCGGCAATCTTGGAAAGAAAAGTCATGATCAGTTTTCAGATTGATTCATTGGAACATAGTTACAGTACTGTATGTTTTGTTATCGAGAGGAATGAGATGTAAAGGAGTTTTTTGGTGTACATACTGTGTCTACAAATACAGTGCAAGTACTGTACGTTGGATAGAACAATTTTGGCGGGGTGATTTCTTGGGATCTGGGATCGTACTTGGCCGGGCAGTCTGTACGTGAGTATTTTGGTACGAAAATACTTGGTTTGTTTAGTGGTTGTATGGAAAAGTATTTTCGAAAATACTTCACTGGGACTCCTTTTTCCGTTGGTCATATAAAGACATGGAGTGTTCGGGAATTTAGCCTACGTGAAATCTGGTACTGGAAACCTTTATGTATTTTGCGATAAAAAGTCACTCTAGTACTGATACGTATGTATGAGGATAAAAAAGTATTATGGGAACGAAAGCGTATTTCCAGAAACAACCCTAGCCTAACCCTATGCTTGATCGATAATATTTGTATCTTAGAATTATTAAATAGAATAGGATGTGTAATTGAAATGTAATTCAAATATTTACTAAGATTAATGAAGTAAATACAGCGTCTTTAACTAGGTAAGATAGGAAAGGTCTTCCAATCATCCCGACAACGGAAGAGGTGGCATTTATTTCGTTTTAATAAAATTCGATGAATATTTCCATTTGCGTGCATGGAAATGTTAATCCAAC
>Ga0169931_10009530_pt1 | contig 13987 bp, 9 predicted proteins | sample Kivu_15m_20L_FD_129675 | JGI IMG/M metagenome (GOLD analysis project Ga0169931, IMG submission 129675) | Freshwater microbial communities from Lake Kivu, Western Province, Rwanda to study Microbial Dark Matter (Phase II) - Kivu_15m_20L... | ecosystem: Environmental > Aquatic > Freshwater > Lake ...
CTTCGAGAAGTTCCTCGACGGCAAGCGCATCTCGCCGCGCCACATCATGGTCGAGCTCGACGGCAAGGAAGTGTTCGACGTGTTCTACACGTGGGACACGCAGTCGGTGTTCGACACGCTGAAGAAGGGCATCGCCGAACGCGCGATCCAGGCGCCGCCGGTGGTCAAGGGCGACCGTTCGCTGGCGGAGAAACTGGCGAGTCCCGACAGCGAGGACCGCGAAGCGATGGAGCGCCTGTTCGCCGGTGCCGACGGCGAACAGCGCCGCGAGCTGCTGAAGCAGGCGCTGGCGAACGGCGACAAGGTGCCGATCGAACTGCTGCGGCAGGCGGCGTGGAGCCTCGACCCCGAGCTCAGCAAGCAGGCGCGCGCCGGCATGCTCGCCGCCGGCGATCCGGGCACCGTCGACCTGATCGCCGACACGCTGAAGGCGCCGCTCGCCGCCGACGAACGCCGCGCGCTGGCGCAGTCGCTGCGGCGCTTCGCCGGCACGTCCACGCGCGCGCAGAGCCTCGCCGCGGCGCACAGCGGCCTCGCCGGCACCGCGTCGGCGATCGACGTCGAACGCTGGCGCACGGCGATGAGCGGCCAGAGCTACGCCGCCGCGGCCGCAGCGCAGGACCATGCCGCACAAGCTGCCCAACGCGACGCGGCGCTGGCGGCGCGGCCCGACGATCCGAACGCGCAGCTCGCCGTCGCCGAAAGCAGCCTGCTGCAAGCGCTCGAACTGGTGCCCGCGGCGGCGCCGGGTGCGCAGCGGCTGCTGCGCCAGCAACGGCAACTGCTGCTCGAGGACTGCCAACAGAAACTCGACGCCGCGACCAAGGCGGGTGCGCAAGGCTGGCAGCCGGCGGCCCTGCAGGCGCTGCTCGCGTTCCAGCGCGGCGACACCGCGACCGCCTACCGGCAGGCGATCGCCGCCGCCCCGCAGCTGCCCGCCGACGCACCGGGACGACTCGCCGTCGAGCTGCTGGCGCTGTTCGCCGAAGCGCGCCAGGCGGCGATCGTCGCCGCGGTCAAGGCGAAGCAGGACTGGGAGCCCGCGTGGATGAGCGACGTGCACACCGCCTACGGCCTGCTGGCGAAGCACCCGCTCGGCAGCGACCGGCATGTCGCCCACCACTTCGACTTCCTGCACTACTTCGGCGCGCCGGAGACCGACACGGTCTTGGCGCGTGGCCTCGCGCGCTTTTCGGCTTCGCCGCTGCTGCACGAACGGCTGCGCACTCGCCTGCTCGAGCAAGGCGGTGCCGAAGGGCTGCAGAAGGACTACGACGCGCGGCTGCAGGCCGCCGACGCGCCGCCGGCGGTGGCCTGGTTCGCCGGCTACGCCGAGATGGTCGCTGCCGAGCAGTTCCGCCGCAGCCAACAGGACGACCGCGCGCTGGCCGCCTACGAGCGCGCGCTCGCGCGCTTCGCCCGCTACCGCACGGCCAGCGGCAGCGACGACGGCCAGCACTACGCGGCGATGAGCCACGGCGGCATCGCCCGGCTGGCGCTGCAGGCCGGCGACCGGGCCGGTGCGTTCGCCGCGCTGCAGCAGGCGTTCGCGGCCAACGCGGCGGCCGCAGCGGCGACCGACGGGCTCGGCATCACGACGATGCAGACCGCCGAGATGCTGCGCGCGCGCTGCCTCGAAGCGAAGGACGAGGCGCTGCTCGCCCAGCTCGAGGCGGCGCTGCAGGCGCTGCCGCCGGCGGCGTTCGAGCTGCCGGATTACGAACGACAGTCGCGCTGGCCGAGCGGCGGCCGCCGGCGCCGGCAGTAGCCGCGAACCGCCCGCCGCGCCCCGATTCCCGGCGCGCGCGCAGGACGCTCAGCTGGCGGCCAGCACCGCCGCCAACGAACGCGCCGCGCGCCACTCGCTCGCCAGCGACACGTCGCGCGGCCGCAGCGGATCGACGCACTCGACCGGCTGCAGCAGGGCTTCGTCGAGGCCGTGCACCTGGACGAAGCGACGGCCGAGTTCCCAGCGCGACACCCGCTCCGGCCCGGCGAGGTGCACGAGCCCGGGGCCGTCGGGCTCGACGGCGAGCGCCACCAGCGCCGCGGCGGCGTCGGCGGCGTGCAATGGCGTGCGGTACTCGTTCGGATACAGCGACACCGGCCGGCGCTGCTGCAGCGTCGCACGCAGCGACGCGGTGGCGCCGCGGCCGTGTTCGTCGGGCCCGAACAGCAGCGGCAGGCGCACGACGCGCCCACCGTGCGCGCGCACGCGTTCTTCGCCCTGCGCCTTGCTCTGGCCGTAGACCGACAACGGGCCGATGGCATCGTGCGGGTCGTACGGCGCATGCGCGCCGTCGAACACGAGGTCGGTCGACACGTGCACGAGCCGCGCGCCGAAACGTTCGGCGAACTGCTCCGGCAGCCACGCGTTGGTGCGCAGCGCCGTCGCCGGATCGCGTTCGCAGTCGTCGAGGCGCGACAACGCGGCGAGATGGATCACCAGGTCCGGCGCCGCTGCTTGCACGACCGCCGCGACCATGCCGGGCGCGAGCAGGTCGACGGCGACGTCGCCGCCGCGGCGGCCGGTCGCAAGCGCACGATGCCCGGCCGCCTTGACGGCGGCGGTGACGTGCGTGCCGAGGAAGCCCGAGGCGCCGGTGACGAGGATGCGGAGCGAAGCCATCGAGCGCGTATGGTTGCCGCCCGAGATGTCGAACGGAAGCACGAGCCCGCGGCGACTGCTGTTGATCGCCAATCCGATCTCCGGCGGCGGCCGCGGCCGGCTGCTGGCGCCGCAGCTGGCGGCGGCCTTGGCGGCCCGCTCGGTGCACGCCGAGGTCTACTTCACGACCGCCGCCGGCGACGCCCGCACCCGCGCCCGGAAGGCCGGCAGCGAAGCCTGGGACGGCCTGGTCGCGATCGGTGGCGACGGCACCGTCAACGAGGTGCTGAACGGCATGCCCGATCCGAGCCGCCCGCTCGGCACGCTGCCGGTCGGCACCGCCAACGTGCTGGCGCTCGAGCTCGGCCTGCCGAAGGGCGTCGACGCCGCCGCCGACGTGCTGGCGCAGGGGCACGTGCGCAAGCTGGCGATCGGGCGCTGCGGCGAGCAGCGCTTCCTGCTGTTCTGCGGCTTCGGCGTCGACGGCGAGGTCGTGCGCCGTGTCGCCGCGCGCCGCAGCGGTACGCTCGGCAAGCACAAGTACCTGGTGCCGATCGCCCAGACGCTGTGGCACTGGCCGCGCTTCGCGCTGCGCGCGACGCTGGCCGACGGCGAAGTGCTCGACGACCTCGGCATGGTGCTGGTGACGCGCGTGCGCGGCTACGGCGGCGTGCTGCGGTTGCCGCGCGAGGTGTCGCCGGACAGCGGCATGCTGCACGTGCTCGGCTTCCGCCATCGCGCGCGCACGGCGTGGCTCGGCCTCGGGCTCCGCGGCATGACGTTCGGCTTGCGCGCCGGCCGCAACCTGGTGGTGCGCAGCACGACGGCGGTGCAGGTCGACGGCGACGCACCGTTCCAGCTCGACGGCGACTTCGGCGGCAGCAGTCCGCAGCGCCTCGGGCTCGATGGCGCGCCCGCGCGCATCCTGGCCCCGGCGCGCTGACGCGGCCAGCCGAGCCGACTCGGCAAGTCCGACAGGGAAGACACGGTCGTGAAACGCAGCGACGCCGCCGTGGCTGCTTGGAACCACGGCGGCGTCGCTGGGCGCCGCGCGACCGGTTCGTCACCGGCGCGCGACTTCCTTCGCTCGGATCAGAACGAGCTGACGACGCTGCGCACGCCGTTGCTCAGCGTGATGCCGGCGTTGTTCTGACCGTTCGGCAGCGTGTTCGGGCAGACCAGGCTGAACGCCTGCGCGTAGAACTGCGCGCCCGCCGGGACACCGGCCGGCACGTCGAACGGCACCGAGTTCGTCGGCGTGCTGCCGATGTACGGGATCAGCACGTCGAGCGACGTGATGTGCAGGTTGCAGCCCGGGGCGTCGATGCCATAGCCAGTCAGCACGTCCGTGCCCGGCAGGTCCTGGCCGAGGCTCAGCATCAGACCACCGAAGTGGTAGACGGTGGCCGGCGACGGGCAGGCGAGCGGGATGTTGCTCAGGTTGTAGGTGACGGTCGAGCCCGACGACGGGGTCGAGATCGGCAGGCCGGTGATGCCCATCGACATCGCCGGCAACGGGTTGATCGTCGTCAGCGGCAGCGCCGTGGCGAGGACCTGCGAGCCACCGTTGACGACCGCGCCCGGGGCCTTCCAGCCGACGACGTAGCCGCTGCCGAAGGTCGAGGTCGCGTTGCTGTCGACGGTGACGAACACGATGCTGGCGTCGCCAGTGACCGTGTCGAGCTGCCACTGGATCGTCGACGGGTTCAGCACCTCGGGGCTGGCGTAGCTCTCGACGCCTTCCCAGGTGATGCAGAACGTGTTGCCGACCAGTTCGGTCTTGATGTCACCCGCTTCCTGCGGGTTGAAATCGTGCCACGCCCAGAAGCCCGTGCCCGCGGCGGCCGCGAACTCGGCACCGGTCGGCGAGAAGTCGCCGCCATTGTTGCCCGACGTGCCGAGCGTGACCACGCCGTTGGAGGCAACCTGCAGCTGGGTGACCAGGCCACCCGGCGACGGAATCGCGACCGGAGCCGTGATCGTCTGCACGCCGTCGTCCGTTGCCGTCAGCGTCGTCGCGCCGCCGGTCGGCGCGATGTAGGCCGAGGCGCCCCCAACAACCCACGCGCCGGTGTAGCCGCTGCCGGTGTTGGTGAACGTGATGGCGTTGCCCTGCAGGGCCACCGAGGCCACCGCCGCGTCGGCGTGGAACTCGTAGAAGCCGGTGCCCGGGATGTTGTAGCAGCCGGCACCGTAGGTGTTGTTCGAAGCCGGCACGCACGGGGCAGCCGACTGGCTGTAGCCACCGCCGCTCGGGACGAACGACAGACCGGTCGTCTGCAGGTCGAGCGCGTTGGCCGCGAACTGCTGGAACATCAGCCGGGTCGCGCTGACGTTGCCGCCGACGCTGAGGTCGACACCGGTGACCGCCGCGATGGCGCCGCCCTGCGAGATGCCAGCAATCGTGGCGCCGCTGCTCTGCGCCGTGCCGCTGTAGAAGAATCGGATCTCACCGGTGTCGAACAGCTGCGCCTGCACCGTGAAGACCGGCGTGGTCGTGCCGAAGTTGATCGCGTTGGCCCAGGTGATCACGCACTTGCCCGGGATCGTGTCGTTGAGCCACAGGCCACCGTTGTTGGCCGGCAGCAGGTTCAGGTCGCGCCAGAGCGGCGCAATGCGCGGGGCGCCGCCAGCGGCGCCGCGGAGATTCGTAAGCTGCGTCGACGCCAGCGTCGAGTAGCCGGTGGGCGTCGCACCGACGACACCCGTCGCGGCGTTCCACAGGAACGCACAGCCGTTGGTGTTGATGCCGATGTGCGTGTAGCTGGTGAACGTACCGCCCATCGGGAAGGTGATGTTCATCGGCAAGGCGACGTTCGCCGACGCCACCGTGGTGCCACCACCGGGATAGAAGGTGTCATCGCCGGTGCCGAGCAGCGTGCCGAAGTTCGACTCGAAGCACTGGGCCTGGACCGCGGCGACGAATGCCACGGCGGAGAAGAGAGAAGCAAGGGTGCGATTCATGTTCAGGGTTGCGAGGTATAGAGACGAGGCAGGCGCCGAGGCAGAAAAGTCCCCGCTGGCGCACGCCAACTGCGACGGGGGATTCTACCGCAAGGCTGCAATCAGGGAAGTGGCCGTGAAGCCTCCGCGCATACGCCATTACGCAATGACTACCGGCGCGTGCACCATATGGCCGGCCGCGCGCAGAACCCCGTGGTGCTCGCCCCGCTAGGTCGCGGCCGGCGACTGCCCGCGCGCCGGAACGATGCGCACTGCCGACATCGAGCCGTCGCTCGCGTAGGATGTCCCGCCGATGCACGCACCCGCGCTCCCACGCGAAGTCCTCGTCGGCAACGTCCCGTTCGGCAACGGCCGCCCGTTCGCGCTGATCGCCGGACCGTGCGTCATCGAGAGCCGCGACCACACGCTCCGCCATGCCGAAGCGCTGCGCACGATCTGCGGCAAGGCCGGCGTGCCGCTGGTCTTCAAGAGCAGCTTCGACAAGGCGAACCGCACCGCCGGCAGCGCCTTCCGCGGTCCCGGTCTCGACGAGGGACTCTCGATCCTGGCGACGGTGAAGCGCGAACTCGGCCTGCCGGTGCTGACCGACGTGCACGCCGCCGACCAGTGCAAAGCCGCCGGCGAGGTCGTCGACTGCCTGCAGATCCCCGCCTTTCTCTGCCGGCAGACCGACCTGCTGCTCGCCGCCGCCGCCACCGGCCGCGTCGTCAACGTCAAGAAGGGCCAGTTCCTCGCCCCCGAGGACGTCGGCAACGTGCTCGGCAAGATCACCAAGAGCGGCAACCCGAACGCGATGATCACCGAGCGCGGCGTGTCGTTCGGCTACCGCACGCTGGTGGTCGACTTCACCGGCTTCCCGACCATGCGCAGCTTCGGCCAACCGCTGGTGTTCGACGCCACGCACGCGGTGCAGCGGCCGGGCGGTGCCGGCACCTCGACCGGCGGCGACCGCAGCAAGGTCCCCTACCTCGCCCGCGCCGCCGTCGCCTGCGGCGTCGACGGCCTGTTCATGGAGGTGCACGAGGATCCCGACCACGCACCGAGCGACGGGCCGAACATGCTCCGCCTGCACGAGCTGCCGGCGGTGCTCGACGAACTGGTGCGCATCCAGCGCGCGCTGCGGCCGTGAGCACCTCGCCCGACTTCGGCCAGCAGCGCGAGTTCTACACGTTCGCGCCGGAGTCGCTCGCCCACGAGCTGCCGCAGTTCGCGATCGGTCGCGAAGTCGGCAAGGGCTCGATGGGCATCGTCTACGAAGCGACGATCCGCGCCACCGGCCGGCGCGTCGCGCTGAAGGTGCTGCCGCCGAGCCTGACCCGCAGCGACCGCGCGCTCGCGCGGTTCCAACGCGAAGGGCAGATCATGGCGCGCATCGCCCACCCCGACATCGTCGGCTTCGTCGACCAGGGCATGCAGGGCTCGCTGTGCTGGTTCGCGATGGAGTTCGTCGACGGCGTGACACTCGAGGAACGGCTGCGCATCGGCCCGCTACCGGTGCAGAAGGCCTGCCGCATCACAGCGCTCGTGGCGCGGGCGCTGCAGTACGCGCACGAGCACGGCGTCGTGCACCGCGACGTCAAGCCCGGCAACGTCATGCTACGCAACCCGGCCGACGGCAAGCCGCGCGACCCCGACAACCCACGCATCGCCATCACCGACTTCGGCCTCGCGCGCGAGACCGGCACCGGCTCGATGACCGACAGCGGCGCCATCGTCGGCACGCCGATGTACATGGCGCCCGAGGTCGTGCTCGGCGGCAGCCAGGTCGCCGGCACGCTCGCCGACGTCTATTCGCTCGGCGCCACGCTCTACACGCTGGTCACCGGCACGCCGCCGTTCGACGGACCGACCGCGCAGAGCGTGCTGAAGGCGGTGCTCGACTCGTCGCCGCGGCCACCGCGCCGCCTGCGCAGGGACCTGCCGGAAGCGGTCGCCGCCATGATCGGCAAGGCGATGGCGCGCGACCCGGCGCGCCGCTACGGCTCGGCCGACGAGTTCGCCGCCGACCTCGAACGCTTCGTGCGCGGCGAACGCGTGCAGGCCCGTTCGCCGGGCCTGCTGGCCCGCGGCTGGCGCGCGTGTGCCGAGCGCCCGCTGGTCAGTTCGCTGCTGCTGTGCGTGTCGGTCGCCACCGTCGGCGTGCTGCTGCTGCTGCGGCAGAACCACGACCGCCTGGTCGAACGCGACCTCGCCGCCGCCGAGCGATGGCTGGCCCTCGCCGCCACCGAGCGCGACGAACTCGATCGCCCGCGCTCGCCGCTGGAGCGCCGCGAGCAACTGCTCGAGGCGGTCGCCGCGGCCTCGGCGACGATCCGCCGCGCGCCGGAGCTGGCGGCGGCGTGGCTGGTGCGCGCGCGCGCCCACCAGCGGCTGCGCCAGCCGCCCAACGCGCTCGACGACCTCGATCGCGCCGAGGCCCTGCTCGCCGCCCCGACCGTCGAACTCCTGCAGCTTCGCATCGACGTGCTGCGCACGCTCGGCAACGCCGACACCCAGCGCCGCTTGCTGCAGGACCTCACCAGCCTGCTGCGTCTCGACCCGACGCCGCACACGCGCGCGCTGGTGGCCGAGCAGCTGCTCGACTTCGCGGCCCAGGCGGCCGGCAGCGAACGCGCCGTCGCCCTCGAACGCTGCCGCGACGTGCTCGGCGCCGACGCCGCCGGCGACGCACGCGCTGCCGTGGCGATGGCGCGTGTGCTCGAACTGTCGGGCGACGTCGACGGCGCGTTGTCGGCGATGCGGCGCGCGCGCACGCGCCACGAAGGCAACCTCTACGTGCACCTGCAGGCCGCGGCGATGTTCGACCGCCAGGATCTGCTCGACGAAGGCGCGCGCGAACACGAAGAGGTGCAGCGCCTCGCCGGCGATCGGCGCCGCGTCGCCCCAGTGCCGAAGCCGGCCCCCGTCGACGTCGATGGCCTCGGCGCGTTCCTCGGCGACGTCGATCGCGTGCTGCAGGCGCTCGATCCGCCGCCGGCCGCGGCGAACGGCGCCGAGGCCCCGCCGACGCCACCCGCGACGAACCCACCGCCGCCCGCGGCCGGTGAGCAGCCACGATGACGCCGCCGCGCGTCGTGCTGGTCGGCGTCGCCGGCAGCGGCAAGACCACCGTCGGCCTGGCACTCGCCGCGGCGTTCTCGGTGCCGTTCGTCGACGCCGACGACTTCCATCCGCCGGCGAACCGCGAACGCATGGCCAAGGGCCTGCCGCTCGACGACGGCATGCGCGCGCCGTGGCTGGCCGCGGTGCACGCGCACCTCGCCGCCGAGGTGGCCGCCGGGAGCGGCTTCGTGCTGGCCTGCTCGGCGCTGCGCCAGCGCTATCGCGACACCTTGGCCGCGGGCCTGCCGCCGCTGCGCTTCGTGCACCTCGCAGCTGACGCCGCGACGTTGGCAGCGCGGCTCGCAGCGCGCGCCGACCACTTCTTCCGGCCGTCGCTGCTGCCGAGCCAATTGGCTGCGTTCGAACCGCTGGTCGGCGGCGAAGTGGTCGACGCCGGCCTGCCGGTGCCGGCCATCGTTGCGCGCCTGCTGGCCATGCCCTGATCCGTGGCGGGCCGACCCGCTGGCGGGCGCGCCTGCAAGCGGGCAGAGCTTCGCCCGGCCTTCGCGGTTCCTTGCCGGACGCGCGCCAACATCCTCTGGCGATGACGACCTGCCCGGACCTGTGGCTGCTGCTCGGCGTCGGCGCTGGCCTGCTGGTGCTCGCGTCGTGGTCGAAGCAGCGCCGCGCCAGCCGACCGCCGGCCGGCCCTGCCGTGGACGTCGCCACTCCCGCGAGCACGTCCCGCGGCGACCGATCGCTCGGCGCCGCCTGAGCCACGCCGCGATCCGCCCGCCGGCATGGCACCGGCCCGTCGGCAATCCCGGCACCTGTCGCAGGACGCGACGGCGCTCTGCCCGAACGAAACGCGCCGCGTTGCCCCCGGATCGCGAGCTACTATTCGGTGCAGAGCGGATCCCCCATCCGCAACTCCCCGCCCCATGCGCCCCCGCGACCTGACCGTCCTGCTCGGCATCCTCGGCCTCGGCGCCGCCGCCGGCATCGCCTTCTTCGGCCAGGACACGTTCGCGCAACCGCTGGTGCCGCCCGGCCCATCGGTCGCGGCCCCGGATACCATCGGCGGGTCGCCGACGACGGCGACCCCTGCGGTCGGCGACGTCGAGTCGAGCGAACTCGCCGTGGCCCATGCGACGGCGGTCCGCAGCGGCAACACGCCACAAACCGACACCACCGGCTGGACCAAGGGCGTGATCCGCGGCGACATCGGCATCGCCGTCTCGGTGCTCGACCAGCTGCAGAGCATCTCGGTGCTGGTCGAGGAGATGCGCAGCGCGATCGACCAGGACGGCAAGGTCGTGCGCCCGGAGAGCAAGGTCGTGCGGGTCGAACGCGGTGCCGGCACGCCGACGTTCGAGATCGACGGCATCGCCTTCTCCGACCATCCATACAAGGTCTCGGTCTACGCGCCCGGCCTGAACGGCGACCAGCGCATCGTCACGATCGACAAGGACCATCCGATCGCCGACGTGCGGCTCGACATCACGCCCGGCGCGCCGTTCACCGTATTCGTGCGCGACCAGGACAACCTGCCGCACCACGGCGTCGACGTGCGCCTGCTGCCGATCGGCGACCCGCCCGGCCGGCCGAAGCTGCAAGGCGCCACCGACAACAGCGGCGGCGCGGTGTTCGCCTGCGTGCTGCGCGGCGACTACCAGCTCTACCTGAGCACCAACGGCCAGCTGCTGACCGACGTCAAGACGATCACCGTGCAGGGCCGCGTGCCGATGCGCAGCGGCGTCGTCTCCGGCCAGAGCACCAGCGTCGTGATCCCACGCGGTGTCGAAGTCACGCTGTCGGTGCACGACGTCGCCGGCTATGGCGTGGCGGCGGCCAAGGTGACGGCGATCGCGACCGACCGCGTGCGTGCGACCGAGATCCAAGGCGAAGCGGATGCCCACGGCCGCGTGACCTTCCCCCACCTGCAGCCCGGCAGCTGGCACCTGCAGATCGAGAAGGAGAACTTCCAGCGCGTCGACGTGCAGATCCGGCTGGTGGCCGGCCAGGAACCGCAGCACAAAGACGTGCGCATGGTGCGCCTGCGTTGATCGCGCGCCCGTCGGCAGCCCGAACGCTGTGCCGAGCGCTCGACTCGGCGCGTGCAGCTGCCTAGATTCGGGCTCGCCATGGGCCAACCGATCGTCGACCTCACGAGCCTCGACCTGAGCAAGAACGTGATCGAGGACGCGGAGATCCGCGCCTGCCTGCCGCACGCCGAGTTCTTCCGCCTGCTCGACGGCGTCTGCCACTACGACGCCGAACGCAAGATCGCGATCGGCTACAAGGACTGGGAGAAGGACCCGTGGTGGGCCGCCGGCCACGTGCCGGGCCGGCCGCTGATGCCGGGCGTGCTGATGATCGAAGGCGCGGCGCAGATCGCCACCTTCCTGGTCAAGCAGGTCAGCGGCTGGGCGAAGGACGCGATGATCGGTCTCGCCGGCCTCGACGACGTGCGCATCCGCGGCCAGGTGGTGCCGCCGGCGCGCGTGCACTTCGTCGCCGGCAATCCGCAGATCAGCGGCCGGCGCCTCGCCAAGATCCAGACGCAGGTTTTCTGCAGCGGCGCCATGACCATGGAGATGACGGTCATGGGCGTGATGCTGTGAACGACGCTGCCGGCGGCCCGGCCCCCGGCCCGCTGAAGCACTGGTTCTGGCTGCTGCCGCTGCTGGCGATCGCCGCGTGGTGGCCGCTCGATCCGTACTGGCAGAGCGACGACTTCCTGGCGCTGCACTACGCACGCGACGGCGCCAACGTGCTGCACGACTTCGCCGGCCCTCAGTACGGCGCCACCGACGTGTGGCTGTTCTACCGGCCGCTGATCACCGCCAGCTTCTGGCTCGATGGCGTGGTTGGTGGCGTGCTCGGCGGCAGCGTGCCGGTGTCGATGTACTCGAACGTGCTGGCGCATGGCGTGTCGACGCTGCTGCTCGCACTCGTCTGGCGGCGATGGCTCGCCGACGGCCGCGCGTTCGCCGCGGCGCTGCTGTGGTCGCTGCTGCCGAGCCACCTCGCAGCGCTCGCCTGGGGCGTCGGCCGCGTCGACAGCCACACCGCGGTCTGGCTGCTCGCCGCCGCCTGGACGTGGCTGCGCAGCGACGAACGCGCATTGCGCGGCGAGCAACGGCGACCGCTGGCGGTGGCGCTGTGCACCGCTGCGGCGCTGGCGAGCAAGGAACTGGCGTTCGTGCTGCCGCCGCTGCTGACGCTGCTGGCGTTCACCCGGCGTGCCGACGCACCGCTGCCAGCGCGCGTGCACCAGGCGTTCGCCGCGACCGCGGTGCCGTGGCTCGTGTTCGCGCTCTACCTGCCGCTGCGCTGGTTCGCACTCGGTCGCTTCGGTGGCTACGCCGCTGCCGACTTCTGGACCGCGGCGACGCTGCCGGGCCTCGGCCACGTGCTCGCCGACCTGTTGGTGCCGCTGCGTTGGTCAGGGCCGCTGCCCGCGAACGTACCGCTGTCGCCGACGCTGTTGCTCGTGGCCGCAGCGCTGCCGCCGCTCGCCGGCCTGCTGCTCGGCGTGCTGCGCGCGCCGAAGCTCGCCGCCGGCGCCGCCGCGGCGTTCCTGCTGCTGCTGGCGCCGGTCGTGATGTTCCTCGCCGGCGCCGACAACCCGCACAACCTGCGCTACTACTACGTCGCCAGTGCATCGCTGTGCGGGCTGCTGGTGGCCGGCGGCCGCTGGCTGCTGCTGCCGCTGCTGCTGGCGTTGGCGACGCCGTTCGTGCAGGTGCGCAGTGCGCAACACGACGCCGACACGACGTCGCGCACGCTGCACCGGGCGCTGCTGCGCGAAGTGGCCGACGGCGCGCCGTCGCCGCTGTTCGTCGCCGGCCTGCCGCACGCCAACGCCCTCGGCACGACGGTCATGCTGCACTTCGGCATCGACCGCTTGCTGGCGCCGCCGTTCGGCGACGACCGCGCTCGGCTGTTCGCGTTGCGGCCGCTGGCGGAGATCCCGGAAGTGTTCCGCTTGCACGCGCCCGACGAAGCGCCGTTCGCGCTGCCGCTCGGCTCGACGCGGTTCTTCGCCGACCCGACCGCTCTCGGCCGCGCCCCAGAAGCACCGTCGTTGCCGGACCTGCCGATCGCCGGCGACCGCGACGGCGTATTCGACCTCGGCTCGCCGGTGCTGCACGCGCTGCTCGACGGCACCGCCGCCCCACGACTGCACTTCCCCGGCGTCGTGCCGCCGTTCCTGCGGCTGACGTTGTTCACCGCGAACGGCTACCTGACGACGATCTGCAGCGATCACGGCGCGCCGGGGGCGCGCGACGGCACGTTCGATGTGCGCACGTGGGTCACCGCCTCGCCGGGCTCGTTCCTCGGTGGCCGCATCGCCCGCGCCGAGGTCTACATCGGCGACGCGCTGGTGATCCCGACCACGATCGACCGCGTGCCCGAGTTCCCGGTGCTGCTCGAGGCCGGCACCTTGGAAGGCGATCCCCGCAGCGGCCCGATCACGTTCGTGCCGACGCACCGCAGCCGCCGGCTGCTGACGTTCCGCTTCGACCGCGGCTATCCCGCGTGGGTGCGACTCGCCCAGGGCCGCTGACCGACCACCGACCTCCGGCGGCCTCCGCTCGGGGCGGTTCGTCCCGAGCTGCGACTCCGGGCCGCCGCCGAACCCACGTTGGGGCCGACGTTCCGGTCACGCCGACCGCCCGAGACGAGCTTCCGCTCGCGGAGAAAGCTAATCTGCTGCAGACGAAATCTGCATGGGAACAGAGTCACCGGCCCCCGCGACCCCCGCCACCTTCCTGCGGCCACGCACCTACCTGCTGGTGTGCGTGATCGTGGCTGCAGCGCTGCGCTGGCCCCTGCTGGGCAGGAGCCTGTGGTTCGACGAAGCCTGCATGTCGAGCCAGCGCATCGGCACCACGGAGCAGTTGCTGGCGACACTCTACGTCGACATCCACCCGCCGCTGTTCGTCGCCTTCATGCACTTCTGGGCGCGGCTGTTCGGCGACGGCGAACTGGCGCTGCGCCTGCCGGCTCTGCTGGCCGGCCTGCTGTCGATCCCAGCGCTCTGGTGGACCGGCCACCGCCTCGTCGGCGACGTTGCCGCGCGCTGGGGCGCCCTGCTGCTGGCACTGTCGCCCGTGCACGTCTGGTATTCGGCCGAAGCCCGCCTCTACGCGCCGATGGTGCTGCTGACGCTGCTCGCGTTCGGCACCACCGAGCGGCTGTGCGACCTACACCACCCCCGACCACGCTGGCTGTGGTGGCTGCACGTCGGCAACGTCGCGGCGATGCTCGGCCTGCACTACTACCTGGCGGTCGTCGTGGTGGCACTCGCCGGGCTGGCGCCGGTGCTGGCGGGCGGCTTCACGCCGATGGCGCGGCGGCTGGTGC
>Ga0169931_10009531_pt1 | contig 13987 bp, 7 predicted proteins | sample Kivu_15m_20L_FD_129675 | JGI IMG/M metagenome (GOLD analysis project Ga0169931, IMG submission 129675) | Freshwater microbial communities from Lake Kivu, Western Province, Rwanda to study Microbial Dark Matter (Phase II) - Kivu_15m_20L... | ecosystem: Environmental > Aquatic > Freshwater > Lake ...
CACAGCGTTGACCAGCGAAGGTCGTCACGCGCGGCAATATAGCCCATGAAGCCACCTGCGAACGAATCGCCGGCGCCGGTGGGGTCAATGACGTTCTCAAGGGGGTATCCCGGAACGAAGAAGAACTCTCCCTCGCGGTACACGAGGGCACCGTACTCTCCTCGCTTGATGATGATCAGCGAGGGGCCCATGGCGGAGATGGCGCGGGCTGCGCTGACGATATTGGTCTCTCCCGACAGCTGGCGGGCCTCGGAGTCATTGATCAGCAGACCGTGCACGCGCGAGAGCACGCGGCGGAGTGGCTCGGGCGTTCCGCTGATCCAGAAGTTCATGGTGTCGAGGGCGACGAACTCGGCCGACGTGGACTGCTCCAGCACCCGCAGCTGAAGCTCGGGGTGAATGTTGCCCAGAAACAGGTATCTGGCCGAACGATAATCGTCGGGCAGGACGGGGTTGAAGTCAGCGAACACGTTGAGTTCGGTGAGCAGCGTGTCGCGCGAGTTCAGGTCAAAACCGTAGCGCCCTGCCCAGCGAAAGGTGAGACCGTCAGCGCGTTCCAGGCCTGCCAGGTCAACACCACGCGATGCGAGGAGGGTGTTGGCTTCCTCGGGCCAGTCCCTGCCCACGACCCCCACAAACCCTGTGCGGGCAAAGTAGCTCGCCGAAAGTGAAAAGTACGTGGCCGAGCCACCGAGCGCACGCTCGACCTTTCCGAAGGGGGTCTCGACATCATCGAGCCCGACCGAACCAACGACGACCAACTTCATGACGCAAACTGGAAAAAGAGGCTGAAAAGGGACCGGTGGCAGCTAGCATGGTGCGCTTGGCGCGGTCAACGACAGCGCAGGCGCAGTCTGTGGATCGCTCACCCCTGGCATCTGGCTCCCCCCCGGCTCGCTGCTGCCCTCTGCTTGACAGTGCCGGGCCTGCGCTCTAGCGTCCGCGGTCCTCTGGCTGGTCTGACTGGCGTCGTTCCAGCCTCTGTTACGGCACATGAATGCGCGCACGTCGGGTCACCTGAGCGGGCCACCCCAGAGCGCATGCACCCTCCGGATGAACTCGATGAATTCCAACCACCGGCTGTGGGATTTGCTGGTGCCGCTGGCGATTACCCTCGTGTGTGTGCTGCTGTACCTGCCTGCGGCTGCAACGCTCGGGCTATGGGAGCCCTGGGAGACAGCCCCTGCGACACTCGCTCGCAACATGGTCCAGCCGCTGCAGGATGGCGCCTGGATTTCCCCGTTTGCGGTGCTGGTTGACAACGAGATTATCCGTCGGTCGTGGCTACAGGCCGCTCTGTTGAAGTTTGGTTACGCGGTTGGAGGCGGTACCGAGTTCGGTCTCCGCATGCCGTTTGCCATGCTCAACATGCTGGCTGCGCTGATGATGTATGGCTGCCTTCGGTTGTTATATCCCGCCTGGCGCGCCGGCCTGGTTGTGCTGGCGTGGGCGATTTCTCCCATGATTCTTCTGTCATCCGTCAATCTCGCAGGGCACGCCTGGGCCCATGCGCCGTTGTCGGTCACCATGGTGGCCATGGGAGTCATGTCGGCGCGACCAGGACGCTGGGGCAATCTACTGGTACCACTCGTAGGCGCGGGCCTCGGATTCTCGATCTGGGCGCTCGGCGCCCCGGGATTTGCGGTGCCCGTCACCACGCTCGCTGCCTTCGCTGCGGGTGCACGGGGCGAAGCAGCCTCGCCAGTCGTGCGCGCCGCCTCCCTGGGGGCTGCCGCCCTGATCGTTGCTGCCGGCATCATGTTCCCGCTCTGGTCCACCTGGACGGCTGGCGTAGCCGTGGTGCCCGAGGCAGGCTCGGAGGTCGTCGTCCGCACGTTCTCGTCAACCTTCTACGACGGCTGGCAGCTGCGAAAGGACGTTGTAGGCCTGGGTTTCTGCTTCGCCGGCCCGCTCGCTGCGCTGCTGGCCGCCGCGCCAGGAAGTCGCGTCTCGTGGATTTTTCACGCCTGGCGAACTCCGCTCGCCCTTGCCCTGCTGTTGGGCATCGCCGTCGCCCCCATCACCGCGCTCTGGCCAACCGCCCTCACCCTCGGTGACGACGCCCTCACCACCGTCTCAAGGGCCCTGCTTTATGGCGATTTCCTGACTGAGCGCACCTACCCCGGTCACATCACGTTTGATGTCCTCATTCGCATCGTCGGCTTCTCGGTGTTCCCCATGGTGGTGCTGGCACCGCTCGGCTTCGGGTATCTGCTTCACGCAGGCAACGACGACGATGAACAGGCACCACCCGACCTCGCGATGCGTCTTTTTCTGGCGGTCTGGGTCGCCGTCGGGTTCGCCGTCTTTGGTCTGGGCGCGTCGCTGGCTCGCCAGTATGCGTTCGTCATCACACTGCCCCTGGTCGCAGCGCCGGTGCTGGCCCTTACCGACGCCGGATTTATTCGCCTGTTCCTGCGCAATCGCACCGTCTGGTATCTGGCCGCAGCGGTCTCTCTGGCCATCCTGCAGGTCATGAAGAAGGACATTCAGGGCCACTGGGACGCCGAGGCCGGGCAGGCCGGCCCGCTCGTGATCTTCGAGCTGCTGCTGGCAGACGGCAGCGAACAGTTCCCCGAAGAGTACACCTTCCAGAACGTGAAGCTGTTCGTCTGGGGCTGGCGACTCGCGCTGCTGGGACTTTTTCTTCGCCCGCTCGCCTCGCTGCTGCTCGCTCGAGAGTCTGCCGACCGCTTTAACGCGCAGGTTACCACCGAGCTGTCTTCCAACGCACGCAACACACCCGGCCAGGCGTGGCTCGAGTTCTGCGCGTTGCTGGCCAGCATCTTCGGTATGCTGGCGCACCGCGTCGCCACCCTCCTGGGCGCCCGTCGCAATCCCGAGACCGGCGCCATGACCTACGGCGGATTCCTGGGCAAGCTGCTCAATCTTCCCGGCGCGTCGGTCGGACTCGCTGCTTTCCTGAGCGTCGCGCTACTGTGGAGCACCCACGTCATTTACCGCGATGTCCCCGTCATTACAGAGGATTTCTCGCAGAAATCTGTCCTTCAGACATGGCAGGCTGCTCGCACCAGCGACGAACCGCTGCTGACCGCCGGCGTCGATGAAAACGACACCAGCTATTACCTGTCCGATCCCTCCATCGTGCGACTCGCCAACATGTCAGACACGCGGCAGCGCTTCTGCGATGCACAGGACGCGCGGGTCTTTGTCGTGGTGCCAGCGCCGCGCCTGAGCGAGGCGTACTATCACGTCCGCCGCGAGCTCGGTGATGACAGCGACTGCGCGCCACAACCATTCTATGTGCTGTACGGCATTTCAGCACGTTACGCGCTGGTCTCCAATCAGCTGAACCCCGCACGAAACGAACGCCACGAGGGCTTCCTCGCCGACAATATTTTCACTGAAGACACCATCCCCTGGCAGACCGAAGACACCGCTGGCGCCGAACGACTGGCAGAACCGGTCGATGTCGATGGCAAGATCGAGCTTATCGGCGTTCAGATCGACCCCCGCAACTCCAACGGGCGTGGCGACGTCGAAATCATCACCTACTGGCGCGTGCTGGAATCGCCACCCAGCGGTTATCAGGCCTTCATTCACGCCGATTATGGCGGCAACCGGGTCAATGGCGACCACGAGATGGTGGGAGGCAACTTCCCCATGAACCACTGGATCCCCGGCGAAATCGTGCGTGACCACTTCACCATCAACGTCGGTTCGGCCGAAAAGTCAGGCGAATATACCGTCTTCTTCGGCTTCTTCCGTGGCGATGACCGGCTGGCCGTCACCGGCGAACGCACCGCCAGTGACAACCGCATTCGACTCGGAACCTTCCGGGTGCGCTGACGCAGCGACCTCGCCCCTCAACATCACTCGGGCAACGAAACAGGCTCGGCCGGCCCAGCCGTTCCCGCGTCATCTTCCAGCACGTAGCGAATCCCGGTGGCGCTCGTCGCCAGAATATCCAGACGAAGCGCGAGCGGACGTTCACCCGCCAGCCTCATGGCCGGGGTTTGCAACACCTGCTCCATCACCTGCTGCATGCTATCCACGAATGCGCGGCCCTCGATGCTGGCCGACTGCCCCGAGCCGGTGGCCGTCACCAGCACCCCACCGCGCGTCTGCGCCAGCTGCCCCGAGCCGGACTCGCTGCTGGCAGAACAGGGTGCGTGCGAGAAACACCAACGGGTAATCGAGTACTCAAAACCACCTTCCGACATCGTCAGATAATCAACGGTAACCTCTTGATGTAACGACGGTGTTTCAGCATGAAACGAACGCTCAATAACGCCGTTGGCGGCTGCATAACGCACCGCCGCTTCGGGTAGCCCCGGGTGAATCAGCCATGTCACCTCCTCGCTGACCGCAGGCTCGGCACCCGCATCCACCCACGCGTGTCCTCCGGGTCGCAGGTTGCTCACCAGTCCGACCTCCAGAGCCTGCCCCGACAGCAGCGGGGTAAGACGCGTCGCGGTAAACCGCACGGCCAGCCGCCCCACCGCGAGTGGTGCCAGTGTCCAGATGGGTTGCGCAGTGGTGAGCTGGGCCAGCTGACTCAGCAGCTCCTCCCGCAACATCCCTTCGGCAAACTCCGACTCGATGCGGTCCACCAGGTCAAGCTGCACCGCAAAATCGGTCAGCTCGCCTTCCGCCATGCTCAGCGTCAGTTGCACCGAGCCCCTGTCAGAGTTCAGGGCCAGTGGCGCCAACACCTGCAGCGTTCCGTACACGTCACCCGTTTCATCAGACAGGGTGCGCTGCACCAGCACATTTCCCTCCATCGCGAACGAAATCCGGAGCATCGGACGACCTTCGAGCCGCTCCATGGAAACATGCTGCAGCGCATAGCCTACCTGAAGACTAACCACCGGGTCTTCTGCCTGCCCGCCCATCCGCCGTTGCAGGCGCGCGGCACGAAGGGGCGTGGCATCACCCAGCGCCCGGGCCATCCGTGCGATCGTTCCGGGTCCCAGAATGACGCGCGCGTGGTCGTCAGCGCCGCTGTCGGGCATTGTCCCTGCGCCAACATGCACCAGCTCATGCACCAGCCGCTCATGCCACTCACTCTGCAGTTTCAAACACTGCCCGCACGCACCCACCGCATGCGCCACACACAACGCCACGAACCATGCCGCAAACGCAACACTCTGGCGACGCAAGAACTGCAGGGTCCGTAACACCATGTGAGCAACCGCTTCATGTTCAAGCCCGCAAACCCTCTGAACGAAACGCTTTTCAGGGCGGTGGACCGCCCCGTCAACGCGCTACTGAAGAGCTCGGACGCACGCATTCGGGCTGGTTGACCCGATACCCGGCCAACGGTAGTATCCCCGGGTCGACAAGTCACGCCCCGCAGACATTCATGCGGCGCGTCAGGACTCCCTCTCTAGATGGCTGCTGGATAGGCCGTCACGCCCGCGGAGCGCAACATGATCGCTGGAATGGCACGGACAACGCTGCGTACTGGACTCGCTCTCTGCCTGACGATGACGGCGCTGACCGCGTGCAAAGACGAGGACTCGATCGCAGGCGTGGGTCGCCCGCTGATCACCGTGCTTCCCGACGAGGTGATCTTCTCGGAGGTCGCGATCGGCGACAGCCGGACGCAGACCGTCCTGGTAGAGAATCGCGGTAGCGGGACGCTGGTCGTCCGTGACTGGGAGCTCAGGGGTTCGCAAAGCGAAGAGTTCGAGATCATCAACCTGGACGACCTCGAGGTGCCGGGCGGCGAATCGGCGACCTTTCGGATTCGCTACGCGCCGCTCGACGCCGCCATCGACTCGGGAACGCTCATCCTGTTCTCGAACGCCGTGGATAGCCCCGAGGTCGAGATTGAGATCAGCTCGCAGGGACAGGCCCCGAGGCTGCTGGCCGACCCCGGCGAGGTCAGCCTCCTGGCCGAAGAAGTGGGTGTGGTCGTGTCGCAGGATGTGCTCCTGACCAACATCGGCAGCTCCACGATGCAGCTTGGCAATCTGCGACTGGTCGCCAACACGGGCGACTTCTCGTTCGAACCCGCCGAGCCACCTTCGGAGCTGGAACCGGGTGCATCCACGACGATTACGGTCAGCTATGCGCCGTCCAACACGGGTACCGACTCCGACCAGCTGGCGCTGGACTGCGACGCGACCAACTGTGACAACGGACGCTTCTTCATTCCCATCAACGGTCTTGCCGAGGCTCCCCGACTTCGCCTGAGCCCGGGTGACATCACTTTTGGAGCGACTCCGCAGAACCCGTCGCCTGTGCCCGAACAGGTGCTCACGGCGACCAACGACGGCACCGGCATGCTGTCGATCGACGCGATCTCGTGGATTCCCAACGCGACCGACACCAACCTTGAGTTTGGCATCGTCAGCGTGAATGGCGCGGCATGGGACCCGGCCCGCACCGAGCCGTGGCTGTTGGGTTCGGGCGAATCCATGCCCATCGTACTGTCTTACAACCCCACCGACGCGCAAGCCGATATCGAGCTGCTGGAGTTCCGCTCGAACGACCTGGACCTGCCGTCGCAGATTGTGCGGGTGGCCGGCCGGCTGTCTGCACCCCAACTCGAAGTCGCTCCCGCCCTGCTCGACATGCCCCTGACCGCGCGCAACCGCACGTCGTCCCGCCAAGTCAGCATTCGGAACGCCGGCGCCGAACCACTCGACCTGTCCTACATCCTGCCCCGCGGCGGCGGGTTCGACAGTGGCGTGCTCTCGCTCACCAACGCTGGCGCAGCCCCCGACTTTCTGGCCCCGGGTGAAGAGTTTCTGCTGGACGTGCGCTTTGCGCCCACCGTGGCAGACCAGACGTTCGCCGGTACCATCTTCGTGGGCGCCGACAACGTTCCAGACCCCGCAGGACAGGAACGCCGTGTCGATGTCACCGGCATATCGACCACCGACCCTGTATGCCGCATTCGTACCCTGCCCCCCACCGTCGATTTCGGCACCGTTCCACGGGGTACCCGCCGTGAGCTCACCGGACGCATCGTGAACAACGGGTCTGGAAACTGTCGCATAACCAATGCGCTGAAGCAAAGTAGCGTATTCGGCACACTATTTAGCGATTCTTTCGAATTCGTAAGCCTTATCGGACCCGATGGAACGTCTCGCCCGCCGTTCGATATGGCGCCCGGCGACGAAGCTGTGCTGACGGTCGCGTACTTCCCACGCACCATTACCGACCTGTCCGAATCGCCCTTCGGTGACACCGGCTCGATTGAGATCCGCGTCACGGACCTCGAGAGCCCTGCCACCACCGTCACCTGCGGGGTCGCGCCCCCGTTCTTCTCAGGTGTCACGCGCAACTGCGGCGTCAACCTGCAGGCGCGTAGCGCCGTGGCCTCCATTGGCGTCATTCCCACCGACATCGACTTCGGACGCGTCACGCTGGGCTGCAACAGCCAGACCCAGACCATCCGCATTTACAACACCGGCGGCGCCGATGTGGACATCAGCAACATCGCGCTCGAAGACTGCACGGCGGAGTTCACCATGGCCGGCGTGCCTGTCCTGCCTACGATTATCACGCGCGGCGACTCCATTCCGTTTCAGGTGCGCTACCGCCCTGCCGACGTCGGCGTCGATGAATGCCGCGTCGTCATCGAGAGCACGGCCGAGGGTGGCGGGCGCTACGTCGTGCCCCTCCGCGGCGAAGGCGTTACCTACTCGGCCACGACCGACCGCTTTGAGCAGGTCTCCGGGCGCGAGGTCGATGTGCTCTTCGTCGTCGATAACTCGGGCTCGATGAGCGAAGAGCAATCCAATCTGGTGCGCAACTTCAACTCGTTCATCTCTGCTGCCACCACCTGGGGCTCGGACTTCCAGTTGGGGGTTGTCACCACACAGACCGACGGCGATATCCCCAACCCCTCGGGCGGTACGCGTCAGCCGGGCGAGCTGCTGGGCAACCCACGCATCGTCACCCCGCGAACCCCTTCGTATCAGACGGTCTTCGCCAACACTGCAGAAGTCGGCACGTCCGACTCCACGGCCTCTTCAACCGAGCGCGGGCTCGAAGCAGCCTATCTGGCGCTCACCGACCCGAACATCACCGACTTCCCCGGCTCGACGTGCACGGCGGATACCGACTGCGGTGGCGCCCCCTACCTGTGTGTAGCCGGCGCCGACAGCGCGCGCGCCTGCGGCGGTTTCAACCGCTCATTCCTGCGAGAGTCCGCTTCGCTGGAGCTGGTCTTCATTTCGGACGAAGAAGACTCCAGCCGCGCCGAGCTGAACTTCTACATCGACTTCTTCCGTAGTATCAAAGGCTTCCGCAATACCTCGCTGTTCCACGCCTCGGCCATCGTCGGTCCTCGCGGCGGGTGTACGTCATCGGCGGGCGATGCTGTCGCGGGCGACCGCTATCTGGATGTGGCTGCAGCGACCGACGGAGAGGTGGGCTCGATCTGCGATGCCAACTTCGCCTCAACACTCTCGTCCATCGGCAACCGCGCCTTTGGCCTGCGTGTGGACTTCTACCTGAGCCGCCCGGCCGAGGCTGGCTCGGTGAGCGTTTGGACCCTTTCGGACTGCGGCCCCAGCCCCACCCGTACCCGCGTGACCACCGGCTGGACCTACGACGCCGCCGCCAACTCGATCCTCTGGACCGAAGCCACCGCGCCGCGTCCGGGCGAGTGCTTCGAGGTCGATTACGAAGCCGCCTGCTTCTAACCCACTCGGCGCGACGAAATCTTTGCGTGGCAACCACCGCCCTGTGCGGCCATTGTTGCAATCGAGTCCCCCCTTCGTTACGGTCCGCGTCGCTTTCCCACTACCGTTTACGCTCGCGAAGGCTCCCACCTATGAAGCTGCGAATCCTTTGTCTTGGCCTGGTCGCCGGTTCTCTCTCTGCTGTCTCGGGCTGCGGAGAATCACTTGAAGAAGTGTTTCAAGGGTCGATTCAGTGCGAAACCCCCTGCGAGCTGTCGTTCAACGGCATTGACGTGGAGCGCCCCAGCAACTTCGCGCAGATCACCCTTTTGAATGATGGTCTGGCGCCGATCGAGATTGTGTCAATCCGGTTGGAAGGTACGTCTCCGTATGTTGGCTTCACGCGCTCCACGGGCGAGAGCATTGAAAACCGGAGCGATGACTCGTGGGTGTATGACGAACCAACTCCAGCGTATCGTTGGGGAAATCTGGAAGTCGGTGACCCCTTCGAGATCGGTGAAGACGAGGAGCTGCAGATTCAGTTGGCGTTCGGACCTTCGGGCGTCGGCGGACTGCCCGATTGCCCGGGCGGTAACAACGCCCAGTGCGGAACGCTCATCATCGAGACGACTGACCCTGAGAACGCCGAGATTGAGGTCCCGATTGAGCTGAACCTGTCTCTGGGCGAGTTGGCTCTGACCCCGACGGTTATTGACTTCCCCGTGCCCGTCGCCGGTCAGTCGTACGAGGAGTGCTGGACCGCCGAAAACACCGGCGTGGGCACGCTCACCATCTCGGACATCACCCTGACGCCCGCAGTCGCCGGGCTGCGTGTGGAGCAGGCCGAACAGCTGCCGCTGCCCATTGACATCGAAGTGGGCGGTCAGCGCGACTTCTGCGCCTACTGGGAACCGTCCGACACCACCGCCCTGAACACCACCGTGACCTTCGCCAGCAATGACGTCCGTGGCGGAAACTCCAGCGTGCTGCTGCGCTCGGGCGGCGGAAGCACGCCGATCCTCGACATCGACCCCTGCGACAACATCGTCTTCAACGAAGCAGTCACCGGGCAGGCCAACGAAGTGCTGATTGAGGTCAACAACCCGTCCGAACGCGCCACGTTGAACATCAACACCATGGCGATCTCGACCATCTCGCCCAGCGACGCGCGCGCCGAGTTCCAGCTGCTGAACTCACGCGACCAGGCCGTTTCGGGCGTGCAGGAGCCGATCGCGCCCGGCGAGAACCGGGTTTACAAGCTGGTGTACACGCCCACCGCCGACCGCGCCGTCAACGGCACACTCCGCGTGTCGGGTAACTTCGAAGGCACACTCCGCGAGTGCCGCTTCTCGGCCGGCCCGGCCGCCCCGCAGATTCAGGTGGTCCCGAACCGCCTGTTCTGGGCCGGCCTTGGGTTCGGCGAGTCGGACGACCGCAGCTTCGTGATTTACAACAGCGGTCGCGCCACCCTCTCGGTCAACACGCTGGCGCTCGCCGGCCCCTCGGCAGCCGAGTTCGCTATCGACGCGACAGCGCCCCTGGACATTGAGGCCGGTGGAGCAGAGCGCGTCACCGTGACCTACGCGCGCCCTGAAGGCGACTTCGCCAGCGACGACACCGCGCAAGTGCAAATCACCCATAACGACCCTGCCGTCGGCAACATTAACGTCTTCCTGGAAGCCAACCACAGCAACCAGCTGCTGCCGCCCACCTGCGTGATCGGCGTTGACCCGGGCGAGCCCTACACCGTGGGCCAGACCATTACACTCAACGCCTCAGGCTCGGCACCGCCAGCCGGCGGTGAGTTCGTGACGTCACCCTTCAACTGGACACTCACAGTGCCGAGCGGCAGCAGCGCCCGCCTGTCACAGTCGTCGGGCGAGACCGTCACCCTGTCGTTCGACACCGCCGGCCTGTACGAGGTGGTGCTTCAGGCCACCGCGACCATCAACGCCACGGACGTCCTCTGCGAGTCCGATCCGTTCAACCTGCGCGTCATCGAGTAACGCGCGCCGGGTGCCGCAAACGCCTGGTGCTCCCGTTAGTGACCGTGTGGCGCCGATGCTCCGTAACCTGACGCTCTGACGGGAATATCGAGCGCGTTCGTGGCGTTCCTCCAGCCCGACATCTGTCAGGTCCTATCACTGCCACTACGGCTCAGGAGCAACGCGTTATGGAGGATATTCGGGCCCTTACCGAACTGGTGAAGCGTGAGAGCGCGTTTGTGGACGAGCTCTTCGCCGAAACCGCGCGCCGCGTGGTCGGGCAGCGCTACATGATCGAGCGCATGATGATTGGCCTTCTCACGGGCGGTCACGTGCTACTGGAGGGAGTGCCCGGTCTGGCCAAGACCCTCACCGTGACGACATTGGCGCAGGCGATTCAGGTGTCGTCGCAGCGCATTCAGTTCACGCCCGACCTGCTGCCGGCCGACATCGTGGGTACGCTGGTTTACAACCAGAAGTCGCAGGAGTTCGACGTTCGTCGAGGACCCGTTTTCACCAACATCGTGCTGGCCGACGAGATCAACCGGGCACCCGCAAAAGTGCAGTCGGCCCTGCTGGAGGCCATGCAGGAGAAGCAGGTCACCATCGGCGACAAGTCGTGGAAGCTGCCCGACCCCTTCCTGGTGCTCGCAACCCAGAACCCCATCGAACAGGAAGGCACCTACCCGCTGCCCGAGGCACAGGTGGACCGCTTTATGCTCATGATCAAGGTCGGGTACCCCACTCGCGCCGAGGAACGACAGATCATGGATCGCATGAGCACCGGCGAGCCGGTGCAGATTCACCCGGTGATTGATGGCCAGCGTCTGATTGAGGCGCGAAAGGTCATCAACGAGATTTATATCGAAAACTCGGTGCGCGACTACATTGTGGACCTCGTCGTGGCAACGCGTGACCCGGCGGCGGCGGGTCTTCCCGGCCTCGCGCCCCTGATTGAGTTCGGCGCCAGCCCGCGCGCGAGCATCTTCCTGAACCGAGCGGCCCGCGCCCACGCGTTTCTGAACCACCGCGGCTACGTCACGCCCGAAGACGTCAAAGCCATCGCGCCCGACGTCCTTCGGCACCGCATTATTCCGAGCTTCGAGGCCGAAGCCGCGGAGCGCACGACCGACTCCATCCTGCAGGAACTCCTCGAACGCATCGACGTGCCATGATGTCCACACCCGCCCGCGACGTCATCCGAAAGGTAAAACGTATCGAGCTGGTGACGCGTCGCCTGGTCAATCCTCAGCTGAGCGGAGCGTACCACTCGGTCTTCAAGGGCCGCGGCATGGACTTCGACGAGGTCGCGGCCTACGTCCCAGGCGACGACGTGCGCTTCATCGACTGGAATGTGTCGGCCCGCAGCGGCGCCCTCCATGTAAAACGCTACGTCGAAGAGCGTGAGCTCACGGTGCAGATTCTGGTCGACTCCTCATCGAGCATGCGCTTCGGCTCGACCGCGGAGTCTAAGCGAACGCTCGCCGCGCAGCTCGCCGCCGTGTTTGCCGTGCTCGCCACGCGAAACAACGACCGAATCGGTCTCACCATCTTCGACCACGAAACCAACCTGCACATTCCGCCCAAAAAAGGGAGGAAGCACGTCATGCGGCTCATCACCGAGGTGCTCGAGCATCGCCCCCGGCAGAGCACGACCGATCTGTCAGCAGCCTTCCGATACATGGCGCGCGTAACCTCTCGCAAAGCCATCATCTTTGTCGTGAGCGACTTTCTCGCCGATGGCTGGGAGCACGAGTGCAAGCTGCTGGCTCGTCGCCACGACGTCGTGCCCGTGGTCATCGAAGACCCGCGCGAACACGACCTCTCCACCACATCGTTGTCACGACCTCTCACCGGATGGCGTCGCTTCTGGAACAATCTGTGGCACGGCGGTCTGGTAGAGCTCGAGGACCTTGAATCCGGACTTCGCGTGGCGGTTGATCCGGCATCCGAGCGCGTCGGTGCCTTCGCACGTCAGGCGCAGCAGGGCTGCGTCGAGCGCGACCGGGTGTTTACGCGACTGAAACTGGACGCCATGAACTTTCGTACGGACTTCACCGACGACGCCGATCTGGTGCGCCCGCTCGCGACCTTCTTCCGCCGTCGCTCAAGACGTTCATGACTACCGTATTCCATTCGTCACCCGTTGAAACAGGGCGGCAGAACGCCCCCGCAGTGGACTTGAATCCACGGACTGCGCACGCGTTCAAGGCCGCCTGGGTCGGTGTTCTGTGCGGCGGCGCCCTCGTCGCACTTGTGGGGAGCATACCGCATGCCGACGCGCAAGAGGGGTCGGCTGCGCCAATCGAAGGCAGCGTCGAACCTACCGCAGCAAGTTCGGGCGTGGCAGACGCACCACTCGTCATGACACTCACCGTTCCTGCTGGCGACCTTGTGGTAGGTCAACCGGTCGATGTCCTGGCAACCGTTCCCATCGAGCCGGGCGAGAACGCTAGCAGCTTCGTGGTCCAGGCGAATCGTTTCATCGAAGTGCTGGATGTGACGCAGCAAACCGAGTCCGACGGTCAGCTGTCAAACCGCTGGCTGGTGCGGCTGGCCGTGTTCCGTCCCGGACGGTACGAAAGCGACGGACTGTCGGCGCGCGTGTTGCGTCTGGATGGCAGCCTGACCAGCGCAGCGAGCGAACCGTTCGGCCTGACTATCGTTTCGGGCATCGTGAACGAGTCCGACCCGCAGCTAACGCCGTCCGCGGTGCCAGCGCCGGTCGTCACGCTGGACTGGCGGGTCGTGTATGCGCTCGGCGGACTGGCGACAGCGCTTATCGGTGCCATTATCGCGCTGCTCGTGAATCGCGCTCGCAAACCACGGGTCGAGCCTCCCCCACCTCCGAAACGGCCTGCCTGGGAAGTCGCGCTCGAGGATCTGCAAGCCCTTGAGGATGCTGACCTGCTCTCCGCAGGCGAGCGACTGCAGTTTCACATACGACTGTCCGAGATCTTGCGAACCTTCGTGGGTGATCTGCTGAATATCCCGGCCGTCGAGAGCACCACGAGCGAGATTGAGACGTTTTTGCAACGCCACCAGCACGAGCCAGGGCACCAGGGCACCGAGATCGTTCGCATTCTTGAGGACACCGACCTCGTGAAGTTCGCACGGTTCACCCCTCCCGATGAGCTGAGTCTGGCGCTCTACGCTCGAACGCGGGCCGTCGTGCATGAGCTAGCTGAACGAGCGAAGGAGCTCGCTGCACGGGCCGAGCAGGCAGAGCGCGTTCCTGACCCGCCTACCCCCGACAACGACGATGCCCATGGAGGGGTTCCATGATGACATCGCTGTCCCTGTTTGGTGCATCGTGGTCGCTCGCGTACCCATGGGTATTCGTGTCGGCGGTGCTTCTGCTGGCCGCAGTCGCCTGGTACCGGCGCGGCGACTCGTCTG
>Ga0169931_10009532_pt1 | contig 13986 bp, 11 predicted proteins | sample Kivu_15m_20L_FD_129675 | JGI IMG/M metagenome (GOLD analysis project Ga0169931, IMG submission 129675) | Freshwater microbial communities from Lake Kivu, Western Province, Rwanda to study Microbial Dark Matter (Phase II) - Kivu_15m_20L... | ecosystem: Environmental > Aquatic > Freshwater > Lake...
ACATAGCTGAACAAGGAACCAGCCACCGCGTCATTGCCACGCATCGCAACCTCAATCAAATGCGAGGGCAGTGAATCATAAATACGGAGATTAGGCTACGAATTTCAGCAGCCTGCTAGGCTTACTTGGCCGCCGAGCGATCAGCCCGGCTTTCCAGAACAGTCACGTAAAGCGCCGGCAGCACAATCAGCGTCAATAGCGTCGCCACAAAAAGTCCACCCATAATGGCGAAGGCCATCGGTCCCCAAAATACGGTAGGTGCAATCGGGATCAGCCCCAACACCGTGGAAAGCGCCGTCAGCATCATTGGCCTGAGACGCGATGTTGCCCCGGCTACCACGGCATCACGCAAAGGCAGACCACCCGCACGATCTTCTTCGATCTGCACGATCAAAATCACGCAGTTCTTCGCAATCATGCCAAGCAAGGCAAGGATGCCCAGAATGGCAACAAAGCCAAGCGGTCTGCCAAAGATCAGCAAGGCAGCCACCACGCCAATCAGCCCAAGCGGCAAAATCGCCACCACCAAGCCAAGGCGTGTGAAGCTTTGCAATTGGAACATCAGTACGGTCAGCATGACCACGATCATGATTGGCACCACCGCCAGGACTGAAGCGCGGCTTTTCTCGCTCTCTTCCGCAATACCGCCGACTTCGATGCTATAGCCCGCCGGCAGCTTCGCTTGCAGTTCGGCAATGCGCGGCGTGAGTTCACTTACCACACGTTCCGGCAAGACGCCTGGGCGTACATCAGCCTGCACGGTTAGCGCCAGGACACGGTCGCGCCGCCAGACCAGCGGATATTCCTGCCCATAGGAAATGGTCGCGAATTGCCCAAGTGCCACCGAACGGCCACCGGGGATCGGCACCTGCATGGTTTGCAGCGTATCGAGCGAAAGACGCTCACTCGCCCGCGCCCGCGCCAGTACATTCACCAGATAGATGTCATCGCGGATTTGCGTAATGACGCTGCCGGTAATCACCGAATTCAGGGTCGCGGCAATGGCGGCGGATGATAGCCCAAGCTGACGCGCCTGATCCTGATCCACTTGAATGCGCAATTGCCGCGACGGTTCAATCCAGTCAAAGCTTGGGCTGCGCACCCCGCTGCTGGTGGCAACCACCTGCGCCAAATCCTTCGCAATGCTGCGGATGCCTTCAATATCTGGCCCCAGCACGCGGTATTGCACGGGCCAGCCCACGGGCGGGCCAAGTTCCAGCGGCGCAACGCGCGAAATCGCTGCCGGGAATTGCTCGGCCAGGAGCGCTTCAATGCGTGCTTGCAGGCGTTTGCGCGCTTCCAGATTCTTTGCCACCACAACCGCCTGGGCGAAAAACGGATTGGGCAATTGTACATTGAGCGGCAGGTAAAAGCGGATGGCGCCGCGCCCGACATAGCTGCTCCAATGCGCGATATCCGGGTCCTGGGCGAAGGTCGCATCCAGCCTTTGCATCGCGGTCTCAGCAGCATGAATTGAAGCATTCTGCGGCAAGGTCAGATCCACCACCAATTCGGGCCGATCCGATGATGGGAAGAATTGCTGCGGCACAAAGCGCAAGGCAAAAAGCGCAATGGCAAAGGCAGCGATGGCGGCGGCAATCGTCACCCAACGGAAGCGGATCGCGAAACGCAGAAACCCCGCATAGCCCTTCAGGATACGCCCCGGCGTCGGCGCAGCCCCACCAGTGGCAAGCTTCGGCGCCTTCAGGATCGCCATGCCAAGCAAGGGCGCAAAGACCACCGCGACAAGCCAGGAAACCACCAGCGCAATGCCCACCACCGCGAAAATGGAAAAGGTATATTCGCCTGCCGAACTGGCTGCGAAGCCAATCGGCAAAAACCCGGCAATGGTGACCAGCGTGCCGGTCAGCATCGGTGCGGCCAGGGTACGATAGGCGAAGGTGGCCGCCTGATCCTTGCGATCACCAGCCGAAAGCCGCCGGATCATGGCGTCAATCGTCGTCATCGCATCATCAACCAGCAAGGTCAGTGCGATGATCAGCGCGCCGAGTGAAATGCGCTGCAAATCAATCCCAGCCAGCATCATCAGCGGAAAGACAATGGCAAGCGTCAATGGAATGGAAAGCGCCACTACCGCGCCGGCGCGCACGCCGAGTGCGACGAAGCTCACCGCCATGATGATCAGGATGGCCTGCCACAGGCTTTCGGTGAAATCGCCAATGGCGCTGTCCACGGTTTCTGCCTGATCGGCCACCAGGAAGGGCTCGATGCCAATCGGCAAATCACGCTCAATCTTGCGCATTTCGCGCCGCAGATTGTCACCCAGCGCCAGAATATCGCCGCCTTCGCGCATCGCGACCGCAAGGCCGATGGCAGGGCGGCCATTCACGCGAAATATTGGTTGAGGCGGATCGGTGAAGCCACGGCGGATTTCCGCAATATCGGTCAGGCGCACCAGCCTGTCGCCAGCCAGGAATGATACGCTGGCCAGATCAGCCTCATTCTGGAAAGCGCCGGAGACGCGCAGCGATAATCTTTCAAGCCCAGTCTGCACCACACCCGCTGGGCGCACGGCGTTTTGTGCCTGAAGCGCCGCAATCAGCGCTGGGTAATTCAGCCCAAGCCCGGCCAATCTTTCCAGCGAGAATTCAATAAAAATCACCTCATCCTGCGCGCCCAGGATCTCGATTTTCGTGACATCTGGCACGCGGAGCAGGCGGGATCGCACCGCTTCCACTTGGTCACGCAATTCGCGATGGCCAAAGCCATCAGCGGTGAAGCCAAAGATGATGCCGAACGTGTCGCCAAAATCATCATTGAAGCCGGGGCCTATAACACCCTGCGGCAGGGTGTGGCGCATATCACCGATGCGCTTTCGCACCTCATACCACATATCCGGCACAATGGCGGCCGGGGTTGAGCCTTTCAAATCAACGAAGATCGTGGTTTGCCCGGCAATGGAATAGCTGCGCAGACGGTCGAGATTGGGCGTTTCCTGCAGCGTGCGTTCCAGCCGCTCGGTCACTTGCAGCAGGGTTTCTTCAAGCGTCGCGCCGGGCCAGGCGGCCTGCACTACCATGGTGCGGAAGGTGAAGGCCGGGTCTTCATTGCGGCCAAGGCGCATGAAGACCAGCGCGCCTGCAATCACCGCCACCAGCATGAAATAGACAACAAGCTGCGGCCGCTTGATGGACCATTCGGAAAGATTGGGGCCGATCACGGCATGGCTTCCAGTAAGCGCACCTTCTGCCCCGGGCGCAGTGCCTGCACGCCTGCAGTCACCACAACATCACCGCGCGTCAGGCCAGAACTGACAATAACCTGCGCCGGATCATGGCGCAGCACTTCAACGGGGCGGAGCGCCACGCTGCGCGATGCCTGATCCACCACCCAAACTGCCGGGCTCGCGCCCTGGCGCGTTAGCGCACTTGCCGGGATGGCGTAGCCGCCGCCGCTGGTGACCTCCATCCGCCCGGTCACGGTTGACCCAAGTCTTAGCGCTGGCGGTGGATTGGTAAGGCCAATGCGCACACGGAAGGTTCCCGTCACCGGATCGGCGCTGGGCGAAACTTCCCGGACACGCCCCTGAGCACTGATGTTTGGATCAATCGTAAGCGCCACATTCACCACCACATCGGCGGGCGCCTGATCCTTGACTGTCGGCGGCACATCAAACACGCCATCCAGCCCGTCCTGGCGCGCCAGGCGCACAATCATCCGCCCAGGTGCCACAACTTCGCCGGGTTCTGCCGCGCGCGCGGTGACCGTGCCGGGCGCATCCGCCACCAGCACGGTATAGCCAAGGCGGTTTTGCGCAATATTGACCTGCGCTTCAGCCGAATCGACCGCGCTGGTTGCCGTTTGCAATTGCTGCGCCGCCTGATCATAGCGCTGACGCGTGCCAAACCCGGTACGCAGCAATTCGCGTGCGCGCTGGTAATTCGCATGGGTTTCCACCAGCTGCGCCTCGGCGGCCAGAAGCGCCGCACGCGCCGCACGCAGACTGTTTTCCTCAGTCGTTGGGTCAAGCCGCGCGATCACCTGCCCGGCCTCCACCCGATCCCCTACATTGACCAGGCGTTCCACCATGCGGCCATCAATGCGAAAGCCAAGATTGACTTCGGTTTGCGCTTGGATGGTGCCGGTCAGGGTGACGATGGCGCTCTCGGCACGCTCAGCCACGCTGATCACGCGCACCGGGCGCGGATCGGCGGCGGGCGGTGGTGGCGCCTGATCGCAAGCGGCCAGAACCAAGGCCAGGATCAGGCATGTCAGCCCATGGCCGCCCGGATATCTCCGCATGCTCAATCCCTCTACCTGCATCATGAAACTCATCCTTAACGCGCGGGCATGGCGGCCGGATCGGCGGCGTGTCCCGCTGTTGCGCTCTGCATCCCGGCTCCGCGCGGCATCATGCCCTCTATCCTCTCCCGCAAGTATGGGAAGAAGGGGTTCGATGAAACGCGCAACAGGGCATCCAGGCTCATCACCAATACGCCATTTTCTCCACGTGGCGCGATGGTGCCAAGCCTGACGCCGAATTGATCCTGGGCCGAGGGCGCCAGACCATAGAGCCCATCTTCCACCGGAAAGGGCAAGGCCACATGCGACAGCGAAAAAAGCCCCGTCGGCCAGGCAAGGTCCAGTGCCTGGACTGCCAGGGCGATTTCGCCAGCCGCGGTTCTGCGCGCCTCCACGGCCCGGCTATCCGGCGCGGCATTGGTGACGATGGTCAGGTCAAAGCCGCGCGGCGCGGGCGGCATGGCGGTGAGTGCCGCATCAGCGCCAGGGCTCAGCATGGGGCCAAGCCGCGCTTCGCGGTTCAGGTCAAACAACACCAATTCACTCCGCCCAGCGGGCAGCAGCGCATGCAAAGCGCTGATGACCGCGCGGGTGCTGACGGTGGAATCCGCGACCGATTGAAAGGTCAGGACCGGCGGCAGGTGTTGCAGCCGGCCCACTTCCGTTAAGCGGCGCAGCCGGTTTTGTACCTCGGCCGTCAATTGATGCGATTGGCGTGCGGCATTGACTGGGAAGGAATTGAATTTGAAGGGATTGAATTCTGGCACTACGGAAAGCCAAGCCGCCCCGGCAAAGGCCGGCAAAAGCGCGGGCAGGCCCGCCAGCCCCGCAAAACGTGCGAAAGGTGTCACTCCCACCATGGGGGAGATCAGCACAAGCTGATCCGGCACGGCCGCGCCGCCCGCTTCCGCTTCTTGCAGCGCATGGCGCAGCACCAGCGCGCCACCATTGGAATAGCCCACCAGATGCAGCGGCAGGCCGGGCGCGCGGCGATGCGCTTCCCTGACGGCAAGCCGAGTGGCGGCGGCCCAATCCGGCCAGGTGGCATCAGTAAGCCCCGCCGGCACGGTGCCATGGCCTGGCATGCGCGGCGCAATGGCAAGAAAGCCCGCTTCGGCGTAAAGCTGCGCCAAATGGCGCATGCTGAAAGGCGTATCGGTCAGGCCATGCACCAGCACCACAGCGCCCCGGGGCGGGGCTCGCGGTTCAAGAATGAAGGACCGGTTCCAATCCTTGGCGAAGCCCGCCGGATTGACCGGGCTGGCCGGATCATAGCGATTGCCCGGGCCACGATCTTCCGCCGGCAACTGGTCCGTGACCTTCTGCCGCACGAAATCAAAGGCACGCCCTTCGGCCGCCATGAAGCCCTGCCAATCGGAAGCATCCAGCGCTGCCGCATCCAGTTCGGGCGGCACCTTTGTATGCCAAAGGCGCAAATCAGGGCCGTGATAGACATCCCAGGCGCGGAGCGCGATACCTATCGCCAGCAGCACCGCCACCAGAATCAACGCTTGCTTGCCGAAGCCTTTTATCCAACACATCAGCATCCGGCACCTCCGAAAGACAGAAGATGAGCGCCTTGCCCCGTCCCCTGATTGTTCTGCTCTCGCTCACCTGCGTGGTCATATTGGCGGCAGGGCTTTCGGCAGCGCAAGCTGTGGTCGCGCCGATTGTCTTTGCATTGTTTGCGATTGCGCTGGTCTGGCCGCTGCAAGGCGCGCTGCAAAAGCGCATGCCCGCGGTGGCGGCGCTGCTGATCACCATGCTGGTCACGCTGGTGACATTGCTTGGTCTTGCCTGGCTGGTCGCCTGGGCCTTCGGGCGCGTTGGTTCGCATGTTGTGGCCAATGCGGCGCAAATACAGGCATTTTACACGGCGCAGCTTGCCTGGGCCGAGGCGCGCGGCATTGATGTGGCGGGCACCATCGCCGCGCAATTCGATGCGCGCTGGCTGGTGCGTCTGGCGCAAGGCGTGCTGGCGCAGCTGCGCGGCACGCTCAGCTTCATTCTGCTGACGCTGGTATTCGTGCTGCTCGGGCTTCTGGAGGTTGGCGCGGTCAGATCGCAAATGCTGATCCTGCGACACAATACGCCGACAGCGCTGCTGCGCGCGGCGGAGCGAATTGGGGCCAAGCTGCGTGCCTATATGCTGGTGCGCACGCTGGTCTCGGTGGCCACCGGCCTCGTGGTATGGGCTTTCGCCGCGATTATGGGGCTGGAACTTGCCGCAGAATGGGGTGCGATTGCGCTGGTGTTGAATTACATCCCCTTCCTGGGGCCGCTGGTGGCCACACTTTTCCCGACATTGTTCGCCGCCTTGCAATTCGGGTCCTGGGGTTCGGCGCTGATGGTCTTTGCCGGGATGCAGGTGATGCAATTCCTCGGCGGCAGCTACATCGAACCGCGTTTGGCGGGAAGGAACCTGGCGGTTTCCCCCTTTCTGGTGCTGGCTTCGGTCTTTATAGGTGGGTTCCTATGGGGCGTGCCGGGCGCTTTTATCGGCCCGCCAGTGCTGATTGCCGCGCTGACGCTTTTTGAGGAATTCCCAACTGCGCGGCCCTTCGCTGCGCTGCTGTCTGGGCAGGAAGCGCGCGAGTGAAGCGTCATCAAATACCCGCGCAGAGCGCATCAAGATCAATCGAGGAATGCTTGCCAATCGCCGCCGCGTGATCACGCAGGAACTCCTCACCGGCCTGCCGCCCGGCATCGCGCAGCCATTCCAGGAAGGGCCATTCGGCATTGAGCTTGGAGGAATAGCCAAGTTCCACCATCACATCATTGCGTACCATATGGAGCCGCATGCGCGCCCAGGCCGCGCCTTCGCTATCGCCCGGATCGGCCACCTTGCGGAGCAGCGCCATCATCTTGAGTTCCTTCAGCGCCACCGCGTTGAAGGAGATTTCATTGACACGATCCAGGATATCGCGTGCGCTGCGCGGCATGCCTGGGCGGTCAATCGGGTTGATCGGGATCAGGATGGTGTCATCCGATTCCAATTCCGTGACTAGCGGCACCAGGGTTGGATTGCCGGCAAAGCCGCCATCCCAATAGGCTTCGCCATCAATTTCCACCGCCTGGAAAAGCTGCGGTAGGCAGGCGGAAGCGAGCAGCGCTTCCACCCCCAGATCGGCATTGCGAAACACCCGCGCGCGGCCGGTGCGCACATTGGTCGCGGTCACAAAAACCTTGATCGGCCCATTGCGCAGCGCGGAGAAATCCAGGCTTTCGGCCAGCACATCGGCCAGCGGGTTGCCGCCGACCGATGGCACATCATAGGGCGAGACCATGCGCGCCATCAGATCCATCATCAGAAAGGCCGGTGAGTTATCGAGCGTCCAGCGCCCGAGCATGATATCGACCGGGCCGCGCTGAAACGGGCTGAAACGCGCGGCTTTTGAGACCTTGCGCCAAAAGCCCTCAAGCGCCTGGCGCGCGCCATCCCGGCCTTCGCGCGCGTAGCCTGAGGCCATCACGGCGCCATTCATTGCACCGGCCGAGGTGCCGGAAATGCCCTCAATCTCCAGCCAGGGTTCTTCCAAAAGCCGATCAAGCACCCCCCAGGTAAAGGCGCCATGCGCGCCACCACCTTGCAGGGCAAGGTCCACATTGATGGTGTCGCGTTGGGTCATGAATATCTCCTTCAGGCCGGACGGGACGGGCAGACGCGCACATTTGCAGCCGCCAGGCGGCGCAGCAGCTTCGAGCGGCGCGCCAGGGGCCTTCGGTCATGAAGCAGCATCTCAAATGGTTTCCAAAGGGCGACCCAGCCCAGAATGCCGATGCTTTCGCGCAGCACGCGGGTGGCGGGGCGTTCCGGCCATTCGCTGGCAATCCACCAAACAGCTGTCATGCAGACGAAGAAGATCATAAGCCCAAGCACCAGTCTTTGGCGTGCATCGCCCAGATGTTCTTCTGTGTCATGCTGCTGCGCTTTGGCCATCAGGCCGAAATGGTTTGACAATGCGGCTGCCAGCCGCGCCGCTTCGGGGTGGCCAAGTGCGCTTTCCGGCAGGAAAATCGTAATGGCAAGATGGGCGTCCGTTGCCTGGCGGCGAGCCCATTCGATAATGGCGGTCTCGGCCGCCGGGCGCAGGCAGCCAGCATGCAGTGGCCAGGCGGCATCCACGGCAACAAGTTGGCCAATATCAGCCAGATCGAGTTCAAGATGGGCCGCATTATCCGGCGCGGCGGTCATCGGAATGGGCATTGGGCCTCCGGCTCTGGCTAAGCTTTGCTTGACTAGGGTTTTTCAAGCCAAGGGAAAGCACTTGGTGGCTTGGGATTTGCGACCAAACAAGGGCTAAGAGCATTGTCGGTTGCCAAGCCTGCATGGGGAGCCTGATAGCCGCGCCATGTGCTTCAAGCCATGCGCTGGGTGTCCCCTGTCTTGGCAAGCAGTTCCTTTCCCTTTTGCATAAAATTCGTGCCGATTGCACAAGGCGAAGGCAGAACTGGGCAGGGCAGCCATAGGCTTGCTGAGCGTCCGGCCAAAGATCAAGAAAACCTTGGCCCGCAGCCTTAACTAATGTAACACCTAACATAGGTTGAGATGACGAGGTTAAAAAAAGTTCCATGATCGAGTTTGGGGGCTTCCGAGCCGCTAGTCCATCGCCGATCGCTAACGGCATGCTGGCCGATCCAGCGCAACCTGTGGCGCTGCGCTGCCTGCATGAAACCAATCGTCATTTGCCGCCGCAACAGCAATTTGATGCCTGGCGCGAAGCGAATGCAAGCTTCCTGTTGCATCACGCCCCTGCATCGTGCCCGGACAGCTATGAGGCCGAGGCAACAACCTGGAGCTTCGGGCGCCTTGCCCTGACCAAGGCTGTGACCCCTGCCGGCGCCTATAGCCGCACGGCTGAATGCCTGCGCCGGGATGGCTTGGATCATTGGTGCTTTTCCATGGCCATCCAGGGCAGCCGTGTGCACCGCACGCATGATCAGATCAGCATGATGGGGCCTGGGCAGATCATGCTTGATTCCCTGGCACAGCCTTTCGAAGTGGCGCGTACGCGTTCTTCCTGGCTGTTTCTTTACATGCCGCGGGATTTGCTGCCGGAATCAGGTGGCCTGCGGTATGGTTCGCGCATGTTGAACACGCCGGAAGTCCGGCTTTTGGCTGAACATTTGCGCCTACTGGCCGCTGAATTGCCCCGGATGAACGCTGCCGAGGCAGAGCGCATGGCAGAAGCGACCCAGGCGATGCTCGCCTTTGCCGTAGCGCCCTGTTCTCGTGCTGAGCAGGCGATATCTGGCCCAGTGGCGACCACGCAGATTATGCGGCTACGCGGGCTGATCCGCGCCAATCTGGGCTCGGCGACCTTTGGCCCGGCGCGGCTTTGCCGGTTGGCGGGGATTTCGCGGTCTCAGCTTTATCGGCTGTTTGAGGTGCATGGAGGGGTTGCGCAATGCATCCAGCGTGAACGGCTCGCCGCGGCGCATCGCGCCTTGTCCAACTCGGCTGATCTCCGCAGCATTTCGGAAATCGCGGAATCGGTTGGGCTGTTTAATCCTTCAAGCTTCAGCCGAATGTTTCGCCGAAGCTACGGGATTGCGCCCCGGGAATTGCGCCTTGCGACTAGCGCTGGCGCCCATGCAGTGGGCAGCGAGGCGCGGGCAGCAGCCTTGAATGCCGGGTCCTTCCCGGCCTTGCTTAGGATGTTGTAGCGAAAGCGGCGCAAAGGCGAAGTAGTAATGGCGGTTCACCCTTGGCAACTTGCCCTGACGAGGAAGTGGGATGCGATGCTTTGGGAGCGTCGGCAGGATCGCGCGTATATTCCGGCTGAGGCGATGGTGCCGGATGCCATTGCATCGCATGTTGCCCGCTGGTTTGGTACTGAAGCGTTCGGCCTTTGATCAAGACTATTTTGTTTGAGCTATGCTGCCATGGCGGGTTGATCCTGTTGGAAAGCACAGGGCAGAGAAGCGTGCATCGGCTTTGGTGGGTGCGATCGCGCCTGCTGGCAGCAGCAAGCGTTTGTTACTGAGCCAATGCTTCAATTCCCGGATCGCAAATTCCACACTCTTGGAGCGCCATCCAAGCCCATGGCGATTGTCCATCGTCAGATCATTTGAGACCGCTTTGCGCGCTGTCTGGCGGAGTATCTGGTCCATCGGTGATTGAGATTAAGCTGCGTTTTGGTGATGCATCAAGCGGCGGGCACGTCACCCACAACCTCCTCAAGCTTTACAAGGCAACAGGATAAACAGAAGGGGACACCCACCACAAACTTCGCTAAGTATCATCGTGAAAAAAGCCGAAGGCCATTCTCAGACAGGCCCCTAGGAAGGAGGAGACACCCATGCTCGACAACCCCCCGCTGCTCACCATCCATCGCGGCCATCGCCGCCCTGACCAAGCACTGATTCAAGCCTTTCGTGGCGCGCAGACATCTCATTTGGTGGATGCCATGGATGGGCGCGGCGCGCTTGATTACCGCATCAAGCCGATGGACCCCGACAATGCGGCTTTTGTCGGCCCTGCGCTGACCGCACTCGCCTATCCCGCAGATGTGGTCGGCGTTTTCGGCGCGTTGACCGAAGCCGAAGCGGGCGATGTGATTGTGGTCGCCAATGACGCCTACACCGCGACCGCCGTGATCGGCGATCTGGTTGCCGGAATGATGAAGAATAAGGGTGTCGCGGCCTTCGTCACTGATGGTCTGGCGCGTGACCGCGCGGGCATTGTCGCCTCCCGCCTGCCGCTTTTTGCCGCCGGCATCATGCCCGCCTCACCGGCTGCCAATGGGCCCGCGGTGGTGGGTGCGCCAGTGACGCTTGGCGGGCAATATGTGCGCCCTGGCGATATCATTGTGGGTGATGCGGATGGCGTGGTGGTGGTGCCGCAGGATCAGGCGGAAGCGGTGCTGGAAAAACTCGCCGCCGTGCGCGCCGCCGAAGCCCGCGCCATTGCTGCGGTGGAAGCGGGCGCCACCGCCAATGACAAGATGCGCGCCATTGTCGGCAATGCGCGGATCATAAGCCATTAAAAGAAAAACGCCTCCGAGGTTTGCCTCGACGGCGTTTTTCGGAAGGGGCGATTTAAGCCCGCTTCAATCAATCCTTTTGCTTCGCAAGATAGGCGAGCAAATCCTTCAGCTGCTGTTCATTGCGAATGCCGGCAAAAGACATTGACCCCTGCGGCACAACTGATTTTGGGTTGGTGAGGTAAGCGGTCAGGCGTTCCTCATTCCACGTCAGGCCACCTTCAGCGAGGCTCCGCATATTCGAAGAATAACGGAAGCCTTCGATGGAAGCCGCCTTGCGGCCCACCACCCCCCAAAGATTGGGCCCAACGCCGTTGCGCCCGCCCTTATCAACGGTGTGGCAGGCGCGGCATTGGTTGAACACGCGCTGGCCGGCATCGGCATCTTGGGCGAAGGCCGGGGCCGTCACGGAAACACCCGCCAGAACGGCGGCAGAGAGGATGAGGCGACGCATCAATCAAGGCTCCTGAAAGCTGAAAGGCCGTGGGCAAGGCAACTGCCCTGCGTGACGGAAATGGTCGCACCTGGCAAACCCGCAAGCGGTTTCGCTGCCCGCATGTCAGGACTTTCATGTTCCTGCAATAACGCCGCAATAGCAGGCCGCGCCACGGCAGGATCAGTAAATGCAAGATGCAGCCGCCCCTCAGCGCGCGAGACAAGTCGCACCCCAAGCGCCGGGCCCAAGGCATCCACGCGCAGCTCACCTTCGGTGAAATCCGCAGGACCGCCCAAGAACAACGCGCCACCGCGTGAAATATCCAAAAGTACGCCCTCGGTCGCATTCAACCGCGCCGGCACACCCAATGAAAGCCGCGCCTCACCCCGCCGATTGGCAGAAGGCAGGCGCCCGCGCAGCGCCTCATTCAAATTCTGTCTGAAGGCAGCGATGGCATCAGCCAGCTCATCCGCGCCGGATTGCAGGGTCCAGGCAGCCTCACCGGTATTGCCGGAATCCTGCGTCAGCGCCTCCATCCTGGTTGCGACACTGGCGGCATTCTCCGCAGCCCCGGTGATGGCACGGGAGATTTCGGCAGTGGTGGCCGATTGTTCTTCGATCGCCGCTGCGACCGAGGTTGCCACCGCATCAAGCTCGTTCACGGCGGAACCGATGCCATCCATGGCGGCGAGCGCCCGCCCAGCCGCCGCCTGCATAGCGGCGATGCGCCCGGCGATTTCCTCGGTGCTTTGCGATGTGCGTTTGGCGAGGTTCTTCACCTCACCGGCCACCACGGTGAAACCCTTGCCCGCCGCGCCTGCACGCGCCGCTTCAATGGTGGCATTCAGCGCCAATAGGTTCGTCTGCCCGGCGATTTCCGCAATCAGCCGCGACACCTGTCCGATTTCATCCACGCTGCTGGTGAGTTCCGTGAAAATCCGCCGCGCTTCATCGGTGCGCTGCATCACGCCGCGCGTCGCTTCCCCGGCGCGCGACATTTGCTGGGCGATCTCTCCCGCCGCCGCGGCCAATTCATCGGCGCCGCGTGACGCTTCCTGCGCGCTGATCCGCCCCGCCGAGGCTGCGCTGGCGGAAGCCTCCGCCGCGCGTGCGCCGCCTTCGGCAGCTTCCGTCATCGCCGCCGAATTGCGCCGCAGCATGGCAATGCGGCGGTCCAGATCCTCAAGCGCGGCAGTGGTTTCGGCTTCAATCGTAGCGGCCAGATCCCCAAGTGAGGCTTCTGGGGTGGCGACCAGCGGTGCCGCGGCCAAGGACGCATCAGCAGGTGTTGGGCGCTGCCGCAACGCCTCCGCCGCTGTCAAAATCTGGCGCCAGGGGCCACCGGCCTCGGTGGTGACAAAGGGGGGCACGCGGTCACCAGCCGCCAGGCGGGAAAGGTTATTGGCAAAGCCTGTCAGCATGTGGCGCTGATGCCAAAGCGCCCAGCAGCCGAGCAGCAGGCAAATCAGGAAGCCCGCCGCAAGCCCCGTGAAGAAACCCGCCGCCTGACCAGCAGCGACATCCTGTCCCGCCGTCGCGAGGCCGGATGGGGCAAGCAAGGCCGTGAGGGCAAAGGCTGATAGGCGAAGAGCAGCTTTCATGGCGCATCCTGGAATCCGGGGCCCATTGTGCCGCCATTTCGCTACGAGCCGGTTAAGGCCCGTGCGGCTTGGCGCGATTGCGGCTAAACATGGTCAGGTTTTTAGGAATTGACGTATGGCTCATCGTATCGCCGTTATTGGCGCCCCATCCCTGATCGGGCGCGAAATCCTGCGCTGCCTGGCGGAAACCAGCCTGGCGGGGGCTGAGATGGTGGCGCTGGCCGCTGGCCGCGGCGCGGGGGCGGAGGTTTCCTGGGGCGAAAAGGGGGTTCTCAAGACGCGCGATGTGGCGCGGTTTGATTTTGTTGGCACGGATATCGCCATCTTTGCCTGTGATGCAAAGCTCGCCGCCCCTGAAGTGCCGCGCGCGGCGGCTGCCGGCGCCATGGCGATAGACCTTTCTGGCCATTTCCACATGGAAGCGGATGTGCCCCTGGTGGTGGCAAGCTTGAACGACGCCGCTTTGGCGCGCGCCAGCAAAAGGCGGATCATCGCCTGCCCGCTGCCCGCCAGCCTGATCCTGGCCACGGTCCTGAAGCCCTTGCATGAAGCGGCCGGCGTGCGGCGTGTGGTAGCAGCGACCTATCAGCCGGCCTCCGGCGCGGGCAAGGAAGGCATGGATGAGCTTTGGTCCCAGACGCGCGGCATTTTTGTGAATGACAATCCGGAAGCGCAGTATTTCACCAAGCAGATCGCCTTC
>Ga0169931_10009533_pt1 | contig 13982 bp, 4 predicted proteins | sample Kivu_15m_20L_FD_129675 | JGI IMG/M metagenome (GOLD analysis project Ga0169931, IMG submission 129675) | Freshwater microbial communities from Lake Kivu, Western Province, Rwanda to study Microbial Dark Matter (Phase II) - Kivu_15m_20L... | ecosystem: Environmental > Aquatic > Freshwater > Lake ...
TAGAGTCACCTTCGTACAAACTGTTGCTTAACTTGCCACCAGACCACAAAATATTGAAGCTTTGCAATCTGCTGGAGTCATGAGCTTACTTAGACCATTATTGCTAGATAATGTCCCATCCATATCTCAAAGTGCCGCATTGGCTTTAGGTCGATTGGCCAACATGAACTAATAACTCGCATAAAGTGTAGTCAATAATGAGATCTTACCACAACTTGTCATGTCACTAAATTAACAAAATGTAATAATTCATTAATTCAGAGATTCTATAAAAAAGCAGCAGCATTTGTTCTTAGAGCAGTTGCAAAACATTCGACTCAACTAGCTAAAGCTGTTGTTGATTCAGGAGCTTTATAAGCATTAGTTGTATGCCTTTAATAATTCGATCCTACAGTCAAGTAAGCTGCCGCTTGGGCACTTTCCTATATTGCTAAACATACTCCATAATTAGCCATGGCTGTTGTATAAGTTGGTGCAGTTCCTTTGTTAGTTCTTTGTGTTCAATAACCATAACCAACTTTAAAGAGAATTGCTGCTTCAGCATTAAGTTAAATCTGCAAGCATTCTCCAGAATTAGCACAATTCGTAGTTGATGCAGGTGCAGTTCCTTTCTTAGCCCAATTAATTAATCATCAAGATGCTCAATTAAAAAGACAAGTTTGTTCATGTCTTGCAAATATTTCTAGACATACAATTGATTTGGCTGAAATAGTAGTCGATAATGATATATTCCCTAAGATCTTATACAGATTGAAAGATAATGATAATTTGGTCAGAAAATATGCTGCTATATGTATCCGATAAATTGCCAAACAAAGTTTGGATTTATCTAAATTGATTTGCAATTCCGGAGGTGCTGTAGCTATTGTTGATTTCATTTCTGATACAAAAGGATAAGCTCTACCTGGAATCATTACTCTTGGATACATTTCTGCTTTTGATGAAACTTTGGCTATGGGAGTCATTCAAGCCAAAGGAATTAGTCCTTTAAAAGATGCTTTGAAGAATTAAAATGAAAGTGTTAGAGCTGCCGCTGCTTGGAGTTTAGGTCAAATGGGTGGACATACTCCCGATCATGCTAAGGCCTTAGCAGAACAAGATATCCCAAGACTTCTTTTAGAATTATATCGAGATTCAAGTAGTTCTTAAGATTTGAAAAAGAAAGCTAAAAAGGCTTTAAAAAGTATCCTTCAAATGTGCTCTTATTTAAGTGCCTTATAATCATTGATTGAAAATTGTCCCACTGAAATTTTGCATTATGTACTCCATCAATTCGCCAAAACACTACCTAATGATCCTGCTGCTAAAAAATCTTTTATTCAAAAAGGTGGCTTAAAGAAAATACAATAAATTAAGACCTAACCTGGAGATAAGCTCAAACAATATATCGACTAAATCAACGCTTTATATCCTTTGGAAATTGTTCAATTCTATTCACCAGGATACGAGCAAACATTACTCAAAAAGCTATAAGATTAATGATCCTCTATAAACCAAATAAATATGTATTAAAAAACATATAATTTTGCCTATTCTCTTTTATGTTGATTTATAATTAAAAGATTTTTTTAGATTATATAAGTAATAATTAATAATCTTTATTTATAATTGATTATAATGGGAGGTTCATAATCTAAACAGCATAAGATAGTATTATTACTAATCGAAGATTTTAAATTCTAAAATCCAAATGATATTAAATAAAATGAATTTTGCTCTCAGATATTTAAGAAATTAAATAAAAATATCGAACATTCATAAGCAACACCCATGATATCTGATACCTAGGTATTAAAATCTTTTTACAATTTTATGAAAAAGAAGGTAAAAATATAAATTTATTTAGTATCCTGATTTTAGTAAGAGTATTTTGATGTAAAAAATAAACAAGATATACAAGCGACATGAAAAATTAATATAATGTAAAAATAGTAATTATATAAAGATTCATATCATATGATAGAAAATGAAGGAAAATAAAGTATATAAAAGAGAGTATTTGTTAATTTTATCAAATCATGCTATAAAAATGGATTAACCATTATTTTGAATAAGATTAAGGATAATTAAAGATTAAAGAAAAGTTTAAATGATTGGTTAAATAAACATGATGAATCTATAATGAATTCAATTTAAACATTATTTAATGATAATGCGTTGAGTAATAAATAATATTGGACTTTTGGAGATTATAAAAGATGGATCTTATCAAAGTAAAATTGGTTTATTTATATATAAATCAATGATTAGATACATCGAATTCCTTTGAATTTACCTGGTATCTTTGGAATCGATAATTTTTAAATTTGATAATATTTTTTATTTTTTATGATAATTATCCTGTTTGAATATTTCAATATTTTTTTATAATTTAAATAAGATGAATTGTTTGAGATAAGTATATACAAAAATTAAAAAATCAATTTATGAATTTTTTATTAAATTCATAAAGGATATCGAAAATTTTATTGTAAAAATGTATTTTAGAGAGGATTTATATTATTTTTTCTTTTTAATCTGATATTCTCAGTCTTTTTTTATTTGCCTTTTATTGTTAATGAAGGTTGAAGCCAATTTGCTTGGGTCATTTGAGCTTGAGGGATTATTTATTATTCAAAAAGCATTGGAGCCTTTACGACAAAAAGCTTTTTGCTTTTTTACATTGGAACTCTAGAACTACTTTGTGCCGTAGGTCTACGCCGAGGATTAATATTTTTTATAGTTTTTTAAAGAAAATTAGCTTATGTATCCAATTTTTATGTACCTGATGAACCACTTTAAAATTGAAAATTAGATTTCTTTTTAGTAATTACAAAGCTCGTTCTTAATGATCTTTTACTAGATATAGATTAATTTCTTTCTATCTTTTTGTCTTAATCACTGCTTCGACTATTATTAGGTATAACAAGTAGACTAGGCATAGGTACTAAATGGCTTGCACTTTTTCTTACAAAAACATTAATTTGCTTATTGATATCTCTGTTTCTTTACATTAATTTTGAGTATAATTAAGCCTTATGTTTTTATTTTTATATTTATGTATAGACATAATCTTATGCAAATTATTTTTTGTTTAATTATAATAGTTGATAAAATTTTAGCAATTTATTTACAACTTTTTATTTCAATGGGGTTGGTGGTTAAGGGCTTTATCCTTATTATTTATCATCTTTTACTTTTGTCGGTTTTCTTTATCTTTTCCTCAAAGAACTTCTTGTTGTTTTCTTCAAGGAAGTTTTCTTTTAAGGTTATTAAGTACTACTAAGATGTTCCGTCATTTATATTTTCTTTTATGGTATTTTGATTTTTAATTATTCTACTTTTTTATCAGGACTTACTTAAACATCGCTATTTTCTTTAAAGTATATCTGCCTAAAATAGATATCTTCTCCTTACTATATTTTATATATATATTTTTATATTTTTAAAATCTGTTTATGATATTTATTATAGCAATAGTTTAGAATATACTCGACATAATCTTTTATGATAAATGTTTATCTTTTTAATATTTTATGCAACATTAATTTAAAACGAGTAAATTATTTATTACTTTTACCATTTTAATCAAAAACAGATTTTCTTGTTTTTGTCATAGATGCTTATAATATTTATATTAATCTTGATGATAATCTAAGCATTTATCTAAAATTAAATATTTTTATACTTTGTGGATTGATCTTATATTTTATTATCTTTTTATTTTTAATTAAAGATATCTTAAAATTTATGCAAAAAAGTGGTTTATTTTTAGCGTTGAATTGACCCTTTATTTTTTATTAGAATTAAAAATTTATTGAAGATAGTTAAATTATCTAAATCATTTGATGATGATTATATATTTTTATTGACAAATGAAAGTAATTAGAAGTAGAGATCCTCTCTTTATTTAACGAGTTTAATTAAGGGATTCACCGCTTCTAATGAAGAACGGCTTTGCTCCTACATTTATTATTATTCAATTACGCTAATTTTATTAATATTTATTTACAAATAATAAACTAGATATCATCATATAACATCCATCAATCAAATTAGCATCGCATCATATAAATATTAACAAAAAATATATAGTCCATTAAATGTTATTAAATATTATAAATAATCATAATAAAGTAATTAAATAGCTTTAATCGATTATATTTCATTAAATTATTATAATTTTATAAATTTTTATAAATTATTTTAATTTTATTTTATTTAACATGCCTTTATATAATTTAATTGAATGCTATGTTATTTATTTAAATATAATATTATAATAGGTAAAATGAATAATAAAATGGGCTACTCGCCTTAATATTTAAAAAATACTATTAAAACTGAAGGTAATTATAATAAAAGTCCAATAAAACTACATCCAAATAAGGTAATACATACGTCAAATAGTTATTTTGACAACCATTATCTATAGATGTAAACGCAAAATTAATTCAAAAATGTAAAACGAGTAACAGATCAAATAGCAGATTTAAGACATACAATGAATTATAAAATGTTATCAAAATTATCGAATCAAAATAATGAGATATAATAATAAAAAAATGCAAAATTTAATGATTTCTTCAGACAAACTCTAAATTATAAAAATCCCAAAACCGCAGAAAATTATAAGAATATAAAAGATTCAATTAATTCATAATAGGCTTATTTGAAAAATGAAACTACATAATAAAGTAATAGATATTTGAGAAAACAGTAGAGAAATAAGCCGAGTTAAGTCAAATCAGTAACGAATTTATTAGAATCATCGAAAAGTATCAGAGAATATGAAATATTATCATAAAAAATAGAAAGAAATAAGAAAATGATTGATTAACTAAGAAAAAATAAAGAAAGTTAAAAAGAAAGCAATTATTTGAAGAATGTAGCAGTCAAAAAAGTACCAAATTTCATTTAATTTTAATACAAATAACCATAAAAAAATGAATATAAAGATTTTAGAAAAAGAAGAGCAAATTAATATTAATATTTTACACCAAAAGTTGATAAAAATACTTATTAAAGTAGATTTAATTCATCACCTTTAATACCATCTTAAGAACATGAACCTTATGTTTCATATAAAACTATTGATTTAACCAAAAGTACTGCACATTCATCCAAAATAACACAATTTAATTATGATCCTATTGTTAACACACCATAGACAAAAAATCTTCTGAATGTTAATACACTATAGATAAAAAGAAAAACATCAATCAATTCAATAAATTCAATCAAAATACCATCTAAAAATTTGTAAAATAGCTTAAGTTAATACTAAATAGGCAAAAAACTCGGGTAAGGAAAATTTGGTATTGTCAATATGGTGAGACATAAAAAAACTAATGGAATATTTGCTATGAAAAAAATATTAAAAAGTGTCATAAAATCAAATATGATGATGGATCAATTAGCTTTATAAATAAGATTACAAAGCTGTATTCGTCATGTAAATGTCTTAACCATGCATGGATTTTTTGATGATAAAACACATCTTTATATCTTATTAGAGTACATGGATGGAGGAACACTTTATCATAAATTAAAAAGATAAACAAAATTATGTTAAAAATAAACTGCATATATTATCAAACAAATGACTTCTGCTATATAATGTTTACATGACCTAGGAATAGCTCATAGAGATATAAAGCCTTAAAATATTGTCCAATCTAGTGTAATTTTATTATTATTTAGAATATCTATAAACTTTGTGACTTTGGATGGGCAGCTTTGTGCAATTAAAGAAGAAAAACTTATTGTGGTACTTTTGATTATGTTGCTCCTGAGATATTGTAAGGTGTTGATTATGATATGACTGTAGATTTATGGTGCCTAGGAGTCATGACCTATTAATTATTAACAGGAAAGGCTCCTTTTTATCATATAAGCCGTAAATAAACTATGAAAAAGATATTAAACGTATATTTGATTTTATGATAGGTAGATACAATCGAGTATCCTAATGATATGAGTTAAATGGCCAAAGATTTTATAGATAAATTAATCCGTAAAAATCCAAAATAAAGAATAACAGCACAAGATGCATTATTACATCCATTTATAAAAAATGCTTAATGGGATTGAATAATAAAAAGAAATAAAAACTTTTTATTGATTATTTTTAAGAAAAATTTTATTATTTATACAAAAAATTATTTATCTTTTATATTTTTGATAATTTATTCTATTAATAATATAAATGAATCTTAATATTCAGATAAATAATGAAGTATACAAATAATAGCCTGTTAAATCTCCAAGGAATCATACACCTTAAAATCATGAAAAATACAAAAGCAAAGATAAAAATATATAAATAAATGAATATAAAACTTTTATTCGTGCCTATCGTAAAGAAGTATAATTGCCAATAAACTTTTAAACATCAATATTTATGAGTAAAACACCTCAAAGATGCTTACAACATAATTATACAATCAGTTTATTCTGTTTAACTGATAAAAAACCGCTATGTATACATTGCATGCCGCAACTAATATCGCATAAGAGACAGTCAGTTGTCCCTCTAAACAAACTAAATTAGAAATTATTGAAATAGTAACTTAAGATCTATATAAAAAATATAAATACAAATATTTTTCCAATAATGGCCCATCTAATTTAAAAAAATACTTAGAATATATAAAAAATCTAAAATTAAATATCAGCTATACTGTAAAAAATAAATAATTTTTATAATTAACTGATCTTATTATTAAAAAATAGTAAATAATAATACTTAAAGCAATATATGCATTTTAATGAAAATTTAAAAACTTGTTATAGCAATTTTGGTAATTAAATAAGTAAAATAAAACAATATACTTAAGAAAAACTGAAATAATTGACTGACAAAATTGTAATGGATGAAAATATACTTTATCATCATAATATGGCAATGCATTTGAATAAATTGGGGCTAATATTGACGCCAGAATTTTGTTAATATAAAAGTAAAGCATTTGAAATAGATTTGAAATTATAAAAAACATTAAAATAAATAAAAAAATTATTGATATAAGATAAAACATAATTATAAAGATCATATAGTAAGGCAAAGCTTTAAAGAAAATCTTCTTTAAGTCCTAAAGCTACCAAAAATAATTTCAATCCTATAAAAAAATAGCAAAATTATTAAACATCTTTATCAAAAATAAGATTCAATCCTAGAATAAATAGCGGCATTACACAACGATAATAACCTAAAAAGAAATAGTTATAATAACCTAAGAAGAAATAGTTTTATTTCAATATATTCAACAAAAATAAAAGACAAAAAGAAGATAATCATAAATCTCCTAAAAATTATAGAAAAAGTTAAACACATTATGTATTTTAAAAATGATTTTTATCTTGTTTTTCGTTATTTTATTATACTTAAAAACGCAATATATTTTATGATGTTTGCTCTAAACATAATATATTTATAATTATAACAAAAATAAATGTAATAGCTTCAAAGATAATATCGATAAAACTTATATAAAATTCAACATCAAAACATCAATAATAGAACAAAAATCCATCTATTATAGACTTTATCAACTCATTTAAAATAACTCGCATATATAGGTAATAATATAAATGATACAAAAAATCGAGCCAATTATTAAGTATTATCAACAGCAATGTCATAAGGCCCAAACATAAATTATCAGAATTAAAAAGATATATAGTAATTATAATAAAAGATACTCAAATTAAGATCTGTAAAAATTGAAAATAATGATGATATCTAGACCCTAGAATAATAATTATATTAATCTTAAAAAATAGTAAAGACTAGATGCTAGATAGATCATTATATGAAAAAACAAATTGATAAAAAAATGATCGCTATACAATAATAACAATAAAAAGAAAGTAAAGATAAGACTAAAATTATAAAAAAATAGTAACAATAATAAAAATCTGTATTAAATAAAAGTTTAGATGCTGTTACAAATGTATTTAAAAGGAAGTGGTGGAATTGAATATTCAAGAGTAGATGTTTAGTTGATTATACTTTATCTTAGATAAGATAAGCAATTCAAACATCATCATTTATATATTTTTTATTTAGCGATACATATAATTAGTTATCATATTCGTAATTAATGAAAATTTTAACATCATTTAGATTTATATATTCAACTTTTATTCATTGTATATTCAACTTTTCATTAATTAAAATAATGAATAGAATCTTTATCAATATTGATCATATTATATTAATTTGATTTATATATTTTGTAACTTAACCTAAAAATGAACAAATAATAACAAATCTAAGCATATTAATAAATCCAATAATATTTACAAAATAACAACATTCATAATATCTTTAGTAACATAGTTCAACAAATAATCTTATAAAGACCAACAAATGTCATTGATCATATCATCAAACAATTACAAACCCCATAAAGTAAAACCATATCCTATCATTAGAAAATAATCTATTTATAATAGGCCCTCCAGGTTTATCAATCAGTAGCTCAATTCTTAAAGTTTTATAAAGCATCGATAATAAATATGAGATTTTAAATATAGGTGATTTCATATCTAAACGATTAGATAAATTAAAAACATAAGATAAAGATAATTTTAATTCTTTGTTATTAATCAATTAGTAATCTTTGAAAGATGCTGTTGTTAAGATGTAATAATGTGTAAAATCATAAAAAAATTATATTATTTAAGGATTTCCTAAGAACTTAAGACAAGCACATCTTCTTCAATAGAAGAATATATACACTAAAAATATACTATTTGTTAATGTTGATATAGGCAATTTATATACATTAGTATCAAAGAAATTAACATCAAATAATCCTAGCAAAACTAAAGATTAAATATAAGTATTAACTAGAAATGCCATGTCACAATATACAATGTATCATATATAACTAAATTTAGATATACAAATTAATTAAAGAATTTTTATAAGCAATATAGAGAAATTGATCTATCTAAAAGCATAGAATAAGAATTTATATCACAATAATTAATTGTAATTCTATATATTATCTTAGAAAGCTTTCACTATAAAAACTATTAGACCAATCCCTAGAATAGGCTCACAAATAATCATAATAGGAGCACCATACAGTGGTCGTACAGTCTTAGGAAGAAAAATAGCAGAATATTATAATTTAGTATATATTTCAACTAGTTTTTTAATAGCTGAATAAATAAGAAAAGATACTATTCATGGTCGTAAATTAAAAGATCAATATATAAATAATCAAATGATTGATAATTTCATGATAGAAAAGTTAATATAAGAAAGAATATGTCTTAAAGATTGTAAAATGCAAGGATTTGTTATTGAAGGATATCCTAAAAATAAAGAACAATATGATAATATTAAAAGTATGAAGCTTAATCCAACTATGATAGTTGCCATTGATACTCCTATTAATCATAGTCGTACTCATAGCCTTAATAATATCTAATAATCTAAGCTTTAAGCAAGGTATCAATTATTATAATTAAGATATGTAAAATGGAATGATTTGTCTACGCATTTGAGGTCTACTAAAGATAATATATTTTGGATCAATCCCTATTTATCTATATAGAACATGCAAGAGTAAGTTATTCATTAATTGTAAAAATCATTTAATTGATATTATCTCTTTATTTTATAATCATCTTTTATTAATCAGTAAAATCCTATTAAAAAATAATCAAAAGTAAAACTTAAACATATCAAGATCTTTCGATGATTGTAATTTTATAGGATTTTTTTCTACTAATAATATGTTGAAAAATTTATCTTTTGAAAAATCATATACGTGAATTAAACATACTATGCCATAAATGATGATATTTTAAAAGATAATGATGTAATACAGAATCAAGTGCTATTTCAGAAACCTAATCTTTTGCTTAATCTTGATCGAGCAACGTATTAATGAATATGTTAATTGTTTACTGGCTCTTCAACTACTTATTTGACGCTGAATGAAGCATATCTAGAAGGATCAAAATCTCTAGGTCTAGTTTGAAGAGCTCCATTTTTTCTTCTCCATTGATCGAGGTCATGAACCTAAATAAGCAATTATTTACAACTTTATTTTTGTCACCTTAGGTAACATTGACAATATGTCCAAAGGAAGGAACAACATTGATATTGATGCTTCTAAATAAATATAATAATTACCCGTCTTCGCTATAACTGTTTTGGAATGACATTACTTGTTGTGTTATCAAAAATTAAATATAGAAGATATATATAAATCAAATAAATTATCATCTATGCTACATATCATATATTTAAATCATATTTATATATGACGTAATAAAACCTTGTACTTTAATATCTAATTATTCTTATATTGTTTTAATATTTAATTATTTTCTAATTCTTTATCAGTGTACTGAGTCTATCAATATATATTTTTATTTATTATTTTTATTTATTTATATTCATTTAAAGATAAAATGTAAAATTAAAGATTGAGGGCTACAAACAGTAGTATAATTGACAAACCATCATTCTACTTGGAGACAAATAAAGAAGGCTCTACAGATATACATGAATCACTTGATTTCTAAACTTTAAAACCAAATCACTTCTATCGTGAAGTATATGATCAAAAAAATTTAAGAAAGTAACGTCACTCTGGAGATACTTTATTTAGAGATCCATAATATCAGATTGATCTTAGTGCTTAATTCGGATAAAATGATCATAATTTCATGCTCAAGAGATTATGTACCCTTTATGGTAAAAATAAACCAGCTTTTATTGACATCAAACAACAACCTACAAGAATAAAACACACTTAAGGAGTTCCTCATGCATTACATGAACTAAATTTATATTCAACTGAGCACTATCGAGGATTCTTTATTACTAATGATTTTTCAACTAATGGAAGATATCTTCTTATAATTTGTATCGATGGAAAGTTTTAAACCATTGTTGTTGATGATATTATTCCTATTAGCAGAAACACTTTACTACCTTTATGGGGATTAAGTTATGATAGACCTTGGGAGATAATATTATTTAAAGCTTGGGCTAAATATAAAAAAGGATTCAATAGAATTTATGAAGCTAGACCATTTGAGTTTGTTTAAAGCTTTAGTAATCCAACTTGGAAATATTATAATTTAAATAGGGCAGAATAAAAGCTTGAATTCGTAAACTATTATGGAAATTCAACAAGAATATAAAACGGTAAAATAGTGTTAAGAACTAAATCTGATAATCATGTATTAAATCATGGTTTAGTGAATAATTCAGCTGGATATGAGATCATTGATATACTAAAGCATCAAAAATAACATGCAATAGTCGTGAGGAGCACATTAAAACATAAATGGAATGGAAATTTTACATATAATGATGAAAATTTCGTCTCTATTTTCAATAATAAAAGCTCTAAAGTAACATTAAATGTTGATAGAGATTTTATTATTAGTTAAACTGATTTTAATAAATTGTTTTCTGGAGCTTATATTACAGCAAGAAGATAAACTGACTTCTTTACTGGTTCAAAACTTATATAAATACCTGCAGAAGAAAGGAATACCCATTATTATTAATTCATTATTACTAAAAGTGGATATTTCGATTTTAATTTTAAACAATTTATCACAAATGCAGTGAACGATCATTCATATAATGAATCTATCATTCATCCATTAGTTTTACCTCCTAATCAAAGATTTTTATAAAATTTCTTTGTCCTTGTGAAAGATACACAGTATAGTTTAAGCTCAACTTAAAGTAATCAAATAGCTAAATCTCATATAAATCTAAATAAAAGCAATTTAGGTGCAACTACTTTATTACCAGATAGATCTAACTTTAAACCTGTAAGATTTGCAAAATATTAAATTAACTATAGTAGAGGCTACAATCGAGGAGACGCAAAATTCTTGGCTGTTGACTAAGGTCGATATATTTTAAGATTCAAATCATAATTTGTCAATAAGCAAGCTCTTTATGAACTTGGATGGGTTAGTAATAGTGTAATTAAACCTAAATAATGTGTATTGACAACTGAAGAAAAAGATCAATTATTACATGAAACATTTACTGAGCTTATTCATACATATCCTCATTATTATCTATAAAAATAAATACATCATGAAATTGGTGCACAAGTTCATTCTTTTGATACTGTTAAATATGGCTTCGCTGGTATTAAAGTCGACAACAGCTCTACTTCTTCAGTCGTTATATAATGTAATCCCACGTAATTCATTTATTATATAGAATGCTTAATAATTAAGGATATGCACTAAAAGGAAAGTATAAAAATCGTAAAGAAAACTTTAATGTTGAATGTAAAGCTGGACAGTATGAGGTGATAGTTTTCAAAAAACGATTTAATGTAACAAAGTTTTCTTGGCCACCTAAAGCTATAAGAATCTTCAAAAATAACGAATCATCAGGTGTTTTACAAAGCAAAACGAAACCTCTTTGAAGAAATTGATTAACCAAATAAATAATCTTAAATATAAATATAAAATAATTTTATTATATCATAAATTAATATATTTGTTATTCTCATAATAATATATACAATTATATATTAGATTATTTCATTATTTTATTTTCTTACTATTTATTTTATATTAATTTATATTAGTTAATACTAAAACTAAAAAATAAATTTATAAAAAATATATATCCTAACACTTATTAATACAAGATGTAAAAAGATATAAACTATAAATAAAAAATTTAGTTACCACTAATGCATAACGCCCATGATTTTTTAAATTTTGTCAAAAAAAATAATAAAATTAAGTACAAAAACATTTTAACTTAGATCGCTATAACATAATAATAAAATAAATAAATCATCAGCTTTATAAATCAAGACAAGTAATAATAATATATTCGGTATAAAACTTAATAAATACTAAGGTATAAAACTTAATAAATATTAAAGTTTTAAAACCAACTAAAGATATAAAATATCATCGTATAATGATAGTCAAATCAAAAGCTAAGATTTTATCAATATAAACAAATAATTAATATAGAAGAAAAATCAAGAAATAAGATAGTCTATTGGTAGATAGAGACAAAAAATGTCAGATATTATCTATAATTATAATTAATTTAGGGTAGTCGCATATAACAAAAGTGAAATGAAACATAAAAGCAATAGAAAAAACTAAAAAAAAGATGAAGATATCTGTATTTAAAATATAAAATTTCCAAAAATAAGTAAATCTACGAACTAAATATTCACAATCGATTATGACCATTAAGGAAAAACAATAATAAAGATTAATAATTAATAATCAATCAATAGAAAGCAGTATAAATCAGTAGCTTTAAATAAAATACCAAATGCCTAAGAGCTACTATAGCTATAAAAGAAAAAACATATCTATAAAAAGAAAAAACAATAATCATAATATGGCATATAAATAAAATCAATAAATAACATATCGAAATCAACAAATATAAATTAAGAATACTTTAGAAATAAATAATCATTAAGTAATCATAGAAAATAATATAATTAAAGAATAGAGAAAGAATAAGAAGAAATAGATGATGATACTATTTAACCTTGGTAAAATGTATAAAATAATAAAAAATAAATAAATAAAAAATAACAATAAGATCCTTCTAAAATAGCCTCTTTTTATGTATATACCCAAGCAAATATTTAAAACAATATAGAACAAGTCTAAACTACATAAAAATAAAATAAAAATACCTTTAAAAAATAGAAAAAGTATTTATTATAAGTATGCACATAGAAAGAGACTACTTTTTATGATATTAAAATGAATTTATATAGATAATTTATATTTATGATAAATCTCTGTCATCTTAAATTTGATCCATTAATCCTCAAAGATTTGTCTACTTTAAAAAATTAATAAAAATATAAATACTACATAGGCAGAGGCAATAATTCTTTATTAGTCAAATAGATATTCAATAGAAGATTTTGGTGGATACAGTAATAAGATTATAGTAAGTCAAATTGTGTATGGACACAGCTTAAAATCAATTAATATTACTAACA
>Ga0169931_10009535_pt1 | contig 13982 bp, 13 predicted proteins | sample Kivu_15m_20L_FD_129675 | JGI IMG/M metagenome (GOLD analysis project Ga0169931, IMG submission 129675) | Freshwater microbial communities from Lake Kivu, Western Province, Rwanda to study Microbial Dark Matter (Phase II) - Kivu_15m_20L... | ecosystem: Environmental > Aquatic > Freshwater > Lake...
GTTGTGTAACGAATCGGGTGTTTACCGAGTGGCGGCGCGCACAGTCACCGCCACCCGTGTGTATCACCCTACGGTCAATTGACCGTATCGACGCGCAGGGCCGGCGGCATCGCTGCCAGCCCTAGGTCGCGAACTTGTAATACAGTACGAGCGAGATGCAGTGGTGCGAGCTGTCGGACGACTGCGTCACCGTCACCTTGGTCGGCACGAGATCCGGATGCTCACGCAGCCAGTTGGTCGCGGCCTCCCCGAGATCAGCCCTTCGCTGTGCCGTGGTGGCAGTGAAGACCTGCACGCCGTCAAAAAGGTTTTCCATCGCAGTATTGGATGCCACTTTGCGGCAGCAGGTTCAACCGGGCTTGCGAAATATCAGCAGAAATTGGTCGGTTTTTCCCCGAACCGCCGGATCGAAGGCACTCAGGTCGTGTGCATCGGCCGGATTGGCGAGCGCCGCCGAGGCCTTTTCCAGCACAAATCCGGCAGCCAATAACTCAGCCTTGACCAACGCCGACTCCACGCGATGCAAGGACTTAGAGCCCGTGCCGCCCGCGCCGGCGGCCGCCTCGTGATCGATGACCAGAAATCGCCCGCCAGGCTTCAGCGCCTTCCAGATCGCGGCGTTCATGGCGGTTCGGTCCACCTTCATCCAAAACGTGTCGTGGTAAAACTGGATGAGCAGCACCACGTCGAGCGAGGCCTCCGCAAACGGTAGCTTCTCGAGTTCGCTCTCGAGGCGCTCGGTGTTGGGAAGACGGTTGTCGCGCAGGCGCTCCTCCCACGCCCCGGCGTAGACGCGCCCCGAGATCGCATTGTTCTGTGAATAGACGTGACCCTTCTTGCCAACCACGCGGGACAGAAGCTCGGTGAAGTAGCCTCCCCCGGCCATCAGATCCGCGGCGCGCATGCCCGGCTTCAAACCCGCGAGCGTCAAGACCACACCGGGTTTGCGTGCGGCATCGGCGTCCCTGTCAGGCTTCGGTCTGCCCTTGGCCGCGAGGGCGGCGCGAACGGCGGGCGTTGTCCGGGGCGTTGGCTCCGACGCGGCAAGCAACGACAACAGCAGAAACAGGGGGCTCGTCATGGCGCCACAGCTTGCTTGAGTGGCCGCCCGCCGGGTGTAAACGCCATGGATAATCGTGGGATAGCCCCCGTGGTTTGACGACGGGGCAGGGGTGATTCAGAACAGGGGCATGGGCAGCTTTCGCCTGGGATCACTCCTGGGTTTTCCGATTCGGATCGCTTACTCCTTTCTCCTCCTGCTGGGCCTTGTCGCCTTTGGCGGCCTGGGCGGCGGTGGCGCGGTCGGGCTTTTCCTTGTGTTGCTGGCCTTCGGCTCGGTGCTGCTGCACGAGCTGGGTCACGCCGTGACCGCCCGATACCTCGGTGTGCGGATCCGCGAGATCGAGCTGAACTTTTTTGGCGGTGCGGCGAAGATGGTCGGGATGCCGAAGACGGCGGGCGATGAGATTGCCATCGCGGCCGCGGGTCCTGCAGTTTCGTTCGCGCTTGCCGGTGGCGCCTGGCTTGCCTCGAATGCGACCGGCTCGGTGCTGCTGTCGCATCTCGCGTGGATCAACGTGCTCGTTGGTGCCTTCAACATGATGCCCGCCTTGCCGATGGACGGCGGACGCATCCTGCGCGCGTTGCTGTCGGGACGCCTCGGCTTTCTGCGCGCCACCGAGATTTCGGTCAAGGTTGCGCGCTTCTTTGCGGCCGGTATGTTTTTGATCGGGCTTGTTTATGGGCCCGTAACGCTCGTCGTGCTCGCCGTGATGATTGTGTTCATGAGCTTCGTCGAGTTGAACGCAGCGCGTTTTCGCGCCATGGCAGAGTCGAGCCCCTTCGGGCAAATCTTCGGCGATCCGCGGCGATTTGGCGGCTATTCCGGTGGCAACTGGCCCGAGCAAAACCCCGAGTGGTCGACGCCCCGGGTTCGCGCCCGCGCGTCGTCCGAATCATCAGCCGAGCCGGTCGAGGTGGAGTATTTGCCGCCGCCCTCCTCCGGCAAAGATCCGGGTACAAAACCGAGCGGAAGCTATCGCGTTCGCGTCGTGCGCTGGTAGTCTTGCCAACTGCAAGACATGAGCGCCTTTCAGTTTGAAGACCTGTTTCAGCTTGGTCCCGACACGACGCCGTACCGTCTGCTGACGAAGGAGCACGTCAGCACCTTCACGGCTGACGGCAAGACCTTTCTGAAGGTCGAACCGGAGGCGCTCACGCTGCTGGCGCGAACCGCGATGCACGACATCGCCCACCTCTTGCGGCCAGGCCATCTCGCGCAGCTGCGCAAGATCCTGGATGATCCAGAGGCCTCGCCCAACGATCGTTTTGTGGCGCTCGATCTGCTCAAGAACGCGAACATCGCCTCGGGTGGCGTGTTGCCCATGTGTCAGGACACCGGCACCGCCATCATCATGGGCAAGAAGGGGCAGCTGGTCTTTACGGGTGGCGGCGACGAGGCCGCCCTGTCGCGCGGGGTTCACAAGACCTATACCGAAACCTGTCTGCGCTACTCGCAGATGGCGCCGCTCGACATGTACCGCGAGGTCAACACCAAGACCAACTTGCCGGCACAGATTGATCTGTCTGCCGTCGAAGGCGACGCCTACAAGTTTTTGTTCATGGCCAAGGGCGGTGGCTCGGCCAACAAGACCTATCTGTATCAGGAGACCAAGGCGCTCCTCAATCCCGACAGCATGTTGAAGTTCGTGCGCGACAAGCTGCGCTCGCTTGGCACCTCAGCCTGTCCGCCCTATCACCTTGCGCTCGTCATCGGCGGCCTGTCGGCGGAGCAGACGCTCAAGACGGTCAAACTCGCGAGCGCGCGTTACCTCGACAACTTGCCCGAGACAGGTGACGAACACGGCCGGGCGTTCCGGGACCGGGACCTCGAGGAGAAGTTGCTCAAGGTGTCGCAGGAGACGGGCATCGGCGCCCAGTTCGGCGGCAAATATTTCTGTCACGACGTGCGTGTCATACGTTTGCCGCGCCACGGGGCTTCTTGCCCGGTGGGACTCGGCGTTTCGTGCTCGGCCGATCGGCAGGCGCTCGGCAAGATCACGAAGGACGGCGTGTTCATCGAGCAGCTCGAGGCCGAGCCCGCGCACTACCTGCCCGAGGTCACCTCGGCGGAGGTCAGCGGTGCCGTCGTGCAGGTGGACCTGAACCGTCCGATGGCCGAGATCCTGGCCGAGCTGAGCCGTCACCCGGTCAAGACACGGCTGTCGCTGACAGGCACGGTGATCGTCGCGCGCGACATCGCCCACGCCAAGATCAAGGAGCGCCTCGACTCTGGCGGTGGCATGCCGGACTACCTGCGCAACCATCCGGTGTACTACGCAGGTCCGGCCAAGACGCCCGATGGCTACGCGTCCGGATCGTTTGGTCCGACGACGGCAGGTCGCATGGACTCGTACGTTGAGCGCTTTCAGCAGCACGGCGGCAGCAAGATCATGCTGGCCAAGGGCAATCGCTCGCGGGTGGTGACCGAAGCGTGTCACAAATACGGTGGTTTCTACCTGGGCTCGATTGGCGGCCCGGCCGCCCGGCTCGCGCAGGACTGCATCAAGAAGGTCGAGGTCCTCGAGTATCCCGAGCTTGGCATGGAGGCCGTCTGGCGCATCGAGGTGGTCGACTTCCCGGCGTTCATCGTGGTCGATGACAAGGGCAACGACTTCTTCTCGGAGTTGTTGAGCGACGGCGGCAAGCTGAAGGTGCTCAACCGCAACGATGATTAGCAGCGGGGACCGTTCGTGAAGACCAGTCCCGTCGGGCTCGCGGATCTACAGGGGGTGTTCGCCCAGCCACGCCTTGTGCTGGACGACACGGGCGAGATCGACTGGCGCGCCAGTCAAAAAGAGGTCGAGTCCCTGGCCCGTCAGGGCGTGACACGGTTCGTCTACTGCGGCGACGGGTTCTCTGGTTTGGCGCTTGAGTCCTTTGGAAAGTTGACCACCTGGCTTCAGGGGTTCCCGAAAGATTTCTGGGTGATACCGGGGGTCGGCCCTGACTGGAACCTGGCCGAGCAACAGGCCGAGGTGCTGGCAAAGCGCTACTTTCCCTGCGTCCTCTTTCTGGCCGGCGCAGACCTCGCGGAGCTGGGGCAATGGGAAGTAAGAATTCGATCGCTGCACACGCGCGCGAAGAAGCCACTGGCGCTGGCGCTGCGCAGCCCTGCCGAGCTCGGGCCCGATCCGGACGCGAGCCTGCAGGTCGTGTTGCGGTTGATGCGAGAGGGCGTGTTTCTCTTTGTGTGCTGCAAGGACACCACCGTTGCAGCGTGGGCTGCACGCGTCCTCGATTCGCGGCGGGTGGTCGTCGCGTCCTGAGCGGTCAGGGCCGGGTTTCGGCCGAGCCGATATGAAAGACGAGGCCGACCCACGGACCGTTGAGCGAAAGCGGCTTCGCCACAAAGTCGAGACCCATCGCCTGGAAGGGACGCCCTGCGCTCTCCGGGACGCCAAACAGCCATCCGGTGTCGAGTCCGAATCCAAGACGACTGCGGTTGTAATACGAAACGAGGAGAAACGACAGCGTCGCTGCGGGTGCGAGTCCCGAGTCCTCGTCAAGCACCTCGGACGCACCGGGGACCCTGCGGGTAAGGTTGGTCGAAGACAACGCCGCGCCCAGATCGGTCTCGAACATCCACGTGCGACCAAGCGGTTTTCGCCAGGTGACCCCGCCGCCGACGCGGAACATGGTCAGGTTGAGATCGGCGCCCTGTGCGGGCTTGTCGGCTTTCGAGAATCCCAGGTTGGCAAAGACCGCAAGGTTGGGTTGCAAGATCTTTGCGCCCACAAGCTGCACACCGGCCACGCCCAGGCTGCCCCTGTCACTGAAGGGGACAAACTCTGTGGCGTTCAGGGCATTCCAGCCAACCCGCAATCCGACATGCGCGGGGCCGAGCCACTCCTCAAACGTGGGCGCGGGCTTTGCGCTCTCGGGAGGGCTCTCGGGCCTGGTTTTCTTCATCGACCAGGCGGGCGCAAGGACACCCTTTTGGGGCAAGATCGGTCGCGCGAGACCAAGTTCTGACTCGGCGAGATCGAGGATCACCGACGCGATCCAGCGATCGCGATCGAGCTCGGGATCGGCCTCGGCAAAGAGGCCCTGTTCGATCCGTGTCTCGGGGTTGCGTCTCGCGATCTCGATGGTGTAGTCGAGGCCACGGCAGCGCAGCTTCACGGTCAGGTCCTGCCACGGGGAACCGACGGCTCCGAGCTCGTCGCGCAGCACCTCCTGCACGCGTCCGGTGGCGACAGCGCTGCACCCGAGGTTCAGGACCGCAGGGCCCCGTCGCTCGTCGGCGTATCCGGGGTTAGACGCCAGTATAAACGCAACACAGGCGATGCCGAGCATGCTGCCTGTGTTGCACCTTCCGAGGACCATGGTTACTGATTGACGCCGCTTGCGAGGAAGCCGCCGTCCACGGCGAGCGTCTGACCGGTGACAAAGCCTGCGGCCTCGGAGGCCAGGAAGACGGCTGCACCTGCAAGTTCGCTGACATTGCCAAAGCGCTTCATCGGTGTGCGCAGCTTCAGCTCCTGACCGCGCGGCGTTCCGTCAAGCAGCGCCGCGTTCAGGTCGGTGCGGAACACGCCGGGGGCGATCGCGTTGACGCAAACACCCTTGGTTGCCCACTCCACCGCGAGCGACTTCGTGAGCGACATCACCGCGGCCTTGCTCGCGCCGTAGGCGGCGACCTCGTAGAGCGCCACGAAGCTCGTCAACGAGGCGATGTTGATGATGCGACCGTAGCCACGCTCGAGCATTGGCTTTGCGAAAACCTGACAGGCGCGCAAGGTGCCGGTGAGGTTGCAGTCCATGATCGTATTCCACTCCTCGTCGGACACGTCGAGGCTCGGCGTGCGCTTGGTGCGGCCTGCGCAGTTCACGAGGATGTCAATCTTGCCAAAGGTCGACAGCGCGGTGTCTCGCAGGTGTTCGAGCGAGGCGCGATCGGTCACGTCGGAGGTGATTCGAAGGGTCTGCTTGCCAGCCTTCTCGATCGCTGCGGCGGTCTTCTCGACCTCGTCCTTGCGACGCGAGGTTGCGATGACATTGGCGCCCGCTGCACAAAAACCGTCGACGAGCGCACGACCAATACCGGTCGTACCTCCGACCACAACGGCGACGCGTCCTTCAAGAGAGAGGGGCTGATAGCTCATGAAATTTGTCCTGACGGTTTAGGGTTTGCGGTTCTGCCTGGCGGCGAGTGCACGCGCCTCCATGCGTTCGACGATCTGAGTTTCGTAGTGTGCCCCGTATAGCGTGTTGGCCTCAAGAATACCGGTCGGACTCGTGACGTTGATCTCGGTGAGATAGCCACCGATGACATCGAGTCCGACCAGGAAGAAACCGCGCTCGCGCAGCGTGGGCGCAATCGTGTCGACGATCTTGCGATCATTCGCATCGAGCTCGGTTGCCTGAGGTTTTGCGCCGACATGCAGGTTGCCTCTGGCCTCGTCCGGCGCGGGAACGCGAAGCACAGCGCACAGGGGCTCACCATCCACGAGAACAATGCGCTTGTCACCTTGACGAACGGCAGGCAAATACCGCTGTGCCACCGTCCACCTTCGACCCAGGTTGGTGGCCTGCTCAAGGATGGAACCGGTGTTGGGGTCGCCCTTGCGCACGTGAAAGACGCCAAAACCTCCGGAGGCATCGAGGGGCTTTATCACCATCTCGCCGTTGTTCTGGTCGAGGAACCCGCGCAGGCGGCTGGTCTCTCGTGTGACGATCATGGGCGCGGTGAGCTGCGGGAACTCCAGCACCGCGAGCTTCTCGTTCCACTCGCGCAGTCCGCGCGGATCGTTCAGGACCAGCGTCTGGTTGCGGGCGCGTTCGAGCAACAAGGTTGCGTAGAAGTAGTCCATGTCGAAGGGCGGATCCTTTCGCATGAAGACCAGATCAAACTCGGAGAGCAGCTTGGTCGCCTGCGGCCCGAGCAGATAGTGGTCGCCCTTGATTCGTCGCACAGTCACGGGCCAGGCCGAGGCCGCCGTGTTCTCGTGTTCCAGGCCAAGGTGCTGCGGCTCGCAAAACCAGAGCTCGTGGCCGCGCGCCTGCGACTCCAGCATGACCGCAAAGGTGGTGTCCCCGTCGAGATGGAGCCGCGCCAGCGGATCCATGACAAATAGCATCTTCATGGGAGGCGCAGCCTACCGCACCTCGAGCGGCCGGGGTAAGGGTGGCGTGCGTCTTTACACCCTATTTATCGGGTCGGCAGCAGGTGCTCGATGCCGTGCTTGCGCAGGCGGTAGTAGAGGGTCGAGCGGTTGATGCCAAGGGTTCGTGCGGCGTGCGCGATGTTGCCCTGCGCCCCCTCGACCGCGCTCACGATCTCTGCGCGTTCCTGGTCAGACAGGCGGCGGTACAGCGTTCGGTGGCTCGCGTCCTCCTCGGCCGGTCGCGGGGCTGGCGGGATGGGCGTCAGGTTCGGGCCCGCGTTGGCAGTGCCGAGGGGGGGGTGACCAAGCCTGCGGCCAAAGTCCAGATCGGCGACGGTGATCTCGGCGCCGGTGGCGAGGATGATCGCACGCTCAATCACATTCTCCAGCTCGCGCACGTTGCCAGGCCACGGATACTGGGCGAGCATTCCGAGCGCGTCACCCCGGATGCCCGAGAGCCGCTTGCCGGTTGTCCGGGCGCACTTCTGGATGAAGTGCTCGCACAACATCGGCAGATCTTCGAGTCGATCGCGCAGCGGTGGCAAGGTGACCGTGAAGACGTTCAATCTGTAATACAGATCTTCGCGGAAGGTGCCGTCCGCGACCGCCTTCTCCAGATTGCGATGGGTTGCGGAGATGACCCGAACATCGACCGACACGGTTTCGACGCCGCCCACCCGCTCGAACTCGCGCTCTTGCAACACGCGCAACAGCTTGACCTGAACCTCTGCCGGCAGGTCGCCCACCTCGTCGAGGAACAGGGTGCCGCCGTTGGCGAGCTCAAATCGTCCAGGACGTCGCGCCACCGCGCCGGTGAACGCCCCCTTTTCATGGCCGAAGAGCTCGGACTCAAGCACGCCCGGCGCAAGCGCAGCACAGTTGACCTTGACGAAGGGGCGATCTTCCCTGGGGCTGTTGATGTGGATCGCGCGTGCGACCAGCTCCTTGCCGGTGCCGGTCTCGCCCTGAACCAGAACGGCCGAGCTCGTCGGCGCCACCTGCTCGACCCGACGCAGGACCTCGTCAAGCGAGCCCGACGCGCCCACGATCTCACCGAAGTTGAAGTCGCCGTGGGCTTCACGCGAGAGCATCCCGGCGTACTCCGCGACCTGCGCCTGCAAGCGCGTGTTCTCACGCTTCAGGTGAAAGCGCTCGATGGCCTGACACAGCATGCCGCGCAGCTCCTCGCGAACCCAGGGCTTGGTCACATAGCGGTAGATGTGGCCCAGGTTGATGGCCTCGATGAGGACATCGGTGTCGGTGAAGGCGGTCACGATGATCCCGACCGTATCGGGGTGGTCCGGCCGGACCTTTTGCAACAGCTCAAGTCCGGTCATGCCCGGCATGCGCTGGTCGGTCACGACGACGGCGATGTCCTGCTGTTGCAAGATCGCCAGCGCCTCGGGACCGCTCTGTGCCAGGTGCAGGCTGAACTGCTTTTGAAAATTGAAGCGAAATGCGTCCAGGTTGTCGCGCTCATCGTCAACAACCAACACACCGAATTTTGAGTAGTCGAGGCCCGGAAGCGCCATGGCGCAAAACTAGCACAAAACCGGATTCGCAAGCATTCAGGCAGTGTTAAGGTAGAGAGGATGACCGAACGTCGATACGCCCTGTTGCTGGGAGCGATGGCGTTCGCCGTACACTGCTTTGGGGTCGCGGGTACGCCCTACCTGCTGGATTCCGCGGAGCTTGCGGCCGCGGCCTTCGGCCTCGGGGTGGCCCATCCTCCCGGCGAGCCGCTGGCCCTGCTCTGGGGCAAGCTATGGACGCTCCTGCCGCTCGGCTCGATTGCCTTCAAGGTGGGTCTGTCGCAGTCGGCCGCCACCGGGATCGCGACCTCGCTGGTCTATCGCCTCGCCCACAGGCTCTGCGGGGCGGTCGCCGCCGATCGGCTTGAATCGCCCATTGTGACACGTTTGCTCGGCACTGTTGCCGCCTGCACCTTCGTCTTCTCCCCGGGCATCTGCAGCGCGTCCTTTCGTCCGGAGGTTTACGCCCTCGGCACGGCGCTGGGCCTCGGCGCGCTCGCCCTGGCCATGACAGCCGCCGACCGGGGCGATCCACGATTTGCGTGGGCCGCGGCATTTCTGATCGGACTTGGGATGTGCAACCATCCGCTGGTCGCCGCCGCTGCTGGCATGGGATCGGCCGTCGCGGCCCTCCCGCTCCTGCGAGGTGGCCTGTCGCGCTTGCAGGTGATCCTCGGCTCCGTGGCCTCTGTCCTGCTCGGCTTTGGGGTGTTGCTCTACCTGCCACTGCGGACGATGGCGATCGCTTCGGACACGGCAAAGGGCGCGCTCGACACCATCGTGTGGGGCGACTCGAGGACGGCCTCCGGATTATGGTGGGTGTTGAGCGGTCGTACGTTTACGGACAAGGCCACCATCGTGCATGCGCGCGACCAGACGACGAGCCTGCCGTTTCTCTTCGTCGAGGAGCTGGGAGGCGTTGGCATTCTCCTCGCGCTGATCGGCCTTTACGTGCTGTTGCGCAGGCGTTCGGCCCGCAGCGCAGCCACCGGACCCATCGCAGGGATGGCGTGTGTGATCCTGGGTGCGGCGGTGGTCGGTGGGATCGATCCATCGAATCCTGACATTCGTGGCTATCTGGGCTTCTCGATTGGCATCGGCAGCGCGATGGTCGCGATCGGCGTGCAGTTCGCCATCTGGATCGTTCGACATCCTCGTGGGCGGATGGCAGGTGCTGCGGTCGCGCTGGCGCTGACGATTGGCCTTTCGGGACGCGGTTGGGCGGGCCAAACGTTGCACAATGTCCACGCCGCCGACAGGTTTGCGTTTGGGCTCTTGCACAGCCTGCCGCCGCGGGCGACCTACCTGACGGCCCACTACGAGACGGCATTCCTCATGTCGTATCTGCGCAGTGTCGAGGGGCATCGCCCGGATGTGGCCTGGGTCCACCTTGGGTGGAATCGCGGACCCGGCTATGCGCCACGCGTGGAGGCCACGTTGCCGGAGCTGGCGCCGCTCATGCGAGCGCATCGTCAGGGCCCGCTGTCGCTCGAGCCGGTCGCGCAGCTTTCAACAGAGCGACCTGTGTTTGTTGATCCGGTGATTGACCTTTCGAGGGCGCTGTCCGGCAAGCTGATTCGATACGGCCACATCTGGCGTTTGCCGGTCCGTGACGTGTCGGCGACCTTCGTCGAGGTTCCTCTGGAGATAAGAACCCGGGAGGAGCGCGCCTTCATCGCGTACCACCGCTACTTGAACGCAAAGCTCGCGTGCGAAAACCGTCAGCCCGAGACGAATATGCTCGTGATGGCGCTGCTCGACATCGCTCCCGAGGACGCCACCGCCCGCCTGCTGGCGCGGCGCTGTCTGCGTCGGGAACCGTAATACGGAATCCTCAGAGACCGCTGCTCACTGCGATCGCCACCGCGAGCAGCGTGAACAGCCCCGCATCCCGCCAGATCGTGAGCGCCACGCGTCGGCTTTGTTGTGCAGCCACGTCGTTCGCCCTCGTGGTCGAAAAGTCGTTGTGCTCGAAGGTTCCCATCGCCGCGTGTTTCACGCAGGTGTTGCGCCGTACCTGCAGGACACAAATCGCCGTGGCGAGCACGGGAAAGCCTATCAACGCGCGCACCGCTGGTCCTGCGCCGGTCGCTGCCAACGCAGCGAAGCCCGCAACGCTCACGATCGCTGCCATCCACGCCGCGCCCGTGCGACGGCGTACGCCGGCCGCGCTGATGTTCGGGGTGCAGGATTCAAAGGTCATGGTCATCTGGTCCATATCAAATGGATGCCAGGGGCCTGCCCATCGTGACAGAAAACGGAGACGCTGTCGGGTTAGCGCCGCAACAGGTCGAGGAAGGCATCCCCGTACAGGGACAGCTTCTTGGGCCCGACGCCGCTGATCTCCATCAGCGCCGTTTCCGTGGTCGGTCTTCGGCTGGCCATCTCGCTGAGGGTGGCGTCGTTGAAGATGACGTAGGCCGGCAGCTTCCGCTGTGCCGCGAGGCGACGGCGCAACTGCTTGAGCGCCTCGAAGAGCCCTTCCTCGTCGTGGGTGGACGGCGTCGGATCGGCCGACAGCTCGGGCTCGCCCAGTGCGGCTGCCCTTGCAGGCCCCTTGTCGTCCTTCTTTCGCTTTCGTACCACAGATACCGTTCGGTTGGACTCCACCAGCACGTCGCGTCCCGAGCAGATCGCGCAGGCGGTGCCGCAGGCCGCGATGGTCTCGCCGAAGTGGCTCACCAGCTCTTGCTGTCGGCAGCCAGTGTGTTCGGCCAGCTCAAACATCTCGCGCACCTGGGCCTTCATTCGCGCGACATTGGCCCGATCGCCTTCATCGGCCATGCGATCGTAAGAGGCGACATCGGCCCAGGAGTAGAACAGGATGCAGTCGCTGTTCATGCCGTCGCGGCCGGCGCGACCGATCTCCTGATAGTAGCCCTCGATCGAGCGCGGCATGTCGCGGTGAATGACATACCGGACGTTTGACTTGTCGATGCCCATTCCAAACGCAACCGTCGCGACGACCACATCGACATCATCGTTGCGGAAGCGATCCTGGACCTTGTTGCGCTCCTCGGGTTCCATGCCCGCGTGATACGCCGCAGCCTCGATGCCCTGGTCGCGCAGGAACTCGGCGGTGGATTCGGTGGCCTTGCGGGAGAGGCAGTAGATGATGCCGCTTTGACCCTTGCGGGCCAGGGCAAGCTGCAAGATGCTCTGGCGAACGCTGGCGGACTCGCCACCTTTTCGAATGGCCGAAAGGTGCAGGTTCTTGCGATAGAAACTGCCCCGTACACACAGCGGCGAAGTCATGCCGAGCTGAGCCACGATGTCGCGTGTGACGGTTTCTGTGGCGGTCGCGGTCAGCGCCAGCACGGGCACCTTGAAGCGGCGCTTGAGCCCCTGCAGGTTGCGATACGATGGCCTGAAATCGTGACCCCAGTGGCTGATGCAGTGGGCCTCATCGACGGCGATGAGCCGGATGTCCACACCTTCAAGCGCATAACCCACCGAGGCCTCGAGGCCCTCGGGCGCGGCATAGACGAGCTCCCAGTGTCCACTTCGCAGCCCCTCGATGCGCGCGCGGCGCTCCGCGGGTTCAAGGGTCGAGTTGAGGTAGGTGGCGCGCAGTCCGATGTCATCCATGCCATCCACCTGATCTTTCATCAGCGAGATGAGCGGCGAGAGCACGAGCGTCGTGCCGCCGAGGATGCGGGAGGGGATCTGGTACGTGAGCGACTTGCCCGCGCCGGTTGGCATGATGCCGACGCAATCTCGGCCCGAGATGGCGGCGCGAATGATCTGTTCCTGGCCGGGACGAAACTGGTTGTAGCCGAAGAGCTCGCGCAGCACGCGGCCCGGTGCATCGGGGGCGATGTTCTTCTGGGGCTGGGTCTGCAGCGCCTGGGCGATGGCGCGCAAGGTCGCGATCGCCTCCTCCGAGAACAACTCTGGCCGGGTGCGATAGAGGTTCCGGAAGTGCTGCAGCCGCGCCTGCCAGCCTGCGCGCACCTGCGGATCCCGCGAATCGTCCTCGGCGAACGAGCGCTGCAAACGCTCGAATTCGGGCGGCAACGGGGTAGGGGCGGCGGAGGCGGTCGACACGGAAGTTTGTCGACTGTTTTGACCCGGAGTTGCCCTCAATTTCAAGCTCTGGTTTGGCAGTATTTGAGGTGCCGGGGCGGCGGGCGGCCCCCGTGGGTCCGACTTGAGATTTTCGCTGTGAAGACCGACACTTGGGGGATGAAATCATCCGTGTGGCTTGCAGCAATCCTGGGCTATCTCGTCTTTGCGGCTGGTTGCGGCAAAGACGAAGACGAGGCAATCAAGCGGGGCGTCGGTGCAGAATGCACGACGGACACCGACTGCACCGAGAAAGGGCAGCGCTGTCTATCCTTCAAGGGTGGTTATTGCGGCATCGCGGGCTGCAAGGCGGACAGCGAATGTCCCACAGGCTCGGCCTGTGTGGCGCACGACAACGGGATGAACTATTGCTTCTTGCTCTGCGCCGAGAAGGTCGATTGCAATGTGAATCGCTCGGTCGCCAATGAGAGCAATTGCGTTGGCAGCATCACCTTTGTCGAGGGGAAGAAGGAAGCCAAGGCCTGCGAGCCGCCGTCGAGCAAGTAGCGGGTCGAGCACAGGTATTCGTGTCACAACGTCGACGGCCGAGTGGGCCTTCGATCACGCGTTACATAAAATGGGGCAAGCAACCCAGGCGGTCGCGCCGAACATCAAGAGCGCAAAGCCCCGCCGCAGGGAGGGCGTGGCGAGTCGTTCCGCCAGGACGCCTCCGAGCAGGGCGCCGAACATGGCCGCCGTTGACGCTGAAACGGCGACGTTGAACGCCACCGGCTGGGTGTCGACTTGCGCGATGAAGCCCGCCATCGCGTTCAGCAGGATGACAAGCAACGAGGTCCCGCTGGCGGTTTGCTGAGACATGCCGCGCAAGCGCATCAACAGGGGAACGAGGAGAAATCCGCCGCCTGCCCCGACGAGGCCGGTCAGCGCACCCGCGACGAGGCCTCCGAGCAACATCCATGCAACGCCGCCTGGCATCGGATTCGCGGCGGACGCCTCGGTTCTCCGATCGCGCCACATCGAGACCCCGGCTGCGATCATGGCTGCAGCAAAGACGAGCATCAGCACCTGTGTGTCGATTCGACCCGACAGACGACCACCGAGCCACGCCCCGGTGGTCGAGGCAGAGAGCAGCAAGAGGGCAGAGCGCCAGCAGATCTGATGCGCGCGTATCCGCGGCATGAGCCCGGCGCCTGCCGTCAACCCGACCACAAGCAACGACATCGGGATCGCCTCACGTGCGCTCAACCCGAAGGCA
>Ga0169931_10009537_pt1 | contig 13980 bp, 25 predicted proteins | sample Kivu_15m_20L_FD_129675 | JGI IMG/M metagenome (GOLD analysis project Ga0169931, IMG submission 129675) | Freshwater microbial communities from Lake Kivu, Western Province, Rwanda to study Microbial Dark Matter (Phase II) - Kivu_15m_20L... | ecosystem: Environmental > Aquatic > Freshwater > Lake...
CAGTGTTTGGCGCACTAGCGCCACCCTGCAATATGTACCGGCTCGTTTTTTCTCAGCCTTGAACTCGTCCATTAGCCCCATTGGTGCCCCCTATCAGTTGGTGCACTACTTTGGTGTAGCGCGGAACTCCCGGTCAAGGATTTCGGCGTTGCAGTTAGGCGACACCTCGACATGCAACCAGTTTGCCCATGACTCGCCGCCATACATCACAGCGCCCTTGGGCAGGTCACGCCATGCGAGCCGGTCGCACCGCCATGCCCTGCCGTAGGCGCGACGCAACGGCCCCCGGTATGCGTAGTCCACGATCAACTCGATGCCGTACAGCCCTGCCAGCGTTTGCATGGCGCGTTTGCGCGCCTTGGCGGTGGGGAACCGCAGGTCAACCGCCCGATAATCCGCATGCACTGATTTGACCTCTGGCTTGCCGCGCATGTCACGGTCGGCGTAGGTGCCGAGGGACACCGCTTTCCAACGTGCTCGAGCCAGCGTCGCCAGCTGCTCCACAGCCTTGCCGTCCGACTTCACACCTGTCGGGCCGGTGTACTTACGCATCATCGCGATAGCCCACAATCGGTTTTACTGTTTCACGTTTGGCAGCTGACATGGTGTTGCCGACCGCGTAGCCGACGATGAGGCCGGCGAGACCGTTGAACGATGCCTGGTCCATTTTCTCGAGCGCGCGTAGCACCGTTATGCAAATCAGCGCGACCATGGCGATGGTGGCTTTGGATGGGTTGGCGATCTTCATGGCTAGTTTCTGTACCCGTACACGCTGACAGTTCCCGACAGGGTGGCGGTGCTGTTGCGCACTAACTCGAACCCAGTTAAGACAGTGGTTAGGTTGAAAAGGCCTGAGAACTCTACGGTGTAAACGCCGGTGGTGCTGTCCGTGCGTGTGAACTTGCCTGCTGCTCGAGTGTATTTCCCCGACACATTTGGTTGGAAGATGTCAATGTACCCAGATGCGCCTGCGGCTGCCGTGCTTGACTGCACTAAATACGTTGGAAACCAGGTGCTTGACGCGCCTCCCCCTACCGTCACGCCGGTCACCGTCGCCCCATTTGACTCCAATCGTTGGGTCACATAGTTGCTGCCTGAGAGAATGCCGGAGGTGTCACGCACCCTCAGGAAGTGATTCTCTGACACGGTGGCTGTCCACTCATCAAACACGATCCGATAGTTCGTATACGAACTACTGAACACGTCAGTAAACGGCACCGTGGTTTGTGCCGAAAATGTTGTGGTGCTGATTTTCCACATGCCGACAGCGTTCATGTCCGACTCTGTGAGAACATCACCAACTGCGAACGACGGATAAGTCATAACTACCAACCTAACTTGTTCGTATCTAATTTTCCGAACACGGCATTATCCAACAACAAAAACTGTACGGCAGCTTCAGGCAACAAATACAAGGTTGCTCGAGTCTGTTGCGGATCACCCGACACCGCAAAACCAATCGCGCGACACGTCAACGTTGTGCCACGAAACTTGATCGACAATGGACGAATCGCGTTGCCGTAAAAAATTGCGTCTAACACATCGGGAATTGTTTGCCCGTTCACCAAAAACGACATTGCGGACGGTGCCGACGACAAAGCTGCCAATATGTTTTGGACGAACCCTGCCAGGTTGCTCGCGTCCGTAGTGTTTTGGTTGTATGTATTTACCGTGTACGAAAATGTCCCAGTCCCTGACTGTTGTGCAGCTAAACCCACTGGTTCAACAATCACATTGTTAGAATAATTTTGGGCAAAGTTATTGAATTGCAGCTGGTTGTATTTCAATCCTGTGCCGTCATCAGCAAACGTCGCAAACGATGATTGTTGCAACCAATACGTGCGGGATTTCCACACAATCTCGCTGATCTGACCCTCGAGCCACGCAAAATCAGTGTTTGCTAATTGGTTCATAACCTGCGACGCATTCGATCCCGTCACTGTGTTTGCGGAAACATTCACTGATGTTCCAAATTCGGTCAACGACAACCCAACGTTGCTGACGACTGTTGTTGCAGCTGCGTTTGCTGTAACGCCTCCGGTCCAACTGGTTGTCGGCAGGAGAGCCCTACCTACTGTTGCTAGTGAATCTTCTAAATACAGCGTCCACGTGTCTTGATTGGCAGTAATGCCGTATTGCAGTTGCAAATCTGCAACGCGAAAAAAAAACGATCGCCCTTCATTGCCGCCCGTTTTGGGAACGCGTAGCGTCAAACGCACAATGTCCCCAATGTTCAACGACGGCAACAATGACGGTTTGATTCCTTGAACAGTGGCCGTACCCGCGACAAACTGATCGGTGATGTTGCGTTTGCCACGGTTCATAGTGAACGTCTGTATTGGGCTATCAAACAACACATAACTAAGCCCAACTAGTTTCCCCGCCTCCAAATATGGAGCACCAGTAGGATCAGCCATTAGAACGACACCGCCACCGGCAACGCACCGTTCTGTCGATACCAGCGCGTCAACGCATCGACCACCGCTTGCGGGTCGCCGCCGTGCACATTGATCGTCACACCGCCGCCGCTAGTCATCGAGCCGAGACGGTTGAGCGGGATCACAGCCTCCGGGCCTGCTTCGCCGATCACAGCAAGAGTGGCGCTGTTCACGATGCCGCCGTCTGCCATCATCGGGACGCTTGAGCCGCGGCCACCACCTGCGGACTCGCCGATGCGGCCAAAGCCAACCTGCGGAATGTAGGGAATGTCCTTCCCGGGCTTGATGATGTTCATTCCCCGGATGATGAGGTTCGCGGTCTTGATCCATGCGTTCGCGACCGTCTCAAAGTATGTCAACACTCCATTGACGACAGTCTTCACGACATTACGGAAGCCCTCAAAGCGTTGATACGCGACCGCGATCGCGGTGATAAGCGCACCGATCCCGAGCGCCACCAATGCAAATGGGTTGAGACTCATCGCGACATTCAGCGCGATCACTGCGGCCGCAGTAGCGCCGATCCCGATTGTGAGGGCTTTCAGGAGACCTGGGTTTTCCTGTGCCCACTTTGAGAACGCAGCAAGTTTTGGCGCAAGCCCGTCGATGACCGGGAGCATCATCTCGCCGAATGTGTCCGACACGCCCGCGACTGCGAACTTCATTTTGTCAAACGATGACGCGGACTCGGCCGCGGTGTTGCCGACCTGCTTCTCGATCGCGGCCAAAACCATGTCCTGCGCCTCGAGCAGTTTCCCTGACTCCGTTAGGGCCTTGATCTTTTCCTTCTCCTGTTCGGTGAAGGTGACACCCGACTTTGCGAGCGCCGCGATGCCCTTGATCGGGTTGTCAAGCGCCTTACCGAGTTGGACAGCGTTTCCTTCGGCGGTGCCGAACCCCGCCGCGGCCATGTTCAGCGCGGCCATCGTGGCCCGATCAAACGCCCCTCCGGCTTTGTTGACTGTCTTAGTGAGACCTGCAAAGGTTGCGAGTTTGGTCTGTGTCGCTTTGATCACATCAGCGTCGACTGCGATCGTCTTCTCGAGTTCTTCAGCGTAGGCGGCGACCCGTTCTGTCTGCTGAGCGTAGCCCATCGACTCAAGCACTGAGCCTAGGCGCTGGTTAGCGCGGCGAGCGTCTTCGGCTCCCTTCGCCGCGCCTATTAGCCCTGCGAACATACCGCCGAGCGCGGCTGTGGCGGGAACCGCGGCCTTCTTGATTGCGTACCCGGCCTTAGCACCAGCACCCTCAAGTTGCTTGAACTCCTGCCGAGCCTTTCTGATACCGGAGCCGTCGAACTCGCTGATAATGGGGATTGAAATAGCCATCAGCGCAGCTCCCGATTCACACGGTCGACGGTATCAAGCACCAGCCTCAACATTTTCGTTTCAATCGCATTCCGTTTGCGAAACACTGCAGGGCCGAGGACACGGGTGCGCCCAGGTGCCAACGCGCCGAGCGCCGCACCCAACGCATTCGGGTTCTTGCGTCCAGCCGACTCAAACACTGCCGCACCGGGCTCGGTTTGCTGAATCTGAATAACCGCGACCGTGTTGCGTCCAGCGTCAACTTTCAGTTTCACACCGCGACGCGCTCGAGCACGGTCATACGGGAACACACGCCGGCCGTTAGGTGACCAGTTCCGTGCCATACCCGACAACGGCATGTCGGGATATCCGGCTTGTGCCTCACTGATCGCCGGTTGCGCAATCTCTTTTGCTTGCGCTGTGAACACCTTGCGCAGCCCCGGCTCCAGTTTGTTGAGAGCGCGGATCGCGTCACGCACCCCCACAACCTCGGTTCTAACGCTTGCTGGCACTTCGGACTTTCTTTCTTGACTCGTTGATCACATCGATCACCGTTGCTAGTTCCAGCGAGTCAAACGGAACGCTCGGCGGCCAGTAGCCCGTTTCTACGAGCACAACCGCTAGAGCGCGTCCGAATGACCCGCTTCGATAGGGTTTGCAGACTCGGTGTCCACGATTTCAATGCCTTGCACCGACTTGATGAAGTCATCAAACACGGGGCTGACCGTGATCTCCTGCTGCTTGCAACACTCATAGGCGAGGTATGCGAGGTGCTCCACCGCGATACCGTTCGCCAGTTCCGATGCGCGAATCTTGAATTTGCGCTCGAGACCGACGATCGTGAACAGGTTGGTGCGCACCGTGAACGGTGCACCGTCAACCGGCGTGACTTTGAGTGTGATCTGCATTGGTTCCCCCTAACAAGGATCAAGCGACAGTTTCGCTGTAGGTGCCACCCGTAAAAGTCAACTCGATCGTCGACAATTCGCCGACCGTCGAATCGAGCACGGGCAGTTCCTCAAGGTAGCAGTTCTGCATTGTGTGCAGCGGGCTAGTCGGGCTGTTTGCGCCTGATCCCGGCTTCATCGTGACAGTGGTGCGGGTGCCGACCAGTGACTTCAGTGTTGCGTACACCTCGGCTGCGCCGTAGGTCATAAACAGGGTCATCGTCGTGGTGTTGTTTGCAAGCCCCGCGGTGTAGGTGCGGGAAGTCTCGCCAAAACTGGTCTGGTCGATGCTCTCGAGCGTGCGCACCATTGAGGCCGCAGTGCAGAACCCGGTCAACGCGACAGCGTTCACCGTCACGACAGGGTTTGCGAGGTATGTGCTGGTTGCCATTGGTCAGTCCTCCGACTTGGTTTTGTTGTTGTGCTTTTCAGCCTTGATGAATCCACCCTCGACGAGGGCTTCAATGTTGATGCCTTCAGCCGGGATGAACTCATCCCCCGGCGTGCCGACCAGTTCCGAAACGATTGTGTATTTCATTGGTTCCTAGTTGCGGTGAACCGCGATAGCGACCGTCAGGTCATAGGTTGGTAGGTCTTGACCGCCGATTGTGGCGAGTCCGGGACGCAGATCAGTGACCGCGATGCTTGACCCCATGATCGTGTCGGCAATCGACATGAGGTAATCGCCTGCGTCCTGATTGCCGGGCGGCGGTGCAAGGATGCGCAAACGCACCTCCATGTCGCCGACATTGTAGTTGAACGCGTCCACCGTGGGCAGGTCGATCAGCACCGACAACGGACGCGCGTTGCGCGGGTCAGTGACGGGCTTCAACCCGAGCGCGGTCAGACTTGTTTTCAGTGTGTTCACTGCGTGCACCAATATCCCCGTGGCAGGCATCACGCAACCTGGCTGCGGTTGATGCCGAGCAGCTGCATGATGCGCCCCATTGAGAGGTTGGGCACTGCGCCGACTGCTATAGCGTCAAACGATGCAAACGAATCCACTGCGCCGCGTTCGCGGTACAGCGTCGCCGCATACATGATCGTTCCCAGTTTCACATCGGCGCTCGGCACCGTGGTCAGGCTGTCGGTGTATCCAGCCTGCTCACGCTTGCGAAAACACCACGCGTTTGCTGCTTGACGGCAGGTGGTGATGAACGCAGTGTCGTTTGCGGTCGCTGAGTCAATGCCGAGCCATGCGGTCACATCCGCGTCCGCGATCCAAGTGCATGACTCCGTGATCGTGACAGTGCCCGATGCGGCTTCATACTCGAGGTCGTCGCCGTTGTGCGCGTACAGGATTTGATTCTCGCGGGACTGCGAGTAATCAAAAGTCAGATACCCGTACTCGTCTTTGCCGGTGAAGTAGTACGGCTCACGCGAAATGACGGTGTATGTCCCGTCAAAGTTTGCGTGCACCGACGCAACGACGATTGTGTCGCCGGTCTCCACATTCACGGGGGTTGTAAGGGTCTGCACAGCGCACACATTGTCGGCTCGCCGACGATGCGTGACCGTGAATACCGCCATGACAGACCCTTACTTCCCGTGCTCGCTAGATCAGGACGCGACGCGCTTGACGAACTTGGTTGCGTCGATCATCAGCGTTGCGAGGTAGCCCCGGAACGCGATCGTGCGCGACAACGAACCGTCGTTTGCTTCGGCCTGAATTGCGCCCTTCTGCTGCTCGAAAATCTCGAACCCGTCGGGAACACCGACAATGGCGGTGTCGGTTGCAAAGTGGCGGTCAACCACGACAGTGAGGCCGAACGCGTTCAGCGACGACGAGCCTGCCGAGATGGTGCCGAGCGCGTTCATCGGGCCGATGTTCGGAAACAGCGGTCGTCCTGCGTCATCCACCAGCGAGCCGAGCGCGGCCCAGTAGTTCGGCGACAGGAACAGGTGCGTCGGCAGGTGACCCGTGCTGTTGGTGAGGATCTCCTGCGCGGCTCCGTAGATGAAGGTGATCCACTCGGCAGCGTCGGCGGTGTTAGCAAGCACCTCGGTTTGCGAGGTGCCGGCGAGCAGCGCGTCAGCGGCGACATTGTCGGTCTCGTTCGCGTAGACGCGTGCCATGTCGTCAAGCAGCAGCCCGATGACCTCCGGCGACGACCAATCAATCGATTCCTCAGACACCTTTACATAGCCGCCATAGACAGCCTTGGTGACCTGCTCATCGGAGATGACAAAGGTGCCCTGATCAAGTGCGCTGTTTTCACCGTTGGACAGACCGATCGTGGTGTGCGTCGTGACCTTAGGACGGATGAACACCTTGCCAGCGGCAGGCATTGCCTTGGTGCCGATTGCGTCGATCACCGGGCGGTAGCCACGCAGATTGTTGTACACCTGCTGCGTCCAGATTTCCGGGACCACACCGTCAAGATCGCTGGTGAGCACATTCGGGGCGGCGGCACGGACACGGGCGTTGAACTCGGCCCACTCAGCCCCGCCCTGCAAAAACTTGCTCATGTACTCGCCGAGGCTCGGCAACTTGAACTCGGGACGCGCAGCCGCGTAGATCGGTGCGGTTGGCACAACGGAAGCCGGTGCCTCGGCCTTGATTTCCTCGCTCATTGGTTCCTCCTCAGGAATTGCGGGGGTTTCTTCTGCATCGTCAGCATCGGAAGTCGATGCAGCGATCTCGGTGATCACAGCCTGCGAAAACGCGGGGACTGCGACCAGCGACAACTCAACAAGGTCAGCGGCGGTGACGACCATAACGCCTTGCTTGTCGTACTTGTACTTGGTGGGGTTCGCGCCAACCGACACGGAATCGTAGGCACCTGCCTTCACCAATTCGATTGCGTCACGGGCGGCGGCAGTGTTCGCAAATGTTGCGACGAACTCAAGGCCGTCCTCGCCGTCGGTGACCTCGACCGTGCCACGCAGTTGCGTCAGGTCGTGGTTCTCCACCAGTTTCGCCTTCTTTGCGGTGGTGTCAAACGCGCCACGCTGGAATTTGACGCGGGTGCCGTCCATGACGGTTGCGGTCACATCCCACGGCACCGCAATCCCGCCGATACGGGCCGGCCGATCGTCATCACCGGCTTCGGCGATGATCAGGTCAGGGTTTGCGTTGAAACGGATCACAGTGAATTGTCCTCCATATCGGTCACATCAGGTTCCACTAGCACTTCCGACACATCGGACGGCTCCAGCCAGTGCTCCACATCGAACTCCACGAACCGTCCGCGCGGCAACACATTGTCCATGCTCAAGGTTTGTTCAATGCAGTCAATGTATGGGCGTGCACCGAACAGATACAAGTCTTTGCGTGCCTGCTCCGGTGTCTGATACGCGTACGACCCCACATCGATGCCAAGCAGGTATGGCGGCACCGACGCGATACGCGACAACTCGAGCGCTTGATACTTGCGTTGGTCAGCGATCATCTCCATTGGATCGGTGTTGAACTCCTTGAACTCCACATAGTCGTTCAGTGCGCCGATTGCGTTGGCTTTACGGGCTTGCGCCCACGCAGCTGCGAGGTCGCCTAACTCGTCGCCGGTCATGGTTTCGCCACCCCGCTGTTGCAGGTAGCCAGGAACCGTCTCGAGTGATGCGTAGCGGTCTGCTGCCTGATCGAGGTGGGTGGCGATGTTGATTGAGCGCCAACCTGAGTACAGCAACCCGATGATCGGCGACAGAAACACGATGCAGTTGTTGCGCTCAAGCATTTGCCCGTTAAACTCGATCTCGTCGGGTTGCCCGTAGTACTGCGGCCCCGTCATGTTCGGGAATGTGATCGACGACATGGGCAGCCAAGTCATTGACGCGGGGAACCCGGTTGAGTAGCGGGTGGTCACATACGCGACAGCGGCCCCGTACAGGTACAGGTCAGTGAACACCTGCGCAAAAAAGAAGTTGCGCGTCACATTCGGGTCGGGACGATCCATCCACGACTCGTTCGGCACATAGATTTCCTCGTACTTCTCGCCAGTCCATTGGCGGGTGTACTGCTTCAATTCGAGCGCACCAATCATCGACGCGATCAGATCATGCGATCGGGAGACTGTCGGGTTGGACATGGCGACCAACTCGTTGCGGCTGGTGGTGTAGGTGATGAAGTTGCCGACCGTGGATGCGCCAGCGGCGGCCTTGACTTCAGCCATGCCGATTGAGGGAGCGCGACGACGCGAGAAGATACCCACCGCTGAGCATTATACACGGGGGTGTAACAAACACAATACCTAGTTAGCGTGCCGACCCCATTAATGCCTTGCCGGTGCGCATCGGTCGGGCGCACATCGCAGCTGCGGCGACCATGGCCCGTGCACACTCGATCGGCCCCGGCGACTTTTGCGACGACAACACGACCGCACCCTGCGCTCGAGCCAGCACAGCCCGGTTCACATGCTCGGCAAGCATTTGTTCGCCGGTGTGCACCAGCCGCCCCTCACGGATCATGTTCAACACTAGCCCAGTGTGCTTCAACAATTCGCCGTAACCCCATGTTGTGGTGCGTCGACGCAACGCCTCGGGCGTCATAATCTCGAGCGATGCTCCGATCGCTAGTTGCAGTTTCGGATCAGCCGCCAGCCGTGCCTCAATTTCCCGCCACATTGCAAACGATGAGTCGGCGACAAACTCCACCGATGCAACAACCCGATCACCGGCGACCCGGCACCGCACCCCCACATACTTTGACTCGTCCACTGCGGCATCGACCGCTAGCACCCCACCCGAATCGGTGATCGGGTCGACGCGGCGGTCATCCCACAACCCCGGCGGTATCCACGCGTTCGCGCTCGACACCCACAAGTTCAAGTGCGCCCGTAGGAACGCCCCACGATCAGGTGTCTCAGCCGCCGCCTTCAGGCCGTCCACAGTGATCGTATGCCCAAGCGCCGGGTTAGCCCACATCCAATTAGCCGGATCGTCAGGGTTGACTCCCGGCGGCATCGACCACTCCGCAAAGTACAAACTGGATTTCGTGCCAGCGTCGATCGCCGCCAACGCCTGCTCCCGCAACCGCAACATGACTGCCGAACCCTCATCACCAGCCGTTGACCACGACGACATCAGCGGCGACCACTGCGCAATCTGCGACGGACGCAACGCATCAAAGTAAGTGTCCTGGCTGATATTCCACAACTCGTCCACCACGATCAGCGTCGGCGACATTCCATGCAGACCCGGCACAGCCGCGCGCACCTCCCAAGTCGACCCGTCAGGCATCGTCACCTTGTTACGCCCGTAACTCCACACAACCTTTGCGCCCATAGCCTCGAGGTACGGGGCAAGTTCAGTAAAGATCGCAACCGCTCGATCCAGTTTGTTTGCCACCGACAACACATGGACAGGTTCCCCACGGTGCGCAGCCCACCGCGTCAACGCCCACCCAATCAACGCAGTCAACGCAACCGACTTGCCGTTCTGCCGGGCTGTCGACACCAACGATTCCCGATGCAGCAACACAGGACGACCACGATCATCGCGCCGGTACTGCAACTGCCCCTCAACAGCCAACTGCTGCCACGGAAACAACGCACGCCCCATAACAGCCTCCGAAAACTCGGCGACCTCCCCCCCGAAAGACTCGTACCCACCGCCAGCGCTAACCAGTCTCGGCGCGATCAACCCGCTCGAGCCTTCTTCAGACGCAGCCAGCCTAAAGCCCGACCGAACCGGTTCGGTTTCCGATAAGACGGAAGAAGGGGTCGGGGGCAATAATTGTTCAGTAAAAAAATTCGGATTTTCGTTTTGATTTTCGGTTTTGCCTGCTAGTGCGCGTTGCCGGGCTTGTTGTTGTTGTGCGCGTTTGTTGTTGAGGTATCGAGCGCCTGCTGCGCTGTTGCATCGTTGGTGGGCTGGTCTGAGGTTGTGTAGGTCGTCGGTGCCGCCTGCGTCGTGGGGGATGATGTGGTCGGCGGTGTCGGCTCCGGGCCTGCCGCATAGTGCGCAGTTGGGTGCGCCTTCGAGGATGATTGCTCGGTTGGCTCGGTATGTCGGGTTTGATGTTCTTTTGGGCATGGTGTTTCCCCCCTTTGCGCTTCACCCCCCAAGGGGTTCGCGCCTCGCGTCGCCGTAACAGTCTGTGGTGTCTTCCCCCCGCATTTCAACCCTGTCGGGTTCGGCTGCCGTTCTTCGTGACTGAGACCTTCACCGTTCGCATTTGTGTCGTTTGGACGCTGCTCGAGCCGCTCCCGATCGTGTCGGGGCATGGCTCGTCTACCCTCGTTCCCGAGTGTTCTACCGGCACAGTGCAACCCCATACGCGGCCTTGGGTGTGTTCAGTTGTAGCGGGAGGCTAGGGCAGCAACATGATGCCTAGGCACACGACGAGCACTGATCCGATCATGTACAAGTCCACCCAATTCACAGCAACCTCTGCAGCATCTTGACCAGCATCTCAAACGGCATGATCGCATACCACTGGTCAGGTTTGCCATGCCCCCGGCGTTTCGCCACCACCGACCCATACTCTGCGTCGTCGTTGTCGATCTCACGCATCAACTCGTTCAGCCAGCCAGCCAAGTCCAATGCGGCATGGTTCTTCACCTCGAGCACTGTGTACGGCAGACCGGCGATGTCGCCGCGGTCGTTCTTGCCCTCGAGTGCGCGGCGTTCCGCATCGGGGAACCCGTTTGCACGCAGGTAGTCGACGACAGCCCGTTCAGCCATTGTGCCTTTAGCCTTCGCGCGACTCACGCAACACCTCTAACTCAGCCTTCAACTGTCGAATCTGTCGCATCAGGTCGTTCACTTCTGTGACCAGTTGCCCAATGATCGCAACTTGGCGTTGGTATTCGCTTGGCGGCCATTGGGTGCGCTCGAGCGCGTTCGGTGCGTCATGCCCGACCATCAGAAATCGCTCCGAATAGACGCCCCGATCAACATGCCTGCCAAGAACACGACCGCGTAACTGATCACAATTACAACTTCACTCATTAGAACGCTTCCTCCTTGCACTCGCCGTCCTTGTGCATCGTTTTCCAACCCGACCCGTCGTTCGTGGCCAGGCCGTCACCGACCTCGACCTTCGCATGACATTTGATGCAGGTGCCCTTCATCTTGTTGGTGATCGTTTTGGTGCCGGTGAATTGGCGCACCACACCGCTCTCGGTGCCAGCCGACGACCGTGCAACCTTCGCCATTTCCTCACGCGACGGGCGTTTGTTGAAGTCGCTGCCTGCCATGCCAGCGTTAGCGAGTGCGCGACCAACCGCCGATGTTTCACAATTCTCGACATGACTTGTGCGGTTGACATTCCCCTGTCCCCTGATTTCCTCGGCCCAGCCCGTGGCGATGCACACATCACCGATCCATAGTTCGGCGCGGAACACTGCCACATCGGGCAAGTAGTGCACCAGGTCGGTGATGACGCGTCCGTCGGGATGCGCCTTCAGCCACCTGTCGAGTCGTTCCGATACCGGCTCGTAGTTCTCAAGCATCGCCGTGGCTCCACATCTCCTGCCGATAGTACGACCATATGCCTGCGTCGTCCTGGCGTGTGTGTTGGGCGATCACCTCGAGCCGGTGCGCAGCTGCGGCAAGCACCTGCCAGCACGGGTCTTCGGTCAGTTCAGCGTCGACTGCCATTGCGCGCAGCAGGCTTGCCAGTTTGCTGTCGGTGTACTCAGGCATCGTAAACCTGCCATGCCACTAGCGACGGGATGCACGGGTTGCGCAATTCCTCGAGATCAAACGCCATTGCGCGACCCATTTTCTTGAGGCCCTCGATCGTCAACTGTGCGTGCTCGAGCGCAGCCTTGTAAAACACCAGTTCGGACTCCATGCAGCCGGGGCATGACCCGCACTGTGGGCACTCTGCATGCAGCACATTCATGACTTGGCGCTCGCATCGTCGTGCCACGGCTCCACCCACACATGCACGATCGCACGCAACAGATCCGACATGCGGTTGAAGTCGGACTCGTTCAGTGCGCGTTTCAGTGCACGGTAGTCGTCAACTGGTAGCCGTACCGCCACCGTGTAGTTGTCTCCTCTTGGCATTTGCTAACCCCCTATGGTTGCTTTCCAGTGCCGTAAACCCCCGTTTGCGTAGAGGTATGCGGCGACTCGTACATTACACGACGGGTCCGTCAATGCGAGCACCACATCCTTTTTTCGGCAGGTGCGTCGGGTGACGGTGGCCCAGCTGCCCTGAATCTGCAACAGGCCCACATCGGGTCGGCCCGTGTACCGGGGCTTCGACACTGACTTCGGGTTGCAGCGTGATTCGCGGTAGGCAATCTTAGAGAACGTTTTGACCGGCAACCCGTAGTGCGCAAACAACCGTTCCCATTGTGGGCATGCGTCAACCGGCTTGGCGGTCGCGGTAGGCGCGTAGCAGATGCCTGCAAACGCTATGGCGGTGACCAGCACCGCACGCCTAAGCAACCCGGTGCACCTCAGTCATTGGCCCCCATGAGTCACCGAAATGCGCACGTTCGCAAATGATGATGCTCTCAATCAGGCCGGTCGTCGTGTCCGTGAAAACCTCGACGCGGGTTCTTTTGTCGTCCGACACATAGGTTGCCCACCCACGCACGGTCAGCGGCGCAATCATTTAGGCACCTTGACCGTTGGACGGGTGGATGCGCTTGGAGCGTTCGCGCAGTTCTCGATCATCGTCACCAGCCTCCACAGCTGCTCGATCTCGCGCTGGTCGTGGGTCACGACGCGTCGCAGGAAATGGGATAACCACAGCAAGTCGTTTTTGGTCATCGGGTGAGGGTAGCACCGGGGTCTCCTTCCGTTTCCGTCGACGGTAACAACGTCACGCAAACGGTGCAAGCATCCCTAGTGCCCCCGGCCCGGAAAGGAGACCACAGGCCGGGGGCTGCGCCTAGGGGGAGACGCGATCTAGGACTCTAACCGTGGGATCGCCATGCTAGCAAGAGTTCGCACCATGCTAACCGGAATATGCAACACGTGATCCACCATGTCGTCAGGTGTGAGCGATTGCGCAATCGTCACATGGTCAGCTTTGCCGCCCAGGTCGACGGGGATCAGCCACCCGCACGACTTGACGAGGTACTCACCGGCGCGGTCCAAATCCTCAAGCGGTGTCCACTGCTCAACATCAGCGTGAGCGTCGGCCCATACCACAACGACCGCTGTTAGTCCAGCCATACCTTGTACGCGGCTGTGACCCGGCCACGCTCGGGATCGACAAAGTGCAGGCGCTGTGACGGGGTTGCCGACGCAGCCAGCATCACCCCTGCATAGCGGTTGTCTGACTCGGTGGAGCCGGTTTGATACACGCTCCCCAACCCGTTCGGCAGGGGCCATTCAGCGTGGGTGTGGTAGTGCCCCACATAGCAGTCACGGAACGCCCAAGGG
>Ga0169931_10009538_pt1 | contig 13979 bp, 7 predicted proteins | sample Kivu_15m_20L_FD_129675 | JGI IMG/M metagenome (GOLD analysis project Ga0169931, IMG submission 129675) | Freshwater microbial communities from Lake Kivu, Western Province, Rwanda to study Microbial Dark Matter (Phase II) - Kivu_15m_20L... | ecosystem: Environmental > Aquatic > Freshwater > Lake ...
AATAAATAGTTAATTTATCTCTCATAAGAGACAAAATAAGTCTTTTTTATCTCGTACAGGAGATAAAAAGCTCATTTTTGTTTTGGGGAGTGAAAAACCCGAACAAAGCCTGTCTTGTAACAAACAGCGAAATCACCCTTTTGAAGAATAGCAGTAGAGGCTGTAAATGATTTCTTCCCAGATTTCTGAAAATTCTCCCTATCTTTGATATTACAGCAAAGACATATGGGCTACATTTCAGATAAAACCATACAGCAAATTCAGGATTACGCCAAAATTGAAGAGGTGGTGGGCGACTACGTCCAGTTGAGAAAACGTGGGGTAAATATGATTGGACTTTGCCCCTTTCATAATGAAAAAACACCCTCTTTCAATGTATCACCCGTAAAAAATATCTTTAAGTGTTTTGGATGCGGGGAAGGAGGAAATTCCATTCAGTTTGTTATGAAAGTGGAACAATTGTCTTATGTCGAAGCTTTGAGACAACTGGCTGCCAAGTATAATATTGAAGTGGAAGAGATCGCGCAGAATAGCGAGCAAATGGAAAAACAACAGGAGGCAGATAGCCTTTATATTGTAAATGCATTCGCGCAGGAGCATTTTGCTACAAATCTATTTGAAACAGATTATGGTAAAAGTATCGGACTAACCTATTTTAAAAGTCGTGGACTTCTGGAAGATACCATCAGGAAATTTGGATTGGGATATGCCGACGGAAGTCAGAGTGATTTGGCTATGGAAGCTCAAAAAAAAGGATACCAGGCAAATCTGATGCAAAAAGCCGGATTACTGAATACCAGTCAGAAAGATTTTTTCAGACAAAGGGTAATGTTCCCTGTTCACAATCTGTCAGGAAAGGTCCTGGGTTTTGGAGGCAGAACCCTCAGTGAAGACAAAAAACAACCCAAGTATCTCAATACTCCGGAATCGGAAATTTACCTGAAAAGTAAAATTCTCTACGGCATGCATCAAGCCAAAAAAATGATGATTTCCGAGGATAATTGTCTGATGGTAGAAGGCTACATGGATGTAATTACCCTGCACCAGGCTGGAATTGAGCATGTGGTAGCTTCTTCTGGTACCTCTCTCACAACGGGACAATTGCAGTTGGTTCAAAGATTTACTTCCAATATTACTATTCTCTATGATGGGGATGCTGCCGGAATTAAAGCAGCCTTGCGTGGGTTGGATTTGGTTCTGGAGCAGGACATGAATGTCAGAATTGTTCTTATACCAGACGGAGATGACCCGGATTCTTTTCTGAGAAAAGTGGGCGTACAGGCCTTCAAAGATTTTATAAAAAAGGAGGCTGCCGACTTTATTCATTTCAAAGCCAAGCAGTTATTGAAGGATGCATCCTCAGATCCCATCAAAAAAGCACAGGTTATTCAGGAATTAATTCAAACGATTTCCATTATTCCCGATCCTTTCAAAAGAGCACTCTATGTAAAGGATTGTTCTCTTCTTATGGAGGTTGGAGAGCAAATTCTCCATAATGAAATCAATAAAAAAATAAATCAAAAGCTTAAAAAAGATAAAGAGAAAGAGCAAAAGGAGCAGATTTTTACACCTGAAGAGGAGCCGTCAGAAGAGCCAGCTCTACCAGACCATCAGCTACCTGCGCTGACCCATCAGATATTGGAGGAAGATTTGGCCAGAATACTGATTCAGTTCGGGCATATCCCCTTGGATGAGAATGATTCAGTAGCCACCTTTATATTGAATAATATGGCAGAGATCAGTCAGGATATCGATACGGAAATTCTTAGAGTTGTTACGGAAAATTACAGTAAGGCCATAGAAGCAAACCAAAAGGTGGTAGAGACAAGCTGGTTGAATCATACAAATCCGGTAATTGCACAATTTGCCGTTTCGGTTTGTAGTTCACCCTATATTTATTCTGAAAATTGGGAAAAGTTGAATGTTTATTTAAACAGTCAGAAAATGCCTGCAGAAAACCATGTGGCAGATACAAAAAGTGCAATTCTAAGATTTAAACTAAAAAAAATTGAGCGATTGATGCAAAAAAATCAAATTGAAATCAAAGAGGCTCAATTCAAACAGGACATGGAGGAGTTAACTATTTTAATCAAATTACAAATGCGGCTGATCACCCTGAGAGGCGAATGTGCGGCGCAGTTGAATACGGTGGTATTGAAATAAAAGTTATTTCCTTTTAAGGAAAAGTTTGTATATTCGTAGTTGCCTTTTTACTAACAAAACTAAATTTATTTATGAGTACAAGAAATCTTTATCGTTTTTTGTCCCTTGTATTGTTACTTCAGTCCGGTCTTCTTTCTGCACAAACCATTGTTTGGGGTGTTGGATCAGGAAATCAAGTATCTGATACTATAGGAAAATTTGCCCTGCCTTTTGGCAGTTCAGCAAATGCATGGACTGCAACGAGTCCTTATCATGGGAATGTCACAGGCTGTGCACAGGTTACACCCGGAGCTGCATTTTGGACACGCTCTACAACAGGCAGGTCATTCGGTAATTTTTGGAATAACAGACCGGCTATCAATTCACCTTCAATGACAGATGGAGTTGCTTTGTTTGACTCTGATTTTCTTGACAACGGAGGAACTGCAACCTTTAATTCAGGTACCGCACCTACAGGCTATAACTGTGGAGGTACGGTTCCGGGACATAAGGGTGTATTGACCAGTCCAACCTTCGATCTTTCTGGTTACACGGATTCAACCTTGGTAGCTAGATTTTATTTGTATTACAGACCTTTTACAATTCGTGAATTGTCTATCAGTATTTCAACTGATAATGGTGCTACCTGGGATGACTTCAGCATTACACAGGGTGTAGCAGCAAATGCCGATTTTGCTCCGGCCTGGGTTGAGGTTCCTTTATTCGGTGCTTTAACTGGTGTGACGAATTTGACTCAATGTAAAATCAAATTTACATTTGATGGCTATTACTATTTTGCCATGGTAGATGATCTTTCTCTCAGATTGGCTCCAGACTTTGATTTTGCCATCAGTGGAACTACAACAGGTAATACTTTAGGTGATGGTTTTACTACAGCCTACACCTCAGATTACAGATATTTGCCTATCACGCAAAAGGAATTGACAAACTTTTTCTACACAGCCCGTGTAACAAATTTTGGTTCTAAGGATATTTTGCCTGCAAATAATGCAAGAATTGAATATACTCTTGAAAAGCAAGTAGGTGCTGTTTGGAATTCCATCTTTACAGGTACTGTGCCTGTTGATACCGTTAGACCACAGGAAAGAATTACTCCAAATGAAATGATGTTCCCTAATTTGAATATGGTGGATACTTTTGGAAACTACAGAGCAACATTCATTGCCAAGCATGATTTGGCTGACGGAACCAGAACCAACGATACAGTGAGAACCTTCTTCACAGTTGTTGAAAAGCATTATTCCAAATGTCGTTTGAGTGCTACAGATGGTCAGGTTTTTGCCAGTAGAACAATTTTCCCTGCAGCAGGAGCTGGAAATTTGATTACAGAATTTGAATATGGCTCTATGTTTTATTTCCCTAGAGGTGCCTCAGACAACGTGGTAATGGATTCTGTTAATTTCAGAGTTTTTGGCCCCACTACTGTTGTCCCAGGAACAACTACAGCGCTGGTGAATATCAGAGTGTATGAGTTTAAGGACAGAAATGGAGATGGTACCTTGGATCAGAGTCCAACTTCCAACGAATTAACTTTGGTGGGATTAGGGATCGATACTGTACCTTTAACTTCAGGTCAATATGTTGCCCGTACAACTCCCATCATCGATTTAAATACTTTTGGTACCTTACCCTTGAACGATACTACAGTTTATTTCGTTACTTTAGATCAAAGAAATCCGCAAGGATTAACAAACACAAGCAATCAATATCGTTGTGCTTTATATGGAGCGGATGTTTTGAACTACTCAATCAATGGTGCCGTATTGGCCAATGGTAGTTTTGCAAGAAATCCGGCACCTGTAAGAATTCAACAGGCGAGTAGTACAACTTTAGCCGTTGCTTCTGATCAATGGAATTGGGTAGGATTCGGAGCTAATCTTCAACCTTCCATCCGTTTGGTTTTATCAGGTGATTTAAATCCTTTCCAAAGCCCGACTGCAGTTGAGGAGGTTTCTGGTGCGGTTGAATTAAATACAGTAGTATTTCCTAATCCTACAACAGATAAGCTAGATCTTCAGGTTCAATTTACTGAGGAGGAAGCAACTGTAACCTATTTACTAAGCAATGTGCAGGGACAGATTGTTGAAATGGTATCTAAAAAGCAGATTATCAATGATCAGCACCAGTTTGAAATGTCTGACTTGTCTGCAGGTGTTTACTTTCTAAGTATTAAAACATCCAAGGGAACAAAAACACATAAAATTGTAAAGCAATAAGTGGACTAAGTTCCTATAATTTCAGTGGTGGGTTGGATAAATTCCAACCCATCATTTTTTTTATTTGTATGGATATATGAAAATTATTCTTTAATTTTGCCTTAATTTGGGCAAATGCTCTTTTACTTTAATCATAATCTTAAAACGTACAAACTATGTTAAAAACAAACCTTACACAACTTTTAGTGGCCTTAAGCCTCTTCTTAGTTGTTTCTGGAACAAACGCACAGTCGTTTTTTTCAGAAAACTTTGAGGGTGCAGTAGGTGCCAACGGTTTACCTGCAGGTTGGACTCAGGTAATCAGCCCGGCTGACACACAAGGATGGAGAGTTGGAACTGCAGCAGCTGCAGCTTCTCAGTACTTTTCAATTCCAGCCAGTTCTAGATTTGCATACATCAATGATGATGATTGTAATTGTGACATGGCCAATGAAAGATTGATCATGCCCGCACAGAATTTCAGTGCTTACACTGCAGTTTCTCTTAGCTTCAATTATTATTCTCAGCAGTACTATGGTTCTGAGTGGGATGTTGAAGTAAGTACTAATGGTGGTTCTTCTTGGACAGTTGTTTATACTGACGGAGCAAACACTACAGGTTGGTCAAACAAAACAGTAAATCTTTCTGCTTATGCTGGTCAGGCTTCTGTAACCATTGCTTTCAAATATCGTGATGCAGCTGCTTGGGCAGGTGGTTTAGGTATTGATGATGTAGCATTGTCTCAATCTGACAGATATGACCTGGCTATTGGTCTTCCTTATGAAGATCCTAATGGTTGGACTTTAGAATATGGTAGAATTACTGGTTATCAGTATATACCACAAAGTCAAATCAAAACAAACGAATTATTTGCTGGTGCTACTGTATTTAACAGAGGTACTCAAAATGCAACAGGTGTTTATGTAAGATTAAATATCGATAGAGTTGGAACAGGTGGTACTTTTACAAATGTATTAACTGACACTTTCAACATCGGTACGGTTCTTCCTGATTCAACTGAATGGGCTTATGGTGATTTGACTGACTCAACCTGGACTACTCCTGGTACTTATCGTTATCAGTACATCATCAAAATGGACTCAACAGATGCAAAGCCTAGCAGTGATACAATTACCGATTTCTTCAACATCACAGGTAATTTCTGGTCAAAAGTGAATATGGCAAATGATGGTGGTCCTTTCGGTGACAATGCTTACTTACCTGGTGTAACTGCTCCTAACTTTATCTCTTTAATGGAATGGGGTACAATGTACTATTTCCCTAAGGGTGCAAACTACGTATTAGATACAATGACTGTACGTTTATTCAGCGCCAGTTCAGCAACTGCTACATCTGGTACTTACCAGGCAAGAATCTACAAAATAGTAGATGGTAATGCGAACAACCAATTTGATGATATCATTGTTGACAAGTCATTGTCTGCTATTGTATCTGATACTGTTGCCATTACAGGTGGTACAAATGTTGTAAGAAGATTATCTAATTTCTTAGATATCAATACTTTTGCTGAATTTGAATTTGAAAATGATGAAATTTATTACATCACTGTTTATCAGCAAAATTCTGTAGCTCCAGGTTTGAACAACGGAACTGTGAGAAACGGTTTTTATGTTTATGGTGAAGGTACCAACCACGACGCTTATGTGTATGGTAATGGTTCAAACTTCCAGTTCTACAACCCACTAATTATCCAAGAAAGTAATGCCACTACTCCTACAGGTTATGAGTATGGATGGACAGGGGGTCCTGAGCCTTCTATCTTCTTGAATTTGAGAAGTACAGTAACTTCTGTAAATGAAGTAAATGCTGAATTGTCTGGTGTTGAAGTTTATCCTAACCCAGTTTCGACTGAGTTAAGTGTAAATGTAAACCTTGAATCTGCATCTGATGTTCGTTATATTTTAACTGACATGAGCGGAAGAGTTATTGATATTAAATTTGCTTCTGATGTTACTTCAGAGCAAAGAACATTTAATGTTTCTAACTTCCCTGCCGGAATGTACATGTTACATGTTAAAGCAAACGGAATGTCAACTTCTAAGAAGTTTATCAAAAAATAATAGAATTTCATTCTATGCGAAAGGGGCTTAGTGAAAACTAAGCCCCTTTTTTATATAATTATATTTTCCTTGACTGCCATTGTTCTCGAAGAATAGTGTAGATATATTCATCTTGGTATGAGTTGTTTTTGAATATAACCTTTTTTAAAATGGCCTCAAGAAGAAATCCGTTTTTTTCTAATACTCTTTGTGATGCCAGATTGGTACTAAAAGATTTGGCATACACCCTTTCAATGGGGTAAGTATCAAAGGCTATATCCACCATCTTCGAAATAGCAGAGGACATGATTCCCCGTTGCCAAAATGGTACAGCTAACCAAAAGCCAATTTCAGCATTTTTACAATAAATATCTTTTTGGAAATGTAATCCAATAGACCCAATTGCTTTGTAATTACTTTCTATGGCTAAAATAAGATTTTTTTCAGTGCTTTGGGCAAAGGCTATAAAATCTGAGGCATCCTGTAAAGTATAAGGATGAGGGAAGGCGTCAGGTAAATGATTTGCAATAAGTTTATGGTTGGCAAAACTGTGTAAGTCCTCCAAATCCTTGTGATTCCAAGGTCTAAGTTGTATATCCACAGGTAGAGATTTTACCTTTCAAAAAGCCCTAATCTCAAGTATGGGCAATGAATCAGATTAATTGATAATAACAGGCATTACCAACATTAATAAATCTTCGCCTTTAACTTCTTCCTCTAATTTGAGAACACCAGCTCTGTTCGGAGTTGACATCATCAATCTAACCTGATCCCCACCGATAACACCAAGCATTTCTACGAGAAAACGGGCATTGAATCCAATAACCATAGCATCTCCAAGATACTGGCAGGGAAGTTGTTCCTTCGCCTTATTAGAAAAGTCAAGGTCCTCCGCCTCAATAGTCAGTCCTTTCTCTGTGATATGTAGTTTTATCTGATTGGTAGTTTTGTTGGCATAGTTGGCAATTCTTTTTAAGGAATTTAAAAAATCCTGTCTACCAATGGTCATTACATTCGGACTATCCTTGGGGATTACTGCATTATATTCGGGGTAGCGAGCATCTATGAGTCTGCACACCAATGTCATATTGTTGATTGTAAAAAAAGAATTTGTTTTGCTGTATGCAATCTGTACAGTGCCATTATGATCACTCAATGCATTTTTCAAAAGATTTAAAGCTTTTTTGGGTAGAATCATTGACCCATTATTGCTCATTTGAACTTCGCTGAAATTGTATTTGACTAACTTATGTGCATCAGTAGAAACAAGGGTAATGCCATTCTGATCCAATTGAAGCAATACACCTGTCATAGCAGGTCTAAGGTCGTCATTACTAGTCGCAAAAAGAGTTTTATTGATGCCTTCTGTCAACAATAGAGAGGGTACGGTTACGCTATCCGTCTCGCTTGCTTTAGGTAACTGAGGAAAATCGTTTCCATCTTCTCCTGCTAGTTCATACTGGCCAAAAGTTGAGGTGATTCTCACTGTAAAACTACTAAGATCTACCTGAAAAGAAATAGGTTGTGTAGGTAGTTGTTTTAATGTTTCCAAAAGGATTTTTGCTGGAATTGCGATACTACCTTCAGATTCTGCCTGTACATCTAAACTTGTAGTTACAAATGTTTCCAAGTCAGTTGCAATAATTGTTAGCGTATTGTCTTTGATTTGAAAGAGGAAGTCTTCCAAAATAGGCAAAACAGGGTTGGAGCCAATAGCTCCATTTACGATAAGTAATTGATCTTTGAGTTCAGCAGAAGATAATGTAAACTTCATATTTTCTTAGTGTAGTATGGTGAATAATCTGTACATTTGACAGCCAAATATACAATTATTAAATCATTTTAGCAATCAATTGATTGAAACAAAACCTAAGCTTTGTTATGGAAGAGGGAGAAAAAAAAGTGAAATGGAAAGCATGGTTGGCTTTACTAGCCGTTTGTTTTTTTTGGGGTACAACCTATTTGGCAATTCGACTGGGATTACAAACAGACAGTTCTGTTAAAATTCATGGACTTGTTTTGGCCGCAACTCGGCAATCTATTGCAGGATTGATTCTTGTTGTAATCATGCTCTTGTGCAGAGTACCCTTCCCCAGGGGTAAAACCCTCCTACAACTGGTTACTATTGGATTTCTGCTTTTGAGCTTGGGGAATGGATTGGCTACCTGGTCAATGCATTATATTCCCAGTGGAATGGCATCCGTGATGTCTACCTCCGGTCCTGTATTTATAGCAATTTTAAGTCACTACCTGGTAAGCCGAGTCAATTGGTCATTCACGCTAATCTTGGGAATGGCCTTAGGTATTGTAGGTGTTTTGGGTATCTCATGGGACCATAAAGAAAGTTTTCATACTGAAAATTTTAGTTTTGGTGTATTGCTAAATTTTTTAGCTACCCTGGTTTGGTCTTTAGGGTCAGTACTAACGGCAAAATGGAAACCTAAAGTACACCTGTTGATGGGTGCAGGTGTTCAAATGTTGTTTGGAGGCGCCATACTTTCGCTTGTAGTTCTTGTGGTAGGCCCATCTCAACTCATCTCAGGGCAGCCCCCTCTGACATTTTGGTATAGTCTGATTTATTTGATCTTTGTGGGTTCTCTCCTGGCTTATAGTTCATTCATGTATACCCTAGAACATTTACCCCCTGCTCAGGCAGCCATTTATGCCTATATAAATCCTGTAGTAGCTGTATTGTTGGGTTGGTGGTTCTTACATGAACATCTAAATTTACTTACGGTAGGTTCTATGATTACAACCATTGCAGGTGTATTCTTAATCAACAGATCTTTTAAGAAGAGCTAAAATTCTTTCGTATAGTAAATTTTATAGTAAGACAATCCTTTTTCTTCGTCATAACCCTTCTCTACCAGACCCTCATCCTGGGCTCTGTTGTTTTGAAATTTTATTTCTATTTGATTGTCTAATTGTATGATTCTCTTAAAACTCCGCTCTGTTTTTTTTACGGTAGGGGCAGAAATAAAAAAACGCTCCTCTTCTGGTAGTAGTCCCACTTTTTCCTGGAATTCAGTTTTGTATTCCTGGAATCGCTCTTTTTTTTCAGGGATATCTTCAAAAATTTCGTCAGTAAATCCTGCAATGTCAAATGATTCATTTGAATTAAAGTATTCAATGGTTTTATTGAGAAAAGAAACCTGCTCCTGTTTTTCCTCTGTCTCAAAATGATTTTTACTAAATTGCTTACACAGGTTCATGTAAGTTTTAGTTAAGTACTGCTCGTCATGAAATGCATCCAGCATTAAAAAATCATCGAGCCAGTATCTGGCTTCCCCACTTTTAATATCAACACTTAAAATTTTAAAACCCTCATTCGAATAGGTATTCAAAACAAGACAACCCTTGTCGATGGCATCCATCTGTGTGCCCTCATCAAAATGTAAAACCCAATTTCCGGCATCAGAAAGTTTAATTTTTAAAAATTTATTCTGTGTCTCAACCTTGAAAATGCCAATTCCATCCACAAGCTCATCCTCGATTAAAATTTCTGAGAAATAACAGATATACAATTCTCCAGATGCAATACGGCTGTGTTCTGATTTGTCATATAAATATTGCAACAGCTCAACAGACTTTTCATAGAATAACTCATCATCTGAACCCTGTTCAAAAAGCGATAAACAAACTTGGTACAAAGAATTTTGAGTCAAATCTGTTGGATGGGAAAATCTGTAAAATTCTTCTTTTTTAAAGTGGTGAAGAAAAAAAGACTTTAACTCATCAGCAAGATACTCTGAATCCAAAGGCAAGAGGGCTTTTGAGGCCATTATACCTTCATTTCTTGATTTGTTGCCTACGCGATGAATGGCAAGTTTTGACAAATGAGCGTCTCCCCAAAGTACTTTATCCAACATATTTTTTTTGTAAAACTAATGAACCTTCATGATAAAAAAAAGCCCCGCTCCAAAGAAGCGAGGCCCACACTATAAGAACACCCAATTAAAACCAATAAAAATGCTTATGATAAGCAAAACAAACTTAATGATAATTTATTGTAAATTAAAATCTATTGAATAAAAATTAAATAAAATAAAAATTAAGCATAAAATTCAAATATTATCAATTTTAATTCATTTTTGATTCTATATTTTTGTGTTTTATTTAATCATTTGTGATATGCAGTAAGTAAATTAACATTTGGCCGTTTTGTAAGAACTGAATAAAATTTTGCTTAAATTTGTTAAAATGAAACTAAAATTTAATTTTCATGAAAACAGCCCAATATCTAGCCATTCTCGTTCTTTTCGTTCTTTCCGGATTTAAATCATTGTTTTCCCAAAATGCCTGGACTTACGATCGTAAACCTCAACCCGTATTTGTTGAAAATCAAGGGCAATTTAAAATAAAAGATCAAAGCCAATTACCTGAAATGGAGATTGCCTACGCCTATGATGGTGCTCAAACTGATTTTTTTATTACGAAAAAAGGAATTTATATAGAACTCAGGCATCAAGAGAAAAGAAAAAAGTCTGAAGAGGAAAAAAAAGCAAGGGCGGCAAAAAAAGCAGCAGGATTTTCATCTGCGGATGAGTTTAGAGCCTTTGAAGAGCAAGGTCACCGGTTGAAAATAGAAGAAGACAATGTTTTTGTTGAGTGGGTGGGAGCAAATGAAAATGTAGAAATTCAACCTTTGGACTTGGAAGATTTTTATTACTCTTATACATTTATTGATGAGCTCAACAGATATAATAATAAGAATCAACTGCGTGCCTGGAAGAAAATATTATATAAAAATTTATATCCCAAAATTGATCTCTTACTAGAGATTCATCCCGTTTCTGGTTACAAATATAGTTTTATTCTGCACCCGGGCTCGAATCCCCAACAGATTCAGATGAAATATTCCAAACCCGTGTACCTGAATGCCAGTGGTGCTATTTGTATGCAAACCAAATGGGGGGAAATAGTTGATCATAAACCCTTTACTTTCAAAGCAAACCAAATGAAAAAAGAAGTCCCTTCTCAGTTTGTCTTGCATAATGGAATAATTACTTTTGACTTAGGTCTTCAAAAAATTACAGAAAAAACTATTATTGATCCTTGGACGCAAATGCCTAATTTCCCAAGTTCAAATTGGGATTGCGTATGGGAATGTGAAAGAGACGGATCGGGCAATGTATACTTAATTGGTGGTACCTCCCCATTACAATTGATAAAGTATAATGCAGCCGGTGCCTTGCAATGGACTTATAACACAACCTATGATACGACAGAATGGTTGGGGACTTTCGCTACTGATTTAGCAGGAAATTCATACGTTTCCAACGGTTCTCCCGCCAGGATCATGAAAATAAATACAGCAGGAGCCATGGTTTGGAATAATAATAATCCGGGTGGTTTGTTTTCCTTGACAGAATTTTGGAATATTACTTTTAATTGTGATCAAACCAAGTTGGTGGTGGCAGGTACAGACGGTACATTATCACCAGAACCCTGGATTTTTAATATAAATTTAAATAGTGGTAATATCATTAATTCAGTACAGGTTCACAATGGAAACTCCTTTCAGATTCCTCCAAACGACCAGGAGGTTCGTTCAATCACGCCGGCAAATAATGGAAAATATTATTTTTTAACACATGATTCTATCGGTTGGATCCATCAAAGTTTAACTTCCTGTACGCAAAATGGCTCTAATATTTTTCATGTGAATAGCGGCTTAGATTTAGGTTATAAATGTGAAAACTGGAGATATAACAATGCAGGTATCATGGCTTTAGCACATTATAATGGTTTCATTTATGTGCATAGAGGAAATCAATTACAGAAAAGAAATTTTGCTACAGCAGCGATTGTATCTACAGTGAATATTCCAGGAGGCTCTTGGAATACAGGTTTCGGAGGAAATTCTGTCGGTTGCAGCGGTATTGATATTGATGACTGTGGTAATATATATGTTGGTTCTGTAAATGCAGTTGTTAAATTTGATCAGAATTTGAATCAGTTAGCAAGTTATCCAACTACCTACAATGTTTATGACGTAGAAGTAAATAATGGAGGAGAAATCATTGCATGTGGATCTACGGGAACTTCCGGATCGGGGGCAAGAACTGGATATATTCAAAGTATCTCTGCCAGTGCCTGCGCCCCTCAGGCTGTTGTATGTTGTGATGCTACCATTTGTCCGATCAATAATTTGTGCGTGACAGATGCAGCCCTTACCATTCAATCCACATCACCAGGGGGTACTTTTTCGGCAAGTTGTGGTGCCTGTATCAATGCGGGTACCGGATTGTTTAATCCTGCAACTGCAGGTGTAGGAACTCACACAATCACCTATACTTTGGCATGTGGATCTGAATCTTTTACAGTAGCCGTAAATAGTTGTGCACCAATTAGTGTTTGTCAGCAATCTGCAAGTTCATTAGCTGTGAGTGGTGGTACTGGGCCTTACACTTGGTATGCATGGAACCCCGGCGGATCCACCCCGATAACAACACAGGCGCAATGCACAGCATGTGGTTATTCTTGGTTTTTTGGACAATGCCTGAATGGGGTAATTCCGGTCACATCTTGTTCCACCCCAGCGGGTTATCAACAGATTGGTACAGGAACTACTATCACTACTCCATCCAATTTTCCTATACAGGTAGTTAGTGCATCAGGTTCAACCATAACCTATAACAGTCTAACGAGTATCAGCCCCTGTAGTTCCTGTCCAAGCATCAGTTTAATCAATTCTAATCAGGTAAATCCTGCCTGTTTTGGACAATCTACAGGTAGTTTTACGCTAAATCCAACTGCAGGCACTGGCCCTTTCAATTACCTTGTAAATTTCGGTGGAAATCCATTTGTTAACAGAAACGGCGTCACAGGTCCACAAACTTTTACGAATTTGGCTGCTGGCACATATACTGTTTCAATAACAGATGCTAATAATTGTCCAGGCACTACCACAATAACAATCCTTCAACCTCAGGCGATACAAACGAATGGAATTTCTCAGAATCCCTTATGTAATGGAGGTACTACAGGACAGATCAATCTAACTGTTAATGGAGGCACAGCTCCCTACAGTTTTTTGTGGTCCAATGGTGCAACCACTGAAGATCTAACTGGCATATCAGCTTCAAATTTTGTAGTAACCATAACCGATGCACAAGGTTGTAGCAGTACCTATTCAAGTACATTAACACAACCAAACCCTATCTCATCAAATGTAAATATTGTTAATATTAATTGTAATACAGCAGGAACAATCCAGCCCAATATTACTGGAGGTAACTTACCTTATTCTTATTTGTGGTCAAATGGAGCTACTACTTCAAATTTAACTTCAAATTTGCCAGGAAATTACAACCTTACGGTCACGGATCAAACGAATTGTTCTGTAAGTTTAGGCGGATTTACACTAACACAAACCGGGGCGGTACTTATTAATTTGGATAGTGTAAGAAATGCAAGTTGTGGTGCAAATGATGGTGCTGTATTTGTAAGTGCAGCTGGTGCTGCAACCTATGTTTATTTATGGTCAAATGGTTCTACAAATAATTCTCTACAAAATATTTCATCAGGTATTTATCAACTGACGGTTACCGGAAATAAT
>Ga0169931_10009539_pt1 | contig 13979 bp, 10 predicted proteins | sample Kivu_15m_20L_FD_129675 | JGI IMG/M metagenome (GOLD analysis project Ga0169931, IMG submission 129675) | Freshwater microbial communities from Lake Kivu, Western Province, Rwanda to study Microbial Dark Matter (Phase II) - Kivu_15m_20L... | ecosystem: Environmental > Aquatic > Freshwater > Lake...
CGCTGGGCAGTCGGACGCGGATCAAGACGCTGGCTGGTCAGACGATTCGCGACAACGCTCGCTTTTTTGGCGGCGAAGATCAGGTTCCGCGAATGGCTGTCACCATGGGGGTGGGAACGATTCTCGATTCCCGACAATGTCTGCTGTTGGCGATAGGCGAACACAAGGCGAAGGCGATTCGCGAAACGGTCGAGGGACCGGTAACGGCCCAAGTTACGGCATCCGCCTTACAACTGCACCGCGACGTCGTGGTGGTTTTGGATGAAGCCGCGGCGGGGCTGCTGGAACGCCGGGAATACTACGATCAAGTCGAGCGGGTGCGGCGCGAACTGGAGCAAGCGCAACTGGCGCGGAGTTCAACTTAAGCGTTGTGAACGGTGGAAGTGGCGACGCGGGTCGCCCCGAACAGACCAATTTCAGGTGATGGCAAAAGAGCATGCGACAAATCGGAACGTTGCCGACCGAGCACCAAGCAAGTGTTTTGACGGATTGGTTGATCGCTGAAGGAATCGAAGCGAAGTACGAACGCGAGTTGGCGGGCTTTGAAATTTGGGTCAAAGACGAGGACAAGCTTTCCCGTGCGCGCGCCGAATTTGAAGCTTATCTGGCTGAACCTCAGGCCGCGAAGTACGCAGAGTCAGCTGCTCGAGCCGCCGAGGTCCGCCGCAATCGGCAGGAGCAGCAGCGGCAGTACGAACGGCGAATCCAGCGAGGTTCGACTGCGCTGACTACCGGCCGGAGCACGCTGACTATTGCGATGGTCATTGCATCCATATTGGTGGGCATCCTCACAAATCTCGGGCAAATGCCGCGCGGCCCAAATGAAACGATGAAGGCGTTGGCTTTCAATTCCGTTCCCGCCAAAGAGGCGGCGGAGCTGAAAGACAAGTACGGGTTAGACCCCGATTCCTGGGGCTTGAAGTTCGCCAGCATCCGCAAGGGAGAATTATGGCGGTTGGTGACGACCGCGTTCATCCACTTCGGAGCCCTGCATCTGATCTTCAACATGATTTGGTTGTATCAGCTGGGACGGATGGTAGAGACCCGTTACGGGACCGCGTTTCTCGGTGGCCTCTGTGTGGCGGTCGAGATTGCAAGTAGCTTCGTCCAAGTTGCCGTGCCCGTGGCGCAGGGTGGTGCCGCAGTCAACATCCTCGATCCGAATTTGATGATTTACCTCGGCGGCATGTCGGGCGTCGTTTATGGTCTGTTTGGCTTCATCTGGGTCAAGGCAGCGATTGATCCGCAGAGTCGCTTTTTTCTTCCTCCCTCGACGATCGTGATCATGATTGGATGGATGTTTTTCTGCATGGTCTCTCCCACCGGAATGATGTCCGAAACGGCTGAGGGGGTGAAAAACTCAGTCGCGAATTGGTCGCACGGTGCAGGGTTGGCGATGGGAATGCTTTGCGGTTGGCTGGCAACGCTCGGCGCTTGGGGGCGTTAGCGTTTAATCGCATCTGCACTCCACCTCGCCTGACGGCTACGGGCTAAACGCAATACCGTTCAACGAAGCTAATTTTTTGGTTCTGGTTTTCTACAGGTTGTGCAAGCAATCACTGTTCCGAGCAGCCATTGTGCAAGCAAAAAGCCAATGGTTCCTTCGTTGAACGGTATTGGGTTAAACGAAGAGAAGGTAGGCAAGTGCCGAGTCGGCGGAATGTTGAGGCGGTCCGTACTTGCGCTGCGCCTCGCCGGTTGGCTACGGGCTAAACGAAAAGACTGTAATGGCAATTGGGAATTGGCCGCTCTTTTCCGGTGCCACCGAGCCTCCTTGAGGGCTCCTCTTATTTACCTACTTGGGCCGACTGGCGTTGGGCAGGGCTCCATTGGCGGTTGGAATGCCGGCGTCTGGAACGCTTTCGACTCGCTGCCAACCGATTGGAGTGGTGGGACGGACGAAGACTCCGAGAAATTCCTGCAGCCCGGAAAGCTGGCTGTTGATCTTCCGGTTCTTGAACACGACTGCTTGGCTGACCGCCGTGGTCGCGGGGTCGTAGTTGACCGAGTAAATGTGCAGCGACTTGGGGAGAAAGTCTTCCTTGGCGAGAATGATTTCGACCTTGGAGTAGGTGCGGGCGTCTTCCTGTCGCTTGGGAACTGCGACTAGCCAGTATTCGTTTTCGACGCCCTGAGGAGTCGCAATTTTCAGCCAGTAGCGGCTGAGGATTTGGTCCTTTTTCGCACCGAACAGAAAGGGGAGTGGGCTATCGAGCAGTCCATTCCCCGCTTGGCTGGGCGGGATCTTTGTCTCGTACAGGCGCCGGTTGGCAAAATCAAATTCGTAAACGCTTGAGCCATCGCAAATCCATTTCTCGCGATCACCGTCGCCCGTCAATTGCGAGTAGGGGTTTTCCGCATCGGGATTTTGGTACGACCACATTTCGGTCGATTCGTACTGGGCTTGGTCGGGGGATGAGAAGCGGATTTTTCCGCGGACGACGCGATGGGCAATTAACCGGTTATCGGCTGGATTTCGTTTTGCGACGATTGCTGCATCATAGTCCCAGCGATCGAAGTCGCACTCACAGCGTTTGACTTGAGCGCTGCTCTTTTCCCAGTACTCAAGCAGTCGTTCGATGTAAGCCAGATGTTCGGGAGTAAGGTTATTGAAACCCTCAGGAGCTTGGCCGCCCTGATTTACCGGAGTCGCTTGGTTTCCCGCCGCGGCTTGAGTCTGCAGCGATTGATAATTGGCAGGAGTGCCGCCGGCTTGCTGCTGTGCATGAGCCAAGCCGACCACGCCCAGTTGGCAAAGGACAAGCGCCAGACCAAACAGGAAAGCGAGACGGAACCGATTGTGGCCGGGGGCAGACATGTGAATTTCATCCTTGAATGAGCAGCGACCAGACCAGCGGCTGCGCGCAGGGGAAACGCGTGCTTCCCGTGGTTCGTGCGATAACCAGCGCTGGGGCAAGGCGAAATGTAGCAAAAGGGCTGAGAACGCAACTAGACGAATTTGCCCAGAGAGCGGGGCTGTCCCGAGATTGCTAGCTGATGGTTGGAGGAGCCGTTGGCTGGCTCAGCGGCTTGGTCAAGAGTTGCAGCGGACTGCGTTTTCGACGAGTTGTCGCAGATTTGGCCCAGCGATCTCGGCCCACTTGATGACTTCGTGGCCCGAAGTCTTCTCGAGCTGGTCGGGATTGGCGACATTGGTGACGATCGAAAAAGCGAGCACCCTCAGTCCCAATCGCATGGCGAGTCGAACTTCGGGGATCGTCGACATCCCGACCACATCACAGCCGATTCGGCGGAGGAATCGGTACTCGGACCGCGTCTCGAAGTTGGGACCGAGCATTCCGCAGTAGATTCCGCGATGCAGCTTAAAGTCATTTTTGCGGGCGCAGGCTTCCGCCTGTTCGATCAGGACTGGGTCGTAAGCCGAGTCACTGCGAAAGACGGGGCGGAGTCCATCGGCAAAGCACTCCGGGGCGGGGGCTGGGCGAAACATCAGGTCGATGTGGTTGGTGATCAGCATCAGCTCGCCGCCGCGGAAATCCGGATTGATTCCTCCTGCCGCATTGCTGACGAGGAGAAACTTGATTCCCAGCTTGGCCATCGTTTGCAAACCAACGGTCGACTGGACCGGCGAGTAACCCTCGTACAAATGGAAACGCCCCTCCATCGCGATAACCGGTTGGTTCTGCAGTTTTCCGCAGACAAACTGGCTGGCGTGGCCCGTTGCGGTACTGGTGGGAAAGCCCGGCAGATCGCGATAGGGGATGGTCGCCTCTGCCTCGATTGCCCGCGCCAGTTGTCCAGCGCCGGTGCCGAGCACGATTCCAAAGCGAGGCGTTTCGGGCCAAAGCTTTTGGATCCGTTCGGCGGCTTGAGCGGCTACGTTTGCAATCGCGGCCGGATCGTTGGCGGGGAAGGGGAGGGGAGTGGGCATGGGCAGGGGAAGTTGAGGTGATTGCTCGGCAGCGCAAAAATCAAATTCGGAGCTGTCGACTGCCGAACCGTTGCTTGGCCGAGTTACTTTTCTTCGGCCAAGACGCCGACGACGAGTTCGGTCAGCTTTGGTTCGGTCCGCTTGGCGACAGCGATGATCTCTTCGACATTGGCTGGTTTGAGCGCGTCAGGGAGGCACATGTCGGTGATGATCGAAAAGCCGACGACTCGCATTCCGGCATGCACGGCGGCGATCACTTCAGGCACGGTCGACATACCGACGACATCAGCTCCGATCATCCGCAGGAAGCGATACTCGGCGCGGGTTTCCAGGTTTGGCCCGGCGACGGCGACGAAGACGCCTTTGTGGGCAACGATGTCTTTGGAGCGGGCCAGTCGGAGGGCTCGGTCAATCAGCTGGTGACAGTACGGCTCGCTCATGTCGGGGAAACGTGTGCCGAGGCGATCGTCGTTGATCCCAATTAGCGGGTTGTCGCCGAGCAGGTTGATATGGTCTTCGATCAGCATGATGTCGCCGCAGCCGAACTGCGGGTTCATTCCACCGCAAGCGTTGGAGACGACCAGCAGGTCGGCTCCGAGCGCCTTCATGATGCGGACGGGGAGTGTGATGTCCTGGAGGGCGTAGCCTTCGTAGAGATGTTGGCGGCCTTCCATTGCCATGACAGGGAGGCCGTTGAGGCGGCCGCAAACGAGTCGGCCGCGGTGGCTGGTTGCGGTCGATTTGAGAAAGTTGGGGATGTCGCCGTAGTCGATCGCCGCTTCGACTTGGATTTTTTCAACCAACGAGCCAAGTCCCGTGCCGAGAATGATGCCGGCTTTGGGTGTGGTGGACCAGTGTTTGCGAATAAAGGAGACCGATTCCTGAATCTTGTCGTACAGGTCCAGCATGGGGATTGGCTTTCGGCGATTAACTTGGGGCTGTAGTGAATGCGACAGCCTTTGAAGTTAGGAAAGCCAAGGCCAATTGGCCAGCCCCCGTGGAGGGCAACTGGAGGCGGCGTTGCTCCTCGTTTTCGTCAGCCGGGCCCAGCGCTGCGCGAGAGCAGTGGAACATGGAGCAGTAGAGCAGTAGAAAAACAGGGGGAGAGCCGGGTCTTCGCGCCAGCCCCCGGTTCGGCAGTTCGAACAGGCTTGGCCAATTTTCGCTGTACCAGGCCGTTGGCAAAGCCTTTGGGACGTGTCACCCAAAAGGAGGCAGCAGTGACTAGACAGGCGAAGCCGTTCGGCTTTGGCTGCCTTTACTTTATCTCTTCTTCAGTTTCGGCTTGAGCCGTCTTGGGGGCTGCGAAGCGGATGGCTTCGAGCAATTTTTCATCGGCTCCTTGGAAGTTGAGTGCCACCTCGTGTTCGAGCGTGAAAATCATTGCCAAGCGGCGTCCATCGGCGTGTGCGACGTGGTAATAGAGCCAATCGATTTGGACATCATCCTGTTTGCCGGTGACCACGATTTTGTGAACTTGCAAACCGCTGCGAGTGGACAGCGTGCCCTCCGAGAGCATCGCGCCGGGAGCTTCGGTCAGCAGTTTCTGGACTTCGGCTCGGAAGTCCTCAAGCGTCAGGGGGCGGTCTTCGGGGCGACGGGGGAGTTGGAGGATGCTGCACTGTGCGAGCAGGTTGCCTTGGTCGGCATACCGCATGATCACAGTTTCCGGCTCGGAGAGAATCAGCTTCCAGCGCGGGTCATAGACCAGTTCGAATTCGCTGTCGGTGCTCCAGAGGAGCCGGACCGGAGCGTTGACGCCCTTGCGGGCTTCGGCGGCTTGAGCGGCGTCGATCCGGCGAGCTTCTTCGGCGGTAACCAAGCGAACATCGACTTTTACTTGGCCGTCGAAAGCAGGAGCGAGTTGGCTGGCCGTTCGCTTTTCGTCCAGCGTCAGGCGGAAGCCGCGAACTTGTTTGGTCGGCGCGTCCAGCAGTGCGAGGCCGATGATTTGGTAGCGGGCGACAGCGCCTTCGATTTCGGTTTTGGCATCGCCGGTCAGATAGAGCTTAATGGACTGCGGCGTTGCTTCCTTGACGGTAATTTTGACATCGTGTTCGATCAGGTTCTCTGCGGCCAGCAGTGTGCGGACGGCGGCGTCGGAGGGGCGCCATTCGGAGCCGGCTTCCAGCGACTTGACGGCCGTCCCGTTTTGCTCGGTCAGCAGGAGCGGGAAAGAAATGGGGTCAGCGGGCACCGTTAGCAGGTCGAGTTCGGCTTGTTTGAGGATTCCCTGTGACGAGAGGTACTGCACGGGGCGGGTCAGCTGGTTGCTGGCCAGGCGGACGCTCAGTTTGTGATTTTGGCTCGCCAGTTCGTTGGTCGAAGGGTTGTCGGCGAGATTGATTTCGGCCTTTGCTCGGCGATAGCTGCGAACCGCAGAGCGATTGTCGAGTGTCTCTTGAGAGAAGGCGAATTGAGCCTTGACGTTGAGCGGCAGGGCTTGCGGCTGTTCGCTCTCTGAGTTTTCGAGACCTGTCACATTGCCAGTGTATTCGACCTGCATTTGGTATTCGCGAGTCGAATTGTCAGGCTTTTCCTGCGCCATTACTGTCGTGGTTGACAGCTGTCCAAATCCCAGCGGGATTGACAAGCAGGTCGTGACGAGGGCGAGAAATACTCGGGAAACTGGAAACTTGCGGATTTGGGCGTGGTATAACATGGCGACCTGAGCAAATCTGATACAGTCTTTGGCGGTGGTTTGTAGCAAATTGCCTCTTTTTTTGCCGGAAGTAGCGGAAAAAGCAAAAAAAGGGGGAACACTCTCGGAGAATTTATCGTCTCAGGGGTTGTCTCAAATTGATTCCAGTCGTAGCGAAAGCGAACACAAAAACAGAGGCGTAGCGTTACACCTGGGGTTAAGTAGCAGAAAATTGGGCGAATTTTGTGGATTTTTCCAAAACTGCAAATACGGCCTGTCATTTGCAATAGAAGAAACACATCAACCTTTCGGGCACTTTGAAAGAAGTGTCACGAGTCAAACAAGTGGCTGATGAAGCAATTGTTTGAAAGCGAAAGTTTGAGCGAGGAGTTTCTTGAGTTCAGCCAGTGGCGGCAAAATTGCGGCGACGAGTTGAACTGGAGAGCTTCGCGAGGCGTACACGGGATAGGGAAGACGAAGCACTTGGATTGTGCTTCCGAGAAGGGGCTCTCAGTTGGCTTGACGGAACACGGGCCGGCTGGGTGTTCAAAAACAAGGCGGTGTTGCTATGCAGGAAAAATATCGTTGCCAGTTGATGCGGGAACTTTGCGATCAGCAAGTCCGTTTCGCTCCTCGGGATAAGAAGGCCGAGCAGGTGGATCGGGCTGAGCGTTTGCTGCGCGAAATCGATCCGCAGAAGACGTACAGTTATGAGTTCGTCTGCTACAAGATCACGGGTTACCGTCCTGAGAGCGTCGGGGTCGTGGCGATTTCAGGCGCGGATTTGCTCCCGGATCTGCATCAGTTCATCGAAGACGTTTCGGACGCGGCTGATTTGCCGGCCGATGACGCCGGAGACCGTGTCTACACGGTAGAAGAGCTGAGCCGTCAGTTCAACGTTTCGACCAAGACGATTTCCCGATGGCGTCAGCAGGGCTTGGTCAGCCGCCGGTTTGTGTTCGAAGGCGGCCGTAAGCGAGTTGGCTTTCTCAACAGCAGCGTCAGCTACTTCGTGAAGGCCAACCAGGAAAAGGTTCGCCGAGGCGAGCGGTTCAGCCAGCTGAGCTCGGGTGAGAAGGAGCACATTATCGATTTGGCTCGCCGGTTGATGCTGGCGGGTGGCTGCCCGGCCGAAATCACTCGGCAGATTGCTGAGCAGGTCGACCGGAGCGTCGAGACGGTCCGTTACACGATTCGTAATTTTGATGAGAAGTATCCAGATTTGGCGATTTTCCCCAATCACAATGGCCCGCTGAACTTGGAGATCAAGGAGCGGATGTACGCTGATTTCCAAAGCGGCAAGTCGGCCGAGTGGATTGGCCAGCGGTACTGCCGCACCAAGGCGACTGTTTACCGCGTGGTCAACGAGATGCGGGCTCGGGCGATTCTCGAGCTCCCCCTGGACTACATGGACAGCCCCGAGTTTCATCGCAAGGGTGCCGAAAAGCGGATTCTGGAAGGCGAGATGCCCGGGACGGACACGCCGACCCGCAAAACTCGCCCACCAGCCGGCTTGCCTCGCTACTTGGCTTCGCTGTACGAAGTGCCGTTGCTTACTCGCGAACAGGAGCAGTTCTTGTTCCGCAAGTACAACTACCTGAAGTACAAAGCTGCCCGGTTGCGAAAGGAAATGGATCCGGCTCGTCCCCGCTCGGAAGAGATGGATGAGATTCAGCGACTGGCTGACGAAGCAGTCAAGATCAAGAACCGGATCGTCCAGGCTAACTTGCGGTTGGTGGTCTCGATTGCCAAGCGTCACGTGAACGGAAGCGATGACTTTTTCCAACTCGTCAGCGATGGAAACATGTCGTTGATTCGGGCTGTGGAAAAGTTCGATTACGCTCGCGGTAATAAGTTCAGCACTTACGCCAGCTGGGCGATCATGAAGAACTTCGCCCGGACGATTCCGGACGAGTTCCGTCAACGCGACCGATTCCGCCCGACCAGTGAGGAGATTTTCCTTGCTCAAGCCGACGAGCGTGGAAATCACTACGTCGCCGAGTCGGAGCAGCAGTTGCGTGAAGAGCAGATTGGTCGGATTATGTCGCGGCTGGATTATCGCGAACAGCAGATCATCATCAGCCGCTTCGGTTTGGACCACAGCAAGGAGCCGAAGACTTTGAAAGAGGTAGGCGAAGAGCTGAAGGTAACCAAGGAGCGCATTCGACAAATCGAAGCTCGGGCGTTGTCCAAGCTGCGGGCGGCTGCTCGCGAAGAGAACATCGACCTGCCGGAGCTTGATTCCTAAGGTCAGCGTTAATCAACCGCCAAGCGGCGGTTAGCGCGAAGTCGGCGGATTCAAAGTGGTCCAGCTGAGGTTTTTTCGAGAACGCAAAAATATTGAACGGCCGCGGGGAAACTCGCGGCCGTTTTTCGTTGGGTTCAAATTTGAATGCTGGAACGCATGTTTTCCGAGGAGCAGGCGGCTTGCTGATTCGGTGGCAAGTCCCTGATGTTTTGCGAAGAGCATGGTGAGGTGCAAGTTGGCCACGCGTGTTCGAGCTGCCGAATCGGGGGCTGGCGCGAAGACCCGGCTGGCGGAAGAGTCGGCCGTGGGCCTAAAGAGCCGTGTCGTAGTGGTGAGTTTATTTTTAATTCGCCACGCCGACCGCAAAGCCTAAACGACGTGCCAAATCAGGTCGAGCTGATTTGGGGACACCGCTGATCACGCGTTGCGAGCGGCTCTGAGCTGCAGGCTCTCTTTCAGTGAATCGAGAGCTTGGATCAAATTGCCTTGGGTCCAGAGCAGCGGCGTGATGTCGTTGGGGATCCACTCGCCGTTTTCACAGAACCAGGATTCGGGGCAGCGAAACGGCGGGAAGCGATCGCTGTGGCGCGTCAACTGGCCGAGTGAGCGTTGGACGGCTGTGAGCTGCTTCTCCAGTTCTTCGGCGCGGCCGGATTGCTGATACCGGCGACCGTAAATGCAGGCGAGGATCGGGTCGAAGAGGCACCACTGGGCTTCGAGGCCGGGAGTCAGCAAGCTGTCGCGGTTGGCGATATCCTCGCTGAAATCGCTGGAGCGCAGTTCTGGTGTGAACTGTTTGCGGTAGTCATTGCACCAGTAAGAATCGCCGTTGTAGCGACGGATACCGATGTGTCCGGCGAGGTGCTGGTGAGTGTCGCTGAGGATTTGTTCTTCGGCAGCGGGATCGTCAACTTGATTGAGCGGATAGAGCAAGAACAACAGCGCGGCATCGTGCGGACGTGACTTGAGTGGAGCGGATTGACGGCATTCCCAGGGGAGAATGCTTTGCAGCGAGTCGCGGCAAATTTTCAGTAAGCGAGCGAGTTGTTCGCTGGAAACCGGATGGCTCGTCGCAGCGAGTAATGCGGTCGTGTGGGGCTGGTCGACGAGCAGTTGCGAGAGTGCTTGTAGGCCAGCGCAAACGCAGCCGATGCTTGACGCAGCGACTTTGCGGTTCTCTTCCCAGTGTCCGCTGTCTTCGTCCTCCCAGACAGGGAGTTTCTCGAAGTAGTGAATCAAGAGTGTGAGTGTTTCCCAGTCAGCGGATTCCAGTTGGAGTGCATTGCTGCGGAGCATCAGTGAGGTGAGCCAGAGGAAGTAGCCCAGCGCGTCGTTTTGTGCATGCGGCCATTTTTCCTCGAGCTCGATCAGTCTGGGTCCGTCGAACCGAATGTGTGGTCGGTTGTGCACGTTAGCGGGATCCGCTGAGCCATCGATTAGGCGTTTCAGCCGCGGATGTTGGCTGCGGTAGAACTGGAGGAGAGCTTGGATGCAGCGAACCGCGCGGTGTGGGTCACGCTGTCGGTCCCAAAGACTCCAAGCGACGTGAATGTTGTCGCGCAGCCAAACGTTGTGGTACCCGGTTAGTTCGAAGTCTGGATGGGTTCCGGATGCGGCTGAAAACAGGCCGTTGGGGAGGCTGGGGAGGTGGAAGGTACCGTGGTCGGTCAGGAACTGGATAACGCCTTGGACGTCTTGGGGGTCGCTTTGTGGGCTGAGCCACTGGGAGGGGGTGAGGTTGGAGAGGTTTTTTTTGGGCGGCATCAGTTTTGGGGCTGCTGTTTGGAGAAGTGGTTGCCGGTGAGCGGTCGGGCGGGTGGGGATTGGGCTGAATATCGGAATCAGAGTAAGAGGCCCTGACTGCGTCTTTTTTACCAACTTATTCTGGACATGTTGGGTGAACCTACGGGGCGGGAAAACCGTCGTTTCGTATTGCGGGGTAGGCGGATTTCGTTATACTGGCACGTTTTCCCATTCCACCGCCAGCGTAGCTCAGTTGGTAGAGCAGCGGTTTTGTAAACCGCTGGTCGTGGGTTCGAGTCCCTCCGCTGGCTCTCGAAGTCAGCGGTCCGAACCGAGTGGCTGAGAAGTCCTTCTCTCGACGGGGCGTGGTGTTTTTCGGGGGTTTTGGCCCTCAAAACGGTCCCCGTTCCGCGGCATTTGCAAGGCATTCCGAGTCGTTTTAAGTTTCTTGGGTCTGTTGGCCCGGGGAGCGTTGGGCGAGTCGTCAATAGCCGAGAGAAATGCTGAGAAAAAGCTTTAGGGCGGTCGCGGGTTGGTTTGGGGAGGCAAATTGCCTCGAAACAGCTGCATGGCTGGGTGGATGATCCATCGGCCGGTGGTTGAAACGGGGGGATACCGAAGTGGCCAAACGGGACAGACTGTAAATCTGTTGGCTTACGCCTTCGCAGGTTCGAATCCTGCTCCCCCCATTGCTGGAGTTTGGAAACGGAGCGAGCGAAGCGGAGTTTGGCGGCGGGAGCTGCGGCAACGCATTTTTGCTTGAAATCCGGCTCCCCCGGCATTGGGGAATTCGCTGGATTTGATACACTTGTCAGAGGCGGGTCCGCGGTCTGAATCGGTTTTACTGTTTGCCTTGGGGTTTGCGCTTGGATGAGCTTTCATCTTGGCGTGGATTTTTCAGGTGATTGGTTGCGATTCGGAACCGGTCTAGCACGGATGTTCTCGCGCCGAGAGTGCACAAGCTGGGGTTGGCTGAGAGGCTGGCTGGTAGTTTGGACTGACGGTGGTACTGCCGGATGGTTGTACGGCTTGGCGGTGGGTTGGTCGGTGATTGTCGAGCAGCGAGTTTGCTTGTTGTTTGGCTGGCCGGTTGTCAGCTGCTTTGGCAGACGGGTTCAATTTTCTCGGTCAATGAACCGAACTGAGCATTGTTGCAAGTGTGCTTAGTTCGTTTTGCCGGAATGAATTGGTTTGTAGGGGTGGCTTGCTGCAGAAGAGTCTGCGGGCTTAATTGGGTTGAGTGCTGGTCGTTGTTGTCGGGTGAGATTTTTTCTTGCTTGATGCGGCGTCGGTTTGGCTCGAATTGTCTCACTAGAAAGTTGCTCGAGTTCGCTCAGTTGGCCCTGTCTGGGGTTGGCTTGTGGATTGGGTGCAGCAAACGTTGCGGTTGCTCATTTGCGGGTGTAGCTCAATGGCAGAGTCCCAGCCTTCCAAGCTGGTTGTGAGGGTTCGATTCCCTTCACCCGCTCTTGAAGGTCGCTTTTATTTGAAGGTTGAGTGAGCTGTTGGTTGTTCGGCTTGATGTTGAGCGACTAGCGGGCTTGTTCGCTGGAGAATTTGCGGCTTTCGGTCCTGGAAAACTTGGAGGCGAGCTGGTTTGCAGAGCGTTCGCTGTTGGTTGTTTTCAGCCGGCAGGTTTGGTTTGTGAGCTTGTTTGCTGCAGAGGGTTTTTGGGGACGGTTGAGATTAAGGCCATGCTGGTGTAGCTCAGTTGGTAGAGCGCGTCCTTGGTAAGGACGAGGTCATGGGTTCAAGTCCCATCACTAGCTCTGGACTTGGTTCGAATGAATGCGGAATAGCAGCCGCGGGTTATTCGGACTTTGATGAAAAGAATGTAGCTGTTTGCTTGGTTTCAAAGAGTCAGTTGTTTGGCAGGGTGTGAGTAGAAATGGCCAAAGAAGAATTTAAACGAACAAAGCCCCACGTGAACGTGGGGACCATCGGTCACATTGACCATGGTAAGACCACCACGACCGGCGCTCTTTTGGCAGTTCAGGCTGCTAAGGGTTTAGCGCAATTTAAGTCCTATGCGGATATCGCCAAGGGCGGTACCGTCCGCGACGAAACCAAGACAGTGACTATCGCTGTTTCGCACGTCGAGTATGAAAGTGAGAAGCGTCACTATGCTCACATCGACTGCCCTGGTCACGCCGACTTCATTAAGAACATGATCACCGGCGCCGCCCAGATGGACGGTGCGATTCTGGTGGTTTCCGCTGCGGACGGTCCGATGCCTCAGACCAAGGAGCACGTGCTCTTGGCTCGACAGGTGGACGTGCCCGCGCTGGTGGTGTTCTTGAACAAGGTTGACTTGGTTGACGACCCAGAGTTGCTCGACCTGGTTGAGATGGAAATCCGCGAGCTGTTGAACAAGTATGACTTCAACGGCGACAAGGTGCCCATTGTCCGCGGTTCGGCGCTGCCGGCTTACCAGAACCCAGCCGACCCGAAGGCTTCGGAATGCATTAGCAAGTTGGTCGAAGCGATCGACTCGTTCATTCCTGAACCGAAGCGAGAAGAAGACAAGCCATTCTTGATGGCGATTGAAGACGTCTTCTCGATTGAAGGTCGTGGAACGGTTGCCACCGGTCGTATTGAGCGCGGTGTGCTCAAGACGGGTGAAGAAGTTGAAATCATTGGCCTTTCGGCTGAGCCTCGCAAGACGACTTGCACGGGTGTTGAAATGTTCCGCAAGCTGCTGGATGAAGGGCGTGCCGGTGACAATGTCGGCTGTCTTCTCCGCGGCGTGAAGCGTGAAGACATTCAGCGTGGTCAGGTTTTGGCCAAGCCAGGTTCGATCAAGCCTCACACCAAGTTCGAAGCAGAAGTTTACTGCTTGAGCAAGGAAGAAGGTGGTCGTCACACTCCGTTCTTCAGCGGCTATCGTCCTCAGTTCTACTTCCGCACGACCGACGTTACTGGCACTGCCAACTTGGTCGGTGCTGAAATGTGCATGCCCGGCGACAACGTCCGGGTCACAGTGGAATTGCACAAGCCAATCGCTATGGACGACGGTGTTCGTTTCGCGATTCGCGAAGGTGGCCGAACCGTTGGTTCGGGTGTCGTAACGAAGATCATCGAGTAAGTATCGGCAGGCACTTTCTGTTCGCCGCGTCAAAGTAGCTTTGACGCGGCAATTTAGAAGGCGTGCCAAGGCACAACTGAAAGCGTCAGCTGCGATTTTTGCAGGTGACGCTTTCGCTGCTCCGCTGAGGGCCCTGTTTTGAGGCTGGTTTCCGTTTTCGGCGGAGGCGGTTCGAGGGGGGCCGGCGAGCGGTTTGAGCGGCAGTTTTCGGGTTTTTTGGAGCTTGTGCTGAGGTTCGAGTCAGCGGCTTTCGGAGGATTTTTGAAAATTGTCGCGAGTCAGATTTGCAGTTTAGGACTGCAGTAAAGATTAGGACTTCAGTGAAGATTGAAGTGCGGTGAAGATTGAAGTGCGGTGAAGATTGAAGTGC